>Ga0114969_10002731_pt1 | contig 14423 bp, 2 predicted proteins | sample M_130807_MF_Meta_FD_87316 | JGI IMG/M metagenome (GOLD analysis project Ga0114969, IMG submission 87316) | Freshwater microbial communities from Lake Montjoie, Canada to study carbon cycling - M_130807_MF_MetaG | ecosystem: Environmental > Aquatic > Freshwater > Lake | place: Lake Montjoie...
CCGGGCCAGAGCGGTGGAGATGGACCAGTGAATCGTTCTGCCCCCGTTCTTTTCCCATGCTGTAAGTGCTTGCCACGATTGCATCCAGTGTTGTATCACGTCTCCGCTAGGCGTTTCCAGTTGGAGGAGGGCCCACCTAGATTCGTCGAGAGGGAAAGCGTTGGCTTTAGTGAGTGGTCGACTTCTTTTGGTGTTCACGCTTCTTGAATGCCCTCTGCCCGTTTGCGCCGTGGTCAGAGTTACAGGCGCCTCGATGATGCGCGCTTGTCCCTTGCGGCATGTGACCGAAACATGGTCTTGGTTGCAAGGCCATCTGGTAGTTATTGGTTTCAAGGCTGAGAAGTCAAACTCACAAGCGATCAGAGGTGTTTCCTGTGCTGTGGTTCTATTGCGCTTCACGCTCCGAAAGTTCCGTGATGGTGGCGACGTCTCGGCGATGCTGGCCTGCTGCAGTAGCGAAGCCGTACCGTCATATTGTGTCGGGTCGCCCAGTTCCTCTTCCGACAGCACGATTGTGAGTCCCGCCCGCCGGCTGTGGTCAAGGATGAGCTGCCGAATAGACGGACCGTTCTCCTTTGATGACACCCGAATGTCGCCATTGCGGTGATGCTCATCCTGGTGTAGACTTCGCACCGTTAGTAAGACTTCGCCTTTCTCCACTCGGTAAGATTCTGCCAGTACCATCCAACCCGCGCGATTTGACACTGAAGATGATTTCCATAGCCATGTGGACTTCGGTGCCCAAAAGATGGCCTTGCATTTGCAAAGATCTGCCGCTAGTCGGATATCATTTTGTCTGCCAGTAGTGGTTAAAAACTCTCGGAATCCTGGTGGGAAATCCCAAAGCATCCTACACGTGAACCAGACAGCACGCTTTGTCCACGGAGTGTTGGAGAGTAGAGTGGGGTGAGGTGTCCTTGTTACCATAACGTCAGATGACGTTGTTTGCGCCCATACACCCAGGATCCTAGAGCGAAGCGCTGCTCTGTCTTCCTCCGTCCATGTATCATTAAGGTTATCTGGTAACCAGTGCCGCTGAACGTGCTGGAGCGTCCACGACTGCGTGGTGAAATCTTGGAATTGTATGGTGTATGCATCCGTGGGTGCATCATAAGCTACGATCACCCCTTCGTGCGTGGTTCTCCGTACTGTCGAGCGTACGCGTCCGCCTATTAGTGCCGAGCCAGAATCACCAGGACGTATCTGGTACGGTACCCGTAGTTCGCGTACTCGACTCTCTTCGTCAACCCAGCTTACAGCGTAGCCGACCTTTGATGCCGCCTGGATGAGGACGCCAAGGCCACTGTCGCCGATCCTCGTTAAGTTCGGCGGTAATGCTATGGTGTGACCGTCGAGAATGTCCTTCACCCTTGTCAACCCGAGCCGAGTCATCCTTTGAAGGAGGCGCTTAGCTTCCTTCCACTCCTGTGGAACATCGGACTGCTCGTCCGAAATGGGTAGTAACTGTGCCAGGCCCGGGCAGTCCAGTTGTAGCGGGCTGTCTGTGTGCAATTCGGCCCGTTCCCAAGCTACCGAGACGTGAAGGCTCACATGTTCTAACCAGCGACCAACGATGGTGTCTGCGCGATACGGCTCTGCTTTGTCGTCTAGCTGGTGCCAACGGCACTCTTTGGAGGCTTCCGCTAGAGAGGAAGCACCCCAGCTTATGATGGTGTCTTGCAACTCATGTCTCATAATCTTGGCAACATCATCTTCGAGAGTCAGACACTGCTGCACAAGTGCCGTTTCCTCTTTAATAACTAATGGCTTGAGCTTGGTGTTCGTGAATGCCCCGTCGTAGCCACTCGCCCAGAAGACTAGATTAGGGCAACTTTGCGGCAGGCGCCATGCTTCTCGCTGTACCTGCCACATAACTTTCTCCAACTGTTGCAGCGACTCGTCGTCCCATTGCGCTAGTGCTGCAGAATATCGAATGGTAGACAGAAGTGCCGACTGTATGACCCAGGCTATCTGTCTTGGGTTGTAGGGGTGCCGATGAAGTGCTTGGACCCATTGTTTCGCTTTCCCGAGTATGTGGTCTCGCTCGGCCGACATGTCAAGTGTAAGTCGGATGCGTATGCCCAGGTACCGTACGGGATCCTCCGGTCGAATATGTTTGGGGCCGCCATGACCAAACGCGAGGGAGGAGGTGTTGATGGCCGTCCTCGAGCGGAAATTAAACCCAGTGACCTCTGATTTGTTCAAATTGATGTTCACGCCGGCCCACTGGCAATAGTCGTATACCCTCTGGAAGAGGCCTTTCATGGCGGCGACGTCTTCCGTCGTCAGTGTGAGGTCATCACAGAACGCAGCCACAGAGGTTTCAACGCCGCTAGGGTGGTGAAGCCCCCCCCCGTGGTCTTCGATCCAACGGATTAGGGCATTGACCACAAAGCTACCTAGAATAGGAGAAAGTGGGCAGCCCTGACGCAGGCCACGACGTAGCGGTATACGTGCAGACTTGGTGCCGTCTCCGTGTACGATGGTCATGTAGGCTGTACCGTAGTATTGTTGTAATGCTGCTATATCTGCCCTGGCCATGCCAATCTTTCTCAACAGGAAGAACAAGGCCGGCAGGCTGATCGAATTGAAGAAGTTTTCGATGTCCAGGAAGGCAACGACCGCTGATCCTTGACGGCTCCGCGTCGCTTCCAGGCACTGGATGAGTCTGGTGACCTGCCGACGAGTAGAGCGCACTGGTCTGTTGCCCTCTTGCGCATTCTCAATGACCCCTCGGTGTTCCGCAGCTTTCAACAGCCGATATGCCCATATGCCAGTGACTAGCTTCATTGCCGTGGCCATCAGACATATTGGCCTATTGCTTTCCAGCACATGCTCTTCAGACTCTTTCTTCGGGAGCAGCTTGACGATAGCGCCTTCCCACTCCACCGGAGCTCGGCGACCCGAAGTTACGGCCTTCACAGCATTGAAGAGGGCAATCTTCATCCCGGGGGGCCCATCCTGCCATCTTTCATAAGTCACGCCTCCCACATCGCAAATTTCCTCCCCTGGCGCCTTTTGTTTGGGTCTCCGCTGTAGGTACTGTTCAAAGTCCACCCAAGTCAAAGGTGCCGTCAGGGTCGGCCGTGAGGGGTCGAGGCCGTCGCAGGTTAGCAAATCTGTCGGAACCGGACACGGGTCCAGGTCTCGTTCACATATCGCGTCAGAAACCGTATGACAGATTTGACAGAAAAATTTAACCGTGCGGTGGTTATTGGCCACCTTGGTGATGGGGATAAGGTCCTGTGCCGCTCCTCTGCACTTTGGGAAATATCTGCAAACAGACATGTGATTCATCGCGTTAATGGTGAAAAAGGTCTCTTCGTTGCACAGTCCATCAGCGCAGTCTAAAGAAGCGTTGTCGGGAGACGCTGAGATTCGAATATGCTCACCGTCCGATAGTTGGGGTAACGCCTCTAAGAAATCCGTAATGCGAGATATAGGTCGAAGACGTATACTCCACTCAGAAGCTGATCTGCTGCGAATGTCCAATAAAGTGTCTCGAGAGGACCAGAGTGTTGATGGCTCGTCATGATCGGCTTGACGCTGGGCTGCTGCGGAGGCTATACACTTCGCAATACCGGGGCCCAGGATCGGTCTGAGCCAGTTGTGTAGCTTGTCACAGGCTATGCAGGCATGGATGGTGTCCGGGTGCCTCTTCTTCAGAGCACGAGATGCTTTGGCCTGAGTACCCTGCATGGGCGCTAACTGCTGGCCTAGCAGCGTTTTCACCTCTTTTGACTTCGGCGTGTCCATGCGCTTGCGTTTGAGGGCTTTGAAGCGCTGCAAGCGCTCCCGACATTGTTGCCGGTTGATCGTTGAAAGAAGCTGTCGACGAAGACTAATGCCGGTTTGAAGCGTTTGAAGCAAGTTTGTACGTTCGTGGTGTGTCCAAGGCGCGGGAGGGAGGGCGATGGGCGGGATCTGGGGTGGAGGCTTCCATCGCCCGATGGCTGCCAGCGAAAGTGTTGGGCGCGTGGGCGGAACAGCGTAAGCTGGCAATGCCAAGACCTCCCTCTCCAACGTCTGGATCTGCTTGTGGATGCTCTTCTGAAGACTGCTCTCTGCTGGAGGGCGTCTGCGATGTTGTGCTGTCGTGACACGCTTAGGGGCCGCTTCAATAGCAATTTGCGTCCATCGCATCACCTCCCGGAGAGGGTCCTCTAACGTCGCTGACTCCCGGCTGCACCGTGACACTCGTTCGCGCCAGTGGTCGACTTGAGCAGACCAGGCTTTGTGGTCTATGATTTCTCTGGTCCTGACACGCATGCTTGCCGACGATGGTGGCGGGACTAGTTTGCAGGTGACATCTGCGAGAATTGCGGCATGGTCTAGTCGTGCATGCCCATGATGCCACGTCCGTAGTGTGTAGCCTTTCCCAAGGGCTTTGCGGATGCAAGGGTCGGGGTCCAGCATTGTGGGGTTCAAGACAAGTATCTCATCTAGTCTCGCACGTTTTGAACCTTGGCCGCCTCGCCAAGAGAAAAGGCCGTGCTGCACGTCCGCTCCCCACCATCTGTTCAGAAATATGTCTTGTGTGACAAAGCGTCTAAACCGACGATCTGCCGCAGCGAGTTTCCGTTTGTAAGCGGAGTCGGTATAGCCACATCGGGTGTCGGGGAACAGAGATGCATTATAGTCCCCGCCTACAATGTGTACATAGCCTCTAGAGATGGAAGAGCGTAAACGGTGGCCAAGGGCGGTAAAGCAGGAGACCTGTTCCTCCGAGGCCTCCGCTGTCGGCGCGTAATAGGAAGTTGCGTGAAAGGCTTTGGCCCCTTTGACCGTAGGTGTGACACAGGCTGTGAGCATCCTTCCTTGGTGTCTCGGTGGGGTGCCATCCGAGCCTTTCTGGATGGTCATGGTACCACAGCTCCTGTGTACCATGATAGCGACCGATATCGGGTAGTACCGGGTGTGGTGCTTGCCACGGTTGGGTGCACGGCGCATCCTGTGCGCCTGCTGCGTGCGGCATGCGAGTGCGAAGCTGTATTCCGGAAATGCGGCCCCAACAGTCCTCAGCATGGTGTCCTTGTCGATCTCCCGCACTCGACAATCTTGCAGTAGCACGATACCCGGGCTATTTGTGCGGATAATGCGTTCCATCGTGTGCATGGCATTTCGCAGGCCGACTGGACCTACATTCAAACTCACGACCCGGGTAGATCTGTGCTCCCTGTAGTAGGCAGGCCACCAATCGCCATGATCTGCAGGCTCAAGGGGGCACCCAGGCGTCCGCCATATCGGCAAGGACGCTTGGTCGTCATGAGAAGGCATTTGCGGGGGATTATTCCGGCTTCTCCTAAGCTTAGTCTGAAGTAACTTCTTTTTCGTGGGTATCACCAATTTCCGCATTGGCGGGGGGGTCCATTCTACCGGTGTTGAGAGTGGTGATAATGCCGTGATCGTTGAATGCGGGAGGGTGCCATCCTGAATAATGGTCAGAGCACATAGGCGAATGAGTGAGGCTGCTTCCCCCGTGAAGCGAGTGTGTTTAGCTGGCTCCAACAGCGCCGCCCAAGCCATTAGAGCATGATGCGCCACATCCGAGCACAGCTCTTTTCCCAAAACAAGTACTGACCAAGCTTTCCCATGATGAAGTTTGTGGCCCCATCTCTGTAGTACTGCTATGATCGTGCTTCGAATCGACCCCATGGCAACCTCAAGCCTCATCTCTCCTGCGTTGCAATCTATAGTTATGACGATCCATTGCAAGGTAACATTGTCAAGAAGGACAGCTCGTACGACTGTATAGCTCTCTAGGAAGCCCCAGTCGCTGTCATGTTCTTTCTCGAGGTCGTCGTAAAATTTCCGAGACTCATTCGGCATTAAAATATAGGTGTGCGATTGATTGACGTTATCCGCACAGCTCCAACAATTGAGTTTCACCGAATACCGTACTAGAGCACTCATGGTGTCCGCCGACAACCAATCCGGTTCTGAGTGACCGAGATGTGGCATGTCCTCGACCAGCTGTTGCTGATACGACCACAGCGATGCGTAGGAAGGTTCCTGCAGGGTCTGTGTCAGTACCGTCATCGATACATTAGCTCTATACCGGTTCCGAATATTTGTGTTGGCCGTGCCCAGGAATTTGGCTTCTGCATTGATGGCAGCACACAGATCATGCTGACAGACCAAATAACCGTCTTGGCTGCGAGATTCCAAAGTGTATGAAGATCTCACTTGCTGCACTGGTAAGAGCGAACACGGACAATATGGGATGAAAGCTGTTGCATATGTGTTCTCTGACTCCTGCCAAAGATTATCGATGCCGACTGCATGAAGGAGATTCGTTAATTCTGATGATAACTCCTTCCCGGGCTCATGGATCCAAGCACGTACATGCCGCACATTTGAAACCACTGACGAGAGTAGATGTTCCATGGTGTGTTCGCGAGCCGGCCAGAATTCCAGTACCATACCTTTTTCGGGGGCTGGATTAAACTTCCAGGATTCAGTCATGCGGAAGACTTGATTCCGAGCGTATACCTTCGTATCGACTATCGACATCATCTGCCCGTCTTTCCCATAGCCCTGCAGTTCTGGTAGAGCTGCCAGGCCCTGTACGAAGTTCTTGAGCACACCGTTATTGCGACTAAAGCCGATGGTCGGGAAAACGATGTGAAAGCTATGCTTAAAGAGCGCACCAGACTGTCGCGAGGCGGTTGTGATGACTGGGTTGAGGTTGACTTGCTCCAGCTCGCTCCATCGCGCCGAGGCTAGGCGCTGCACAGTGGTGACTATCATATCAAGTTTGTTGTTCTCCGCCCGCGTGGCTGTATAGTGTTCACAATCCAAGTATAAACAAACAGGAGAATTCTCGGGTAGCAGCTCGTAGAAGTTCCGCATGTTGGATCTTGCCGTTGCTCGGAAAAAGGTTTCGGGATCTGGGAATCGCAAAAAGAACTTCCTTCCTATGGCATCACGATCCAGTGCCACTACAAACCCACCTGAGGGTTCGCTGGCCCGCATCATCTGCCGTGTCCAATATTTGGATGGCATCCGTAATCTCGTGTCAAGGCGGCAATCGTGTATGCGTGCTCCTGTAATTGATTGCCGAGGCTGCGCTGCTTCAGTTGACGGTATTGCTGGCATGGTTTGCTCGGAGCTGGGGGTGCACCAGTCCGGGGCCTCGATAATCATATTGGTAGCGCGATCTACTTCCACGACCAGTGTACCGCTGGGTGATTGACACGACCACCCAGATAGCCTTGCACAATCATGGTCAACTTCTGTAACTGGGAAGAAGCGTCGAGCGCCGCATCTGACACATGGTTGGATGCATATGTCGGTCTGCTGGCCGCCTTCCGGTTGGAACGGTATCAATAGGCGTCGCCCGCTTGGCACATGATGGCGTCTGCCTGCATTTCCTTCGAGTTCTGGCCACGTAGCAAGGATCTGGGCGATGCGGAGGGGGGCGGCCCTCGAGTCAGGTGTAGATTCAAAAGCTCTGGCTCGTTTCCAGTGATCCCAACGAGTCCAGCTTCCGGTGATCGATGATGTATAAGGGCCAGAATGCTCACTCAGCTGCCATTCAAGTAACAAACGTTCTGCTTCCGCTGCAGTGAGCCACTCATCTGAAGTCATTTTGGTGCCTGCCGAGGGACGGGCATTGCATCAGCAAGCTGCCTGGCAGACGACTTTGTGCCAAAGACGAGGTACGTGTCGTCTTCGATCCCTGTAGCAGTCTGTAAAGATGTGGGTCTTTTTTGTGAAACCGACCAGAAATGCCCCCATTGTCCTTGTGTGTTTTCTTTCGTGGTCCTGTGGGCGACCACCGCCGAGACGTCGTAGCTCTGATTCGGGAATCCTGGTATAGATACCTGTTGCCCGACTACGCGAGTAGGAGGCATGAGACATGGTATATGTCTGGGATGCTTTGTAAGCGAGTCCAGCCACCAGACAATCCGATCTCTCACGACGTTCCCGAGGGCGTCGTGAGGCAATGCGTCATATTCTAAATGGGACGGATCCGTCGTTTGCCGCATAGTGTCAAGAAGTTTCGCCGCTGCGTCATTAGAATGACAGCCCCAGGTGAAAGATGGTAGCCACCGTAAGCATCTGGCACATTGAAGCAGACCTCGATGCCCTTTACCCCAATTGGAGTACCAACAAGCCGAGTCTTTTAACCATCCGCATCGATGACAGACGATGCTATGAGACCAGTCTTTGCACCATGCGCATTTGATGCGGGAGCTCGGCATGCCCGCCAAGACCTTTATGGAGCACTCCCAGGTCATGTTCGCCTGAAGGTGCCACTCACGCAGGCCCAGGTTCCGTAGACCTAAATGTTCATGCTCAGTGGGGAAAGCTGAGAGAAGAGCTTGGTCCTCCGCTGCGGGTGGAGGTGTTGCCGGCTTCCATGACCATCTTCCATTTTGCGAGACCCACGTATACAAAAACTTCGGTGGGTAATAGCAGCCAAGTCCAAATCGAGAGAAAAGGGGGGCGGGGAAACTTTTGTGTGTGTCACCGTATGGGTCACCTTCGCCGTACTGTGCCCTGTCGTGCCGGATATGCTGAGTGGCGAGGCTGCGCCGCTGTACGCCTATTACCAGGTGGGGGGGGAATGATGACACCCATTGGTCTTCTTGATGGAGGCTGTAGAATTCACACATGTTACACCATTGCACCGTCAGAGATTGTGAGAACCAGCATTGCAACGTAGTGGAAACCTCATCGAGCCAGAATGGGACAAGTATGTACGGCATCGAGACCTTCCGGTCGCGACTCAATTTGCAACCCTGGCAAACTGTATGGTACGTGATTTCGATTGCGAACACACACTGGAGGCTTTGAGCCGAGCTTCGGTGTAACAGGTCACAGAGCTGAGCGCAAAACACCAAAGCGTCACCAGGTAGCCATCCGGTGCGTACTCGCCTTTGTAACCCACTCTGCCGCAGCCACATGATGTACTTGTTGAGGGTATCGGGAAAGTTTGCGGAGTGAACATCGACTAGGTCGTGGATGTATGGTGCAGAGTTGTTGAAGCACCACGTCATGAAGTGCTCCAGCTGCTGGAGGCTTTCCGTAACCGCTTGGATGTAGCAGATGTTATCAAAAGTTTCCCATATTGTCGCCATGACTCTACACACTTCCGCGGGCAGCGCTGCTGCTGGTGTAGTTTCCGTTTCGATCCCTATACAGATCGGGGCGTAGTCAGCATGACCAAAACTACTCAGTTCGTTCTTCCGTTTATTGCAGCCCTCTGTGTCTACACAACGGTCGCTTGCGCCGCTATCCTGCAACTCCGTCCCACACTGCAGGCATAAGGATGGTATCTCCATCGTTGTGTTGTCCCAGACCGTGCGGAAAACCCAAGAACGCATGTGGTCTGCCCATGGTGTCGAACCTGTGTCCTCGAGTGGGCCAAGATATGCGTCCTCCTCCTCGTCAAGCCAGCCTCTGCTTAATCCGATGACGGATGTGATCACAAACATAGCACAAGAGACACCGTCGCGCTGCTTCGGCGTTGCTCCCACGGTAACAGAAGACCAATTACTCCTCGTAAATGCGTCGTCAGGTGCCGCCAACCCCAACTGATGCAGCCATAAATTCACCACGTCGATTTGAGTGTCAACTTGAAGGCCTGTCGCTGCCAATGCCTCGAGTGCTTGCGCTTTCGAGTCGAAAGTCCATACCGGTTGCGGGTGCTTACCCTGTGAGTTGTTATACCAAATCAGCTGCCACCAAACCCATGTGACGGCTCGCACCTCCAGGGAGCCTACCTCGCCGGTGTACGAAGGTAAAGAGTCCAGGTGAAGCTTCCGTTTTCGCTGAGGAAAGAAGGCTTCCAATATCCAGTGCTTGGATCGAAGTATCGGGAAGAGGACGAGACGGAGATCGTAGGCATGTGCTCCCATTGAGCATATGACATTGCCGTTAGTGGCCAGAGACCAAAATTGGCGGATCGAGTGTACACTCGATAAACCTTGTGTCAGCTGCGACCATGTGGTGGAAGGTACCACAAAGACGTCACCTCCCCCCACTGGGAGGAGATGTCGCTCTTTCGTGTGACCGTGGACCGACCAGTTCAGGATCATATCAACGACCGTGGTGCAGACGTTGCCGGTCACCAACGTTTGCAATTGCTCCTTTGAGATCGCCCAATCCCCTTGACTCTTCCACTTCCTGCGCCAGTATCGGTGTTCTTTGTTCATTGTGGTCATTGTATCCCTCGGCCCGTGTCTAGGTTCCCTGAGCACCCCTTGAATCCAGCATGCGCTGGCGTGTCCTGCCGTTGCAATCTCGCCCTGAATATTGGGTGGGGCGTGTACCGACCGGCACGCACAGCAGTGACATTGAAACTGCCAAGTGGATATATCGCCGTAATGGGTGAAAATGCGATTACCTGCGGCGATCGGCCGGGTGGCGAGGAGGAAGAGTCCGACCTGAGTACATTCCCCTGTTATTCGGTATCGAAGCGCTAGCTCGCTGTTGCATGCGGTCGCACACCCGAGTATTGAGCAGCAAGAGTGATTTGCAAACTCGCCCATCCCTGTGAAGGGTCCGGTGGCTTCCATTGCGCGCAAAAGCTCGGGAGAGGCTCCCTGTCGTTTCCAGATATGCACATCTTGGGGTGGGATAGCCCACACCACGGACAATCGCACACCTTCAATCCTTACCTCGTCAGCGTCTCGAAAGTATTCTCGGGCAGAGTATTGCGTCTGCATACCACTGAGCTTCATTGCCGCTGCCAATTCATCCAGCTCTACAGTCATCTCTGGCTTATATATGATGGCCGAGGAGAATGCTGTTATAATGTCGCCTGCCGCGATCGCTTTTGTCGCACGCAGGCCGCGTGACGTGGGATCCAATCCGTCATTCGTAACGGTGTGGATGTAGTCGAGCGGGAGAGGCTGATTGCTGCACGGTTGCAACCCTCCTGGGCACTTCGCCGGGCACAACTCACCTGTACAAGCTTTAGCTGAGCAGGTGTGGTCGTCTTTCATGCTACCTAATGCTGGTCGTGCTTTCCTGCGGGAGACAGCTGTCCGCCCCCACGCGTCTCCGGACGTGAGGGCGTCGAGTTTAAAGGCTGTCCGACAGACTTGCCTGCTGGCGTGGGAGGTTGGGCGAATGTTGGTTTTTTTGTCTCCTTCACAGCACTTGACGTAGAGGAAGCTGGGCTTGACGGGGGGGGTCGTACTCGTTTCTTCTCCTTCTCCTTCGCACCGTCAGGTGTTGCTGTTCGTCTTGCTGCAACCGCGCCGTCTGCAGCACTCGCAACGGCTCTTGTCGGGTTTGGTGGGGGCCCAACCGCGTAAGCTGGCTCGATTTCGTTGACATTCGGGACACCGCCGCTCGGATTTGTTGACACACTCATTGCTTCATGCTTGGCTGGACTGTCGGTCTCCCTATCACCTTGCTTGGATTCGGGTGTGCTGCTTCCGAGGGCAGAGGTCACTTCCAACGGTGCTGAGCCGCCGTCTGAAGCTTCGAGTGCCACCTGTTGTACACTTCCCCGTTGCTGGGGGGCAGCAGAGTCCCACCGAAGTTTCCCGTCGCGTGCGCCATAAACTTCAATAAATGAATCTAAGCGATAGGCTATACCATCGGATGGGTCCACGCGCAGCTGGGCCTCTTCCACTGGCATTCTTCCGCTGTCGTTGGGCGAGGCCGCAGCACCGACTTGCGACAAGAGTTCCGTTGACGTTGATGGCGATGCTGCGACTGTATGCCCAGGTGCAGGGCTTGCCGCTGGCGAGCCTACGTTCTCCATTTGCATGCTGGTCTCGGCAGCGTCGGGTATGATGGTCTTAGCTGACCATTGCGAGGTATGTTGGCCAGAGTCTACCGCGGAGCATTTAGCGCACCGGCCGTCAGGGCCTCGCTGCGACGTTGAACACTGCGCACAGACGACACTGAAATCTGTCGGGTCAGTGGGCTTCAGTAGCTTGCGGGCTAGCCCTGTAGTGGGTCCGTGAATAGAAGCTCGAAGGGAAAGGAGACCCTGCAGGGCCTTATGAGCGATTATCGCCGTCAAGGGGTCCTCAGCAGCAGATTGAGCGGAGCAGTCTGTGCCCAGGTGCTCAACGAAGCCGCCGGAAACAGACGCCACCAGGCCTGCATGCTGCTCCCAACAAAGGCCACACGTCCACACACCGTCTTGCTTCACACAGAGCTGCTTGTGCGCCGGCTGACAACCAGCCGCCGAGCATGACACGGTTTGTATGTGTGGCTCTTCCTCCCGCTCTTGTGCACTCATTGATGCCGCCACCCCTATTACTAAACCCCAACACCTCTTGCAAAAAGCAGTCAGCTCCTTCGCTGGGTCGGCCAGGGCTCCAGGCAAGGCAGCGTCCCCACAGATGTTACACGACCGTTCACCCGTCCCATACGGGTGCTCCCGAGATCTGAGAGAGATGCTGATTGCAAGGAGGTATTGTTCTTGTTTGTCTACTTGTGCGAAATCGTGGGGATGCACCAACCCTGTGAGCAGCTTGACTTGTCGGGTCAAGGCAGAGTCCGGCGACGTTTCGAAGCCAACCACTCTCGTGCTGGTGGGGTGTTGTAGGAGCTGGCCGACCTCGAGCGAAGCCTCGCACATATTCGCAGGGCCGGTTCCGCGTGCTTTCCGTGGCCAGAGGTAGGCCACATGGCCATTTTGGTCGCCTTCGCCCATTCCTGCACGCAACAATGCCGCCAATGCGACAGCTGCATTCATGTCGGTCATGACGAGATATATTTTCGTGCCGTTAGGTACCCCACTGCCCGTCGTGCTGGCGGCCAGGCTGACTGGAACCAGGCTTTGGGAGATGTCGGTATCCTGAATGGAATCAGCAATTCCGCGTCGCCATGTACCGGAGATATCAGACATCGTGAGCTTATTTGAGCGGGTCTCGCCGTCTGGGATGAGGGCACCAATTTGTACGGGGCGACCAAAATCAATGCATATGGCTGGGTGAGAGATTGGCGGCGCTTGCGGGCCACTTGCTCGTGCCCCTGGGCCCTGCTGTCTCCGCATTAGGAACACACCGAGGACAAGAGATGGATAGCTGGGATCCGGGCCGTGCTGATGGTCGGGGCCGAGATCTGTGCTTTGAGCACCACCCCCGAGCGTCGTTGTTTCCTGCTTCCCGGGTTCGTGCCCGAACCAGATCTTGAGCGGCTTAGCTTCCAGATTCAATGGGAGTCTGTGGTCTTGCATGAATACCAAGACCTCGTCAGCTAGGAACCAATGAATTCGGAGGGACCTATTGATTGCACCACGCTCGCGTTGACCCTGTGCTGTAATTGCAAGGCACCGTACCGGCGTGTGAGGGCGGAAGATGACTCTGTCCACAGGGACCCCTTGATAGTGCAGTTGGTGACGGATTATGTCTGCAGCCTCGAGCCTGTTGATCCCAGTGGCATGCATGAGCCGCAGCATATGAGAGATGGCTTGATTGTTTGCCCATATTCTCCTACCATCGTTGCTCTGCACACGTACTACAAAGGCCTTCTCCCGCATCAAATCTTCATCAAGCGTGGGGGCGAAGAATAGGCGTGCTATTGATCCTGTTCCCACCGTCATCTTTAAAGCGCCGTCAGTGCCACGACGCTTAGCACACGATTCCGGAAGGGGTCCCTGTTCCAAGGCTTGTGCCATGTATGTTGGGAAGATGGTCAACACCTCCACAGAAAGGTCGAGGACGTCCCGCAAGTTTCCCTCGTTTATGTTCTCGGGCGTCGGCTGACGGCGTGTTCTGGGTTGCTCAAATGCAGCAGGCTGAATCCCGAAGTGATTGTAGAGAGTTTGTAGGACCTGTACGAGGGATTTCGTGTTTTGTGGCGTCCACATGCGGGTCAAATCTTCGGGTATGCCGCTTATTGTGACACGGGCCTGCTCATCGTCCGTCATGGCCCCGTGCCAAGAGGGAGGTGGCAAAGGGGCCGAACCGTGGGGAATGTACATTTGACGGTAGTATGTTTTGGCGGTGATTGCAGTTAGCCAAAACAGTTCGCATTGTTGCGTTGCTGATCTGTACTGTCCCTGATAGAGGGCGGGTATGATATTGTCGAGCAATGTTTCATTGATTGCGACCTCGTCTACGACCAAAGCACGAAAAGCGTCAGGCCCAGTTTCTTTGCCGATAACTGTCTTAGTCGACTCAGCGTAAGAGGTCACTGACTTGTCGTCGTCGTCAAGCGGTTCTGCATACCTGTCGCCGAGCTGCGCCGCTCCAAGTTGCATTGATGCCAATGTGGCTTGTATCTTTCCGTCATCCACTTCCCATTGTGGGCGAATAGACGGTGCTAGCGAGCCAGACGCTGCCGCAGAGAGTGCGTCACCTTCCTCAGCACGATGACGTTGCACTATTGGTGGCGAGAAGCCCCGGCGTTGTGGAGTCCTACCACGAGCCGCCATGCTCGGTGTACTCCCCCGTCCGGACCCTCCAGTTCGACCCCATAAAGTCGGTAAAGAGCTGGTGAAAAAG
>Ga0114969_10002732_pt1 | contig 14421 bp, 12 predicted proteins | sample M_130807_MF_Meta_FD_87316 | JGI IMG/M metagenome (GOLD analysis project Ga0114969, IMG submission 87316) | Freshwater microbial communities from Lake Montjoie, Canada to study carbon cycling - M_130807_MF_MetaG | ecosystem: Environmental > Aquatic > Freshwater > Lake | place: Lake Montjoie...
ATCTTAAGATGTAAATATTTAGGAGAACCAATTTCTACTTATCATAGTTATCTTATGTTATATAATCTTGTAACAGATCCTAATGATGTCGTATGTAATGCAGATTCCCCTATTAAAGATATTCTTAATCGTGTATTACTTCAAACTAATCTTTGGAAAAATGTTATGCGTCTTCGACAAACAGGTATATATGATACACATAATTCTTTTGCTGCAGGTGATTTAATGATTCACATTGATAATTGTAAATTATCATCATATGATGCACCAGATCTAATGATGATTGGTGATGAAAATGTAATTATTCGCCGTCTATTAAGTTCTCTAGCATATAGATGTGCTACTATTTATAGTATTCCAACAGTATATCCAATGATTGGTAATGGTGTACAAATTAATACTCTTAATATGCCAATGAATTATACACAAGTTACAAAAGTACCTATGATATATATACGCTTACCACCTACTAATTTACCTATATTTCAGAATACATCAACAGTGCGAGATGATATTGGAGTTAATATTCAAGAAATCAGCACAAACATACATTTTAACTATATGACAAGATTAACAACTAAGCCTGTTGATGAAAAATTAGCAAGACTTACAACAGCTGAATTCAAGCAAATTGCTAATATGCAAGATATTCAAACCTCTTTAAATACTATACAACCAATAATGGCAAATGGTAGATTTGAATATAGATCAACAACTGTTGTAGGTACTGATGGAGTATTAATAATAAGTATTCCTAGAAGAACTTATCAACCATTAATGACTAATGTTCATAATTTACCACAAGTATTTAATATGAGTAAATTACCCCATAACGCTATTGGCCTTGAAACATTAAATAATGGTAATATTAATACAAATCTAATATTATCAATTGGTAACAGTATATCAGAAACTAATGATGCAGCATATGCTAATAATTATACGAATAAACTGTTCCTTAAATCTGCAGTTGTATTAAATGAAAAAGAATCAGATGATAATAATAATAATAAATTTATTTATGGATCAAAAACATATGTATTTAATTATGATAATAAAAACGGAAATATTCGTGTGTATGATCCTATAAAAGATTCTAATAATAGTGATATTTTACCTATTAGAAAAGTAAATTATTCACCAGTGCCAATGTCAAGAACTATTGACATACATAATAATCATATTAATCCAACTCAAAAAACTAATAAATATATAAAAGATAAAATTAAAGATTTCAGAACTAATCAAACTATATTAATTTATACAAATGAATTAAAAAATATACCTAATAATGCTTTAGCTGTTAGTAATGCAAGAAATATAAATACTACAATATTGAACTATAATAGATTTTATAATAAATTATTTGGATCTGAAAGAATATATGATAATTATACTAGTGCTGACTATATAAAAACTAATTATACACATTGTTCAAAGAATTATTTACTAAATAATTCTTTAATTGGATGTCTATCTTTGGATAAAGAAACTGTTCTAGGTGGAGACTTAATTGCAATGACACCTCCTGGAAATACTGAAACAATATTTCCTTTGTATCTTCCAATATCAACTTAAATTTTAATTAATATTTATAAATATAAATATTAATTTAATAAATAAATGTAGATGGTAGAGTTCTTTTACCTGCCATTGAAGTTGTTTCTGGTAATGGTAACGGTATTAAAGGCGAATTACTATCAACTTGCCATTTGATATGGGAAACGATTTGATTAAATATATATGGTAAACAAAATATTACAACTTTATTATTTAATTCATTTATATCTTCATTAACATTATTATTATATGTTTTGAATATATCTTCCATTATTTGTATTAAATGTTCATTTTTTTGATATCCAATAATATATTTACCTTCAGATTTATTTTTAACTTCATTAATAAGTTTATTTTGTATTATATTAATATTGTCTTTTGAAAAAAATGTTTCTCTTAAAGTGTAAAAATTAGTATTATTGTCATTCTCGCCATCAGCTAAGGACTCGTATAATCCAGCCCGACGCGAGGATTGCGCTAGCATCCTCTTGCGCTGGTCATTACTGTATTTTTTAAAATAATCATTATTTTGAAAAAGAAAGCTTTTTATTTCATTTTGTTCATATATAATATCCATTTTTATATTAAAATTATATAGATATTTTTTTTCTAAATAAATATAATTAAATGTTTTGGATAAATAATATTCCTTTAAAAAATTTAGACACTTTTAAATTTAATGAAAAGTTACAAACTATATTAAATAAAATTACTTCTCTATCATCTATACTAATATTTGATATTGAATTTCAAAGTAACTTTAATGAAAAATATTTATTAGAAATGGGAGGAATATTATTAGTAAAACAAAATAATAAATGGTATTATTATGGTAATTTTCATTTTAATCTTCCGCCAGTTAAAACATTATCAAAATTAAATGTAATACTTAGCGATTATATTAATGTTTCAAAACAAACTGAAAAAAAAATTATAAATATTGAAAAACAATATTTATATCATAAAAAATTAGAAAAATATAAAGATGATCCAAATCAATTTATAACATATTTTAATAGTATTAAAAACTTACCTATTATTAAAAAAAAAATAAAAATTAATTTAAATAAAGACAATTTAAAACAAATTATAAAAAAAACAAAAGAAATATCATTTACTTTAAAATTAAAAGATATTGGTAGTGAAAATTTTTATAAAATATGGAATTTATATTTAGAAGATAAATATGTTAAAAAAAGAACAATTATACCTACAAAAGAATGGTTAAAATCATTATATAATACATTAACTAGTAGTTTATTAATGGTTAAAGGAAATATGGATATAATTGCAATTAATAATCTAATGAAACAATATAATTTACCTGTGTTACCAAAAACAATATTAATTTATGATATTGCATTTTTTAATGATATTTTTAGAAAATTATGCAATAATGCACAACTAGAAAATACATATCATTGTATCATTGAAAAAAACTTATTAGATCCAGAATTAAATAAAGATTTTAAACAAATATTTAAATCTTTAGTTTTAAATGATAAAAAACTTATTGCACATAATCCATTAGTTGATAGTTTTTATACTTTAATTGTAGGATTAACCATGTTCAAAAATGATAATAATAATACTCAAGAAAATATATTATAGTTATAAAATATAAAAAATATCTTCAAATAAGTATACTATAATGCCAAAAAGTAATTTAATACAAACATTAATAATTTATTTTGTTAGTATGTCAGCAATATTTATTATTAAGCCTATTGAAATATATAAAGAAGATGGTGAAACATTAAAAGGATATGAAGAAATAGATTTTGATAAAATAGATTCTTTATATAATATATATATTATATCAATATGTTTAGCAATAATAAGTTTTTTTATATCAAATGAACTTTAATTTTTTTATTTAGGTCTCATTTTAGCAAAAAATGGATCATATTTTATTACATCTTCAGGAGATTTATATATAATTTCTGACATTTGTAAAATTTTATTATAATCTAATAATAATCTTCCTCTTTCAGTACTATTTGTACCATTTTTTACACATTTTGGAACAACTCTTTCCATAAAATGTTGTACTTCTTCTGGTATTTTTTTATAATTAGGTATAAAATTCTTAGACGTCAATGTATTAAAAAAATAATGAACATCATAATAAGGATGTGCTTCAGGTTTAACATTTATACGATCTGTCCAATCAGCAAATACTTTACTATTATCAATTTCTCCAGGAATACAAGCAAAATCAAAATCCCATAATTTAATTCTTAATCCAATATTTGGCACATAATATTCATTATTATTAATATTATATTTATAAATATTATTTTTATCAACATTATTTATTTTTTGTAATAAAATATTATTAGCTTTTAAATCATTATGTCTAAAACCAGGATATTTAGTTTGTATAACTGCTAATACTGATAATATTTGAAAAAATATTACACGCCATTCGCGAATACTTAATTTATTATAATTTTCTCTTAAAAAATCAAGTAGATCACCTCCATCAGCCCATTCACTTATTAAAACAGATACTGTATCATGAAATTCATTATTTTCACATTTCTCAACAAATTGATCATATTTTTTATTTGTTATAATATTATTTTTTGTTAAAGATACAAATATATTTATACTTGTATTAAAAGTTGAAATTGGCAAAACAATATGTGGTGTTTGATTATTTACTACAAAGCTACTTAATATTTTTAACATTAATAATTCTGCATTCTCTGGTCTAGATGAATCTTTAATATCACCATAATTTTCTTTTTTTGGATATGCTACTACTTTTACACCATAATTAATACATAAATCTAAATTATTTTCATCAGGATAACTAATTCCTTTGAATGTATGACCTGTAGTACCACTTTTTACATATAATAATTTTCCTCCTATTTTTTTAATTGTAGATTTAAATGATTTTGATTTTTTTTCTAGTAAATTTAAGATATTTTTATCTTTATAAAAATATTTATCTTTATCAATAAAATTTATCATTGGTTTTAAATCTGTATCGTCAAGTAAAAATTTTATAAAATCTAATCTTTCACTAATTTTATTATATCCTCCATTTTGTACTATTTCGGTAATTTTATTATTTTTATTTAAATTAATATTGTTATTTAATTTTAACATAATATAATGTTAATAGTATAATTTATATTACTAAACTTATTTTTTTTAATAAATTAAATATATTTATTTTATAAATGGTTTTTTAAATATATTTAATTTATCATATTTAGCTTCTAATTTTATTATTGCTGTTTCTTTTAAAATTTGTTTATAGTTAATATCTGATATTTTAGGCGTTGCTTGCCAAAACTTTTTTTTTAATATAAATTCAAGTTCAAAAGATTTAGGATATAAATTTTTTAATTCATTTTCCATTAATTGCTTATATTGTAAAGGTAATAAATATCCACTTTGAACTGGTAAAACTATTAAAAGTTGTTCAATTGGTTTAATTGACTTGTAATTATTATTTGATACAGGGAAACAATAAGTCAAATCATTATTTTGTAAGTAATTATATATATCACTTACAAATGGTGAATTATCATATGGATATATGTGTAACCAATCAGCACATTTATCAAAATAATAATATGAAATCCATTCTAAAGTTTTAAAATATTCAAAATATACATTATCATTAATTTTAAAATATTCATAATATCTTTTTTTACTTTCATTTAAATCATTTTTTCCTAATTCAATTGGATCAGAAATTTTAAATATTAAATTTTCTAATCTAAAAATTTCAATATCATATGGTTTATTACTTTGACAATTCATATATTTTTTTTTATAACTTGATTTTTTAAAATATTCTTCTTCGCAATCTGTTAAATTTTTGAATAATTCTAATAAGAAAACTTTATTAATAGTAACTTTATTATTTTTATATGTTACTAATGATTCTTTTATTTCTTCATAAATTCTTGAATAATAAAACATTAATATTTCAAGTCCATTTAATGACTTTGTAATATTTAATAAATTAACAGATGGTAATGATGGTATAAAATCGTTACCTAGTAAAAATCCCAGAAATATATAATCATATATTGCTTGTTGAACAAATATATAATCATAATTTAATTCTTTACAAATACATTTTTTCATAATATCAATATTAACTAAATTAAATTCATGATTGCTATTATCATTAAAATGTGATTTTTCTCTTAATAAATATATATTATCTTTCATTGACGCTAAAGCTAAATAAATTAAATCTGCATCTAAACCATAAATAATTCTATTTTTATTATTATCATTTTCTTTAATATATTGTAATATTTTATGTTCTCCTTCTCCTGGTGTATTACATGATGAAAAAATATATTTAATATTTGTTTCTTTTAATTTTATATGTCTGATTATTGCTTTTGTTAATTTTCTCATAAATAGTGTTCCAGGAGTAATTGCCGAATTATTCCAAGATTTTATATATGAAATATTGTGCTTCCTTGCAATATTTTCTTTTATTTCATGTTCTTTTATTGTCTTATATCTTCTAATACGTTGGTGTTTCATTTTAGCCATAGGCGCAACACCATCTACTGCTAAATATACTAATTCTTTAGGATTAACTAAATTTATAATTTTTTCAATATATTCAATTACACTTTTTATCATTTTTTCTTCTAAATCATTATTGTTTAAATTTAAATTTAAATTTAAATTATTTTTATATACATCAAAACATACAGGATGTATTAAACAATTTGTATCAAAATATAATTCGTTACATTCAATATAATTATCTAATATATATGGAATAACAATATCATATTTTTTTATTAATGAAGCAAAAAAACCTGGTACGCCCATTTAATTTATTTAATTTATTTAATTTATTATATAAATAATAGTTTAAATATATTTTAATTTCAAATTTTTTATATTATATATTATATATATTATATAATGATTGAAGAATTTAAGAATACAAATGAAATGGAATCTAAATTACATCATATTTTACAACAAAAATTTGGAAACAATACAGAAATTCCTAAAAAAATATTTGAAGGAGGAGATGATAAAAAACATGATGATTTAGAAGGAGGAAAACGTAAAAAAGCCAGCAAAAAAGCCAGCAAAAAAGCCAGCAAAAAATCTTCATTATCTTTAGAAGGCGGAAAACGCAAAAAAGCATCCAAAAAAACCAGCAAAAAAGCATCCAAAAAAACCAGCAAAAAATCTTCATTATCTTTAGAAGGTGGAAAACGCAAAAAAGCCACCAAAAAAGCTAGCAAAAAAGCTAGCAAGAAAGCCAGCAAAAAATCTTCATTATATTTAGAAGGTGGAAAACGCAAAAAAGCCAGCAAAAAAACATCCAAAAAAGCCAGCAAAAAATCTTCATTATCTTTAGAAGGCGGAAAATGCAAAAAAGCATCAAAGAAAGCCAGCAAGAAAGCCAGCAAGAAAGCTAGCAAGAAATCTTCATTATCTTTAGAAGGTGGAAAACGCAAAAAAGCATCAAAGAAAGCCAGCAAGAAAGCCAGCAAGAAAGCTAGCAAAAAATCTTCATTATCTTTAGAAGGTGGAAAACGCAAAAAAGCATCAAAGAAAGCCAGCAAAAAAGCTAGCAAGAAATCTTCATTATCTTTAGAAGGTGGAAAACGCAAAAAAGCCAGTAAAAAAACTAGCAAAAAAGCTAGTAAAAAATCTAGCAAAAAATCAGTTAAAAGAGAAGCAAATCCATATATGATGGCGCGTAGTGCTTTAATTAAAGTTATGTTTGCTAAAGCTAAATCTAAAGAATTTAAATTAACTGTACCAGATAGCGCAAAAATAATTAAGAAAATTGAAGAAGAAGTTATACAAAAACATAAATTAAGTGATAAAGTTGAAATATTAAAAAAAGCATTAGAATTTTTTAATTCTAATGTTGATAAATATCTTAAAGTTTAATTTAAATTTATATTTCTTCTGATATTATTTTACCATTTTGAAATTTCAAAATTTGCATGTTATTATTACTAATTTTTAAAACTTGAGCTTGTAAATTAAATTTAGGCCAAAAACGAAAAGCTTTAGAAGATGCAACATCTATTCTAAATAATGTATTTTTTTTTTCTTCTTCTTTAAGACACGTACCATTAATACCATTTTCTTGTGGTGTATGACCAACAATAATACCTTTTAAACTATAATATTTAATTATATTTTTTACATCTTTACAATTGTTTCCATTAATATTTTCATAATTCTTAATTTGTCCTAATTTTCTTGTATAAAATGGCGAATTAGTATTAAATATAAAATTATACATTTCTTGTTCTTGTTCTTGTTTAATAATATAATTTTTTATTTTTTCATTTAAATGTTGAAAATGTTTTTTATGTATATTATTATATTCCTTAATATATGATCCAATATATGATCCTAATACTCCTCCGTGAACAAATAAATAATCATTTACTATTAAGATTGTATATCGTGTAGAAGCTAAAAATTTTGCTAATATTCCTCCTCGTCTAAATATATTACTTCTTCTTTCTATATAGTCCTTAATATTATTATCTTCACTTGTAATTATTTGTTTTACTTCATCATCTATTTCTTCATCATCTATTTCTTTATCATTATTTATTTCTTCATCAAATACTTTAAGTTGTTCCAAATTTTTATAAGATACATATCTAATATCATTGCAAATATTCATTAGTTCATGATTTCCTAATAAACTATATACTGCACCCTTTTGTTTAATAGCTTTTTCATGTAAATTTGTAAAAAATAATAATATTTCAATATCAGAAGCTTCATCGTCATATGTTGTTTCTTCATTATAACAATTTTTACCATCTACTAATCTACATCTATCTATTTGATCTCCTACTTGAACAACAATTGTATTATTTCCAATCCATTCATAATATTCAACAACATCATTATTATCTTTTCTAATTATTTGAATAGAATTTTTATTTTTTTCATTTATTTTTTTAATAACACCACCAATAGTTAATGTATCTAACATTAATTGAATATCACCATGTATGTCTCCAATAGCTATAATATCACAATTATTATGTGATATATCTGAATTAATAGGTTCATTTATATATTTATTAGTATAATTGCGACACTTTAATAATTTACTAATTATATATTTTGAAAATGTTTTCATAATATATAATTAAAAAGAAAATAATTAATTTGTATTTAAATATTCTTCACGATGATCAATAAAACTATTATTATTGTGCATAACATCAAAATGTTCTATATTTTGAATAGTGTCATCATTTGAAGTATTAAAATTTATACCATATTTAGCATTTTTAGCATATTCAGCATCTTCAGTATCTCTAACATCTCCAGCATCTTCAAAATTTTCATAAATGTTAAATTGTTCTACTGTTTTTTTAATTGGAGTAATTGGAGCATTTGGAGCATTTGGAGCAATTGGAGCACTTGGAGAACACAATTTTTTTTCTATAGCAGCTTTATTTTCATCATAATCAATATTTTTAATAATATTTGAAAATTTGTAATCCTTAATAAATAAATATGTAACAGTTACACCTATAGTAGCAATTATTGCTGCAGTAGGATCTTTTGTAGCTAATAGACCAATTAATAAAACTATAAATATTTTAACAAATGGTTCTTCTAAATAAGGCATTATCCAATTTGGTAATTTCGGGGCAATTATTGAAGCATATAAAATTAAAATAATATATAATACTGCTTTAACATATTTATTATCTAAAAAATCCATAGCTTTATTTTGTATTTCTGAAGTAGATGTTGAAGTAGATGTTGAAGTTGATCCTAATGTTGAACTAGTTAAGAAACTAGGCGAATCAGACGAAAAATGTGTTTTTTCCATATCTTAATATATTATATACAAAATAAAAAAAAATTGTATTAATATTAAATTAAAGATATATATAATATAATATTAATACAAATAATGATTAATTCAATATTATCCTGTAAATGTTATCAAATACCAATAACTAATATTAATATAAATGATTTAAATGATTTAATTGTTTCACCTTTTCAAAAAGAAGATGGTTATGGAAAAAAACCAAAAATTTTTAAATTATTTTCTAAAGATAAATTTTTTTACTATTTACCAAGAGAATGGGCAATATTAAAATTTGGAGAACCTACAGAAATTAAATTTAATGAAAAAACAATTATTAATATTGATTTTAAAGGAAAATTAAGAGATTATCAAATAGATATTCAGAAACAAATAGATAAAAGATTTGAAAAAGGATACGGTGGAGGTATTTTATGTATACCTCCAGGAGGTGGTAAAACAGTATGTGCTATAAATGCAATTACTAAATTAAAAGTAAAAACACTAATTGTAGTTCATAAAACATTTTTATTAGATCAATGGGTTGAAAGATTAAGACAATATACAAATGCTTCAATAGGTGTTATTAAACAGGATAAATTTGATGTTGAAAATAGAGATGTTGTTATTGCAATGTTACAAACAATAATTAGTAGAAAATACGACGAAGAATTAAATATATTTGATATGGTAATATTTGATGAAGCGCATCATTTAGGAGCTGAAGTATTTAGTAAAGTAATGCAAAAAACACAAGCACCATATTTATTAGGTTTAACAGCTACGCCAGAAAGAGAAGATAAGCTTGAAAAAGTTTTTTATTATTATTTAGGTGATATTATATATAGAAGTAATAAAATTAAATATACAAATGCTTTAATTAATATACATTATTTTAAATCTGATGATGAAAAATTTAAAAAAGAAATAATTAAATTTAATCAAAAAATTAATTTGTCAAAAATGATTACAAATTTAACTGAAATAAAAGAAAGAAATGACTTTATATTTAATATAATTAAAAATATATTAGATAAAGAACCAAATAGAAAAATATTTATATTAACAAATAGGAGGAATCATATTGAAGAATTAAAAAATTTATTACAAGACTATGATGTCGGATTATATATAGGTGGAATGAAAAAAAAAGATTTAGCATTATCAGAAGAAAAAGCAATAATAATTGGAACTTATGAAATGGCTAGTGAAGGTTTAGATATTCCAGACTTAGATACATTAATTATGACAACACCAAAAAGTAATATTACTCAATCAATTGGTAGAATAATGAGAAAAGAATTATATGATAATATACCTTTAATTGTTGATATTGTTGATAAAATTGATATATTCTATGCTATGTATAATAAAAGAAAAAAAATTTATCAAGAAAATAAATATGAAATTAAAGTTATAAATAAATTAGATAATTCTATTAATAATGAATTAGATAATTCTATTAATAATGAATTAGATAATTCTATTAATAATGAATTAGATAATACTGTTTTTGAAGAATCAATAAATTATAAAACAAAATATATGTTTGATAATTAATAATTATTTTTTATATGATTGCATAAACATAATAATTCTTGATATACAACCATATAATTGCAAATTTGTATCAATACCATCGCAAATCTGAACATAAGATTCATTTAAAATACGATTAAAATTAATTTTAATTTCTTCATCTATTTTAACATATTGTAAAATATTTATAATTGTAAGTATGATATCATTACTACAATATCCTTTATTTTTTAATTCTTCAATTATTGAAATTACTTTTTTTATATTTTTATAAACACATTCTTGAATTAAATTTATAATAATTTCTGGTCTTGGTTGATGGCATAATTTATAAATATTATTAGATTCTATTTTTTCAAATCCATAATATATAAGTTCAAGATTATTTATTGCATAACGCATATCACCATTAGCATTAATTGTTAATATTTTTAATCCTTCTTCAGTATATTCTATATTTTCTTTTTTACATATCTCTACTAATTTATTATTAATTTGATCATATGTTAATATTGGAATATATATCATTAAACATCTACTTTGTAAAGCTTCAATAATATTTAATGAATTATTACAAGTTAAAGCAAATTTTGTATTTATTGTATTATCTTCAAGTATTTTACTAATTATATTTTGAACTTTATTTGTAATATTATCAGCTTCGTCTAAAATTATTAGTTTTGTTATTGAATTATTATTTTTATCTGAAATCTTTTTTTTACAAAAATATGAAATATTATTATTGATTATTTCAATACCTCTATTATCTGATGCATTTAATTCATATACAGCTTCTTTAAAGTTTTCTTTATATATATATTTTGCTATTAATAATATTAAAGATGTTTTTCCAGTACCAGGAGAACCAGAAATAATAATATTAGGTATTGATTTATTATGTAAAAAACTTTTAATTTTATTTTTTAATGTATCATTTAATATAATATTATCAATAGTTTTAGGACGATATTTTTCAACTAATAATTTATTATCCATATTTATTGTATTTATATTTATATCTTTAAATTTTAATTTATCAATATTTTTTACAGTTTAAATATTTCTAAATGTTTTTTATAATATGGTGCATCTATTATAATTTCATTTATTTCAGTAGATTCAATATTTTGAATTAAATTATGTAATATTTTTTTTGTCCAAAATTTATATTGCAATCCTTCTTTAATAATATTAACTATTTTATTTATTTCTTTTGGTTCATCAATTGTATATTTTAAAACACATTTTAAAAATAGATCTAAATTATCATTATATAATTTTTTTACTTCATCTAATAGACTTTTAATATTTTCAAATTCATCAATATAAATAATATAATTATAAAAAATATCAATATTATTATTGATATTATTATTATTTATATTGGTGTTTATATTATTATCAATAATATTATAACTATCAATAGACATATATTGTAATCTTTTACTCATATTTTGATATAATTCATTTATAATTTTATAATATTTATTATAAGAATTAATATTATATTCTTTAATATTATTATACACAATACTCCATAATACTAATAATTTTTCTATATCTTCTTCATTCATTTCTTTTGATTTAATAATATTATCATCTAATATGTTTATAATTAATGAAAAACTAAAAATTTTATATTTAAATAAATATCCAATTAAATAAAATAAACCAATATTATTATCTTTATTATAAAGAATTTGTATATTTTTTATAAGGATTTGTCTAAAAGATACATTTTGAACAATCCAATTATAATTAATTAATAACTTATATATCATTTTTATGTATATTTCAATAAATAATTTTTCAGTAATTATTTTTGTTATTAATTTTAATGTTATTTTTTCTAAATCTGAAACATTTAAAAATACTAATTTTGAAATTTTATTATAAACATCATTAAAATTTGCTTCACATAATTTATTCATAGATTGATATGCTATATTAACTGGATTATTTAAATCACATTTTTCAATTTTCCATTTTGCAGAATATACAGTATTTAATAATTTTTTTTTTGTATCTTGAAATTGTGTTGAAGATAATATTAGTTTATTAATTAAACCAAATTTTTCTAATATATATTCATTAGTTTCATTTTGTTTGTGAAATTCTTTAAAAGAATATATAAATTCACTCATATATAAATATTATATTATAATATAATACTTTTTAAATCTTTTGATAATATATAAATGATAATATTAGATTTTTTTTTATTATGTTTTTTAATCTTTTTATTGTTTTTTAAAAAAAAAAAAAAAGATGACTATGACTATGATAATGACTATGATAATGACTATGATAATAAAAATTACAAACACAAATACAATGACATAATTGAAAATTTAGAAATTAAAAATAATAAATTACCAGTAAAAATAAATAATTATAATATAGAAGTTGATAGACCAGTTTTTTCATGTAGTAATTATAAAAATGATAAAGCTATAGATTTAAATAATATTAATGAAGAATTAATAAATATTACATATGATAAATTAGTTGATGATAATAGAATTCATAAAATAGATTATGATAATATGAGTTTTTATAATAGTAATGATAATTATTATGATATAAAAAATAATGATAATTATGGTTATACCGATTTTATGACATATAAAAAAATAATTTAAAGATATAATATATATATATAAATAAATATATACAACTAATAATGATTAACCAATTTAATCCAAATCCAGTTTTTAATAGTATTAAAAATAATACTATTAAAATAAATAATATTAATTTAACATTGGTTAATAAAAATCTTAATTTTTCTATTTTAGAAAAGTTATATAATTGTATAAATTTATCAAAATGTTATTATCAAATATTAAATGATAATATTCATTTAAATGAATTAAAAAAATCAGAGTATAATGTTACATATCATGTACAGGGTTTTAATTATATTATGTTTTTAACAACTATTAATAATAAACCATTTCATTGTTTAATATCAAAAAGAGAATTAAAAATATATTTGACACAAAATAATCTTAATGAAATCAAAATATATACTTTTAATATGAAAACATCAAATATGTATTTATATTTTAATACAGTTATTGATGGAAAAATAATTAAAAATGATAGTACATTTTTAATTTCAGATTGTTATTATTTAAATGGAGAGGATATGCATGCTATTGAATTAAAAACAAAATTCAATATAATAAATAATATATTAAATGATTTAGAAATAAATTTTAATTTAAAATTAGTAACATTATATAAATATTCTGATATACCAAAGTTAGTATTTGAAAATATGAAGAATACAAATTTAAAAATTAATGGTCTTATATTTTTACCAAATTATTCAGGTAAATTTTATATATATGTTAATGATACAGAATTTGAAAACATTAAAAATAATAATCAGATACAAATTAATATAAATACAAATTCTGAATGTGATTTTTTTATTAAAAAAACAAAAATACCTGATGTATATGAATTATTTTTTGATAATTCATATGGTAATGTTA
>Ga0114969_10002735_pt1 | contig 14402 bp, 7 predicted proteins | sample M_130807_MF_Meta_FD_87316 | JGI IMG/M metagenome (GOLD analysis project Ga0114969, IMG submission 87316) | Freshwater microbial communities from Lake Montjoie, Canada to study carbon cycling - M_130807_MF_MetaG | ecosystem: Environmental > Aquatic > Freshwater > Lake | place: Lake Montjoie...
CTGCACCGTCTGGTGGTGCTTTCCGCGACCTACCGCCAGTCCGCACGCGTCGATCCCGCCGCCCAGGCCCGGGATGCCGACGACCGCCTGCTGTGGCGCTACCCTTCGCGTCGTCTCGAGGCGGAGATGCTCCGCGACACGATGCTTGCCGCCGCCGGCACCCTGAACCCGGCGATGTACGGCCGTGGCTTCGACCTCTTCGACGTGCGCGGCGGTCTGTCCGGATTCAAGCCGGTCGAGTCCTACCGGGGCGAGGGCCTGCGCCGCATGATCTACGCCCACAAAGTCCGGCGCGAACGCGAGGCCGTGTTCGGCGCCTTCGATTGCCCGGACGCCGGGCAAAGCACCGCGCGCCGCCGCGAATCCACCACGCCCATCCAGGCCATCAACCTGTTCAACAGCCGCTTCACCCTCGACGCATCGGAGGCCCTCGCCGCGGGCATCCGGCGCGAGGCGGGCGCCGAGGTCGAGTCCCAGATCCGGTGCGCGTGGCGCCGGACCCTCGGGCGCGAACCCTCCGCCGACGAGTTGCGCGATGCCGGTCCGGCGGTGCGCGCGCACGGGTTGGCGACGCTCTGCCGCGCGCTTTTCAACAGCAACGAGTTCGTCTTCGTCCCATGAACCTCCCGACGGGATCCCTTTCCCGCGACGGCCATCGGTTGCTCGATCGCCGTCGCTTCCTTTCCGATTCCGCCACCGCGCTTGGTTCGGTGGCGCTGGCCAACCTGCTGGGCGGCGACGGACTGCTCGCCGCGCAGGGACCGGTCGTCGACCCGGCCCGCCCGTTCGCGCCGCGCGGCCCCCATTTCGCGCCGAAGGCCCGCAACGTCGTGGTTATCTTCTGCGCGGGCGCGGTGAGCCAGTTGGAAACGTGGGACTACAAACCGGAACTCATCCGCCACGACGGCACGCCCCTGGCCGGCGGGCCGCCCGTGACCTTCCAGGGCCCGGCCGGAAACCTCGCGCGCCCCCAGTACGCGTTCCGACGCCGCGGCCAGACCGGCAAGTGGGTTTCCGACATGCTCCCGCATCTCGCGCGACTCACCGACGACATCGCCTTCGTCCATTCCCTCACCAGCAAAAGCAACACCCACGGGCCCGCCGAGAACTTCCTCTCCACCGGCTTCGCCCCCGACGGTTTTCCCAGCCTCGGCTCGTGGCTGAGCTACGCGCTGGGCAGCGAGAACCAGGATCTGCCGGCGTTCGTCGCCATTCCCGATCCGCGCGGCGTGCCCCAGGCCGGCTCCAACAATTGGGGCCCCGGCTTCCTCCCCGCGGTTTTCCAGGGCACGCCCATGAGCGCCCGGGAACCGATCCGCCACCTCGCGCCGCCGTCCGGCATCACCGCCGCCGGCGACGAGGCCGCGCGCGGGTTGCTCCGGCGCATGAACGAACGCCACGGGGCCTCGCATCCGGGCGACGGCAAACTGGCGGCGCGCATCGCCAGCTACGAACTCGCCGCGCGGATGCAACTGAGCGTCCCGGAACTCGGCGATCTCTCGTCGGAACCGGCGCACATCCTGAAACTCTACGGTGCCGACGACACGGCCAACCCGACCAAGGCGGCCTTCGCGCGCAATTGCATCCTGGCCCGGCGCCTGGTCGAGCGCGGGGTGCGCTTCGTCCAGTTGTTCAACGGCGCCTACGCCAGCGGCGGCGAACTGAATTGGGACGGGCACAACAAGCTCCGCGAGCAGTACGACAGGCACGCCGCCATCCTCGACCAACCGGCCGCCGCCCTGATCCGGGATCTCCGCCAGCGGGGCCTCCTCGAGAACACCCTCGTGGTGTGGTGCACCGAGTTCGGCCGCATGCCCATGTTCCAGAAAGGCGCGCAGGGCCGGGACCACAACCCCGACGGGTTCACCTGTTGGATGACCGGCGCCGGCATCCGGCCGGGCGTCAGCCACGGCGTCACCGACGAACTCGGCCGCAAAGCCATCCAGGACATCCATCCCCTCTACGACTTCAACGCCACCATCCTGCACCTGCTTGGCCTGGACCACGAGAAGCTGGTGTACGAACACAACGGCATCCAACGCCGCCTCACCAACGTCGAGGGCAGCGTGATCCGGGAGATCCTCGCGTGAACCACCCGTCGCCCCGTGCGCCGGCGCGCGGTTCGCCCCGCATCCCCGTCGTTGTCCCCAGGCACCCCGCCATGAAACCCCTCCGCCTCGTCCTCCTGCTGGCCGCCCTGGTCCACGTTTCCGTGGTCCGGGCCGATCGTCCCAACGTCCTGTTCTTTTTCGCCGACGACCAACGCGCCGACACCGTCGCCGCGCTCGGCAACAAGGCCATCCGGACGCCCAATCTCGACCGACTCGTCCGCTCCGGCGTTTCCTTCGAACGCGCCTACATGCAGGGCGGACTCCACGGCGCCACCTGCGTGCCCTCGCGCGCCATGCTGCTCTCGTCCCGCCCCCTGTTCCGCATCGACGAGAAACTTCTCCGCGACCCCACCTGGCCCGCGGCTTTCGGCCGGGCGGGTTACACCACCTTCGTCAGCGGCAAATGGCACAACGGCGAGGCCTCCATACCCCGCAGCTTCCAGATCGCCCGCCAGATGTTCACCGGCGGCATGACGGATCCCCTCAAGGCCAAATTGTCCGACATGGTCGACGGCAAGATCCAACCCGCGAAGCTCTCCCCGAAACACGCCTGCGAGGCTTTCGCGGACGAGGCCATCGCCTTCCTGCGCGCCGGCGGGAACCAACCCTTCTTCTGCTACGTCCCCTTCGATGCCCCGCACGATCCCCACGTCGTGCCCGCGGGGTTCCCGGTCCGCTACGACCCCGCCAAGATCCCGTTGCCCGCGAATTTCCTGCCGCAACACCCGTGGGACAACGGCGAGATGACCGTGCGCGACGAGCAACTGCTGCCGTGGCCGCGCACCCGCGACGGCGTCCGCTCCATGCTCGCCGAATATTACCGCTACGTTTCCTACCTCGACTCCCAGATCGGCCGGGTGCTCGACGCCCTGGAGGCATCCCCGCACGCCGCCAACACGATCGTGGTGTTTGCGGCCGATTCCGGCGTGGCGCGGGGCAGCCATGGCCTCGTCGGGAAACAGAATCTCTACGAGCACTCGGTGCGGGTGCCGCTGATCGTCGCCGGCCCCGGCATTCCCAAGGGCCGCACCACCCGGGCGATGTGCTATCTCCACGACGTGATGCCCACGCTCGGAAGGTTGTGCGGCGTCGACGCCCCGGCCACCAGCGAGGGCCGCGAATTCAGTGCCACGCTCCGCGACCCCTCGACCCCGGCCCGCGCCGAACTGGTCTTCGCCTACCGGGACGTGCAACGCGCCATCCGCGACGACCGCTGGAAACTGATCCGGTATCCCCTCGTCGACCGCACCCAACTCTTCGACCTGCGCGCCGACCCGTATGAAACCACGAATCTGGCCGATCGACCGCGCCAAGCCGGACGCGTCGCCCACCTAACCGCGGCGATGGAGCGGGAACTGAAGGCCATCGGCGACCCCGCGCCGCTGCGCGTCGCCACGCCCAAGCCCGCCGCCTGGACGCCCCCGAAGCCCAAGGCCCCGTAGGCGTCGGAACCAGCCCGGCGCGTCCGGCGACCGCGGACCGCCCGCCCGCCACCGGGACTACCGGTCGGCCTGCCTCCCGCGACCCAACGACGCGCCGGAAGAAACCCGACCGGGGCCGGCGACCTTCGAACCGCGCACCACCGGCGCGATCACCCGCGAGGCGTGGGACCGTTCGTGCCAGACCGTGTTGGTGGCGACGACGGCGTCCGACGGAAAATCCATCGGCACCGACGCGCCGGTCTGCGGGTTGGGCTCGTAGAACGGCGCCCCCGTGCTCGCCAGCGTCACGCGGATGCGGTGGCCCCGGTTGAAGATCTGGCTCAGCGAACCCACGTCGAACGCCACCGTGTGGATGGTGCCGGGCTTCATCGGCACTTCCCGGTCGAATCCCTCCCGGTACCGCGCCCTCAACGCGTAGTCCACGATCAGGATGCTGCGGCCATCGGGATAGACATCCGTGATCCGCACGATGAAATCCGTGTCCCGCGCCGTCGACCCCACCCGGAGTTCCGCCCGCACCTTGCCCGTCCATTCCACGGGTTCCGCCAAGGGATCGGTGGTGAAGGTGCGGACATCGCGCTGCGCCTCGACCTTGCGGGCGTCCCGCGCCCCGGGAAATGCCGTGCCCGGAATCTCGACCGGATGGCGCGGATCGCTGGTGTAACGGGTGGATGACGATCGTTCGGCGGGCGCCCGGGTGTCCAACCCGCCGCCCTCGTGGAAATAGTAGGCGGTCTCGTGGGCCGGCACGGGCCAATCCCGGGCCTCGCGCCACTCGTTGCCCGGGGCGCCGGGTTCGCCGACCGCACCCATGACGTAATACCGGACGGGAGGATCCTTCTCCACGCCGTTGGCGACGCCCTTCAGATGATGGTCGAACCAACGCAGCATGTGTTCCTGGACGTCGAACCGCGCGTTCTCCGGATACGCCATCTCGCCGATGACGTTGGTTTTCGGCAGTCCGCCGTGGAGCCAGGGGCCGACCCGCAATTGCTGGCGACCGCGCGAACCCGGCCCACCGCGGTGCTGGCGCCCCTCGAAACTCGCCAGACTGCCCTGGCTCATGAAGTCGTACCAACTGCCCACGGTGAAACACGGCACGTCCATGCGACCGAAATGCAGCGTGCAATCCTCCGCCCTCCAATAGTCGTCGTAGTCCGGGTGGCGTTGCCATTCGTCCATCAACGCGCGGTTGTCGGCCGGGTCGCGGCAGACCTCGCCCATTTTCTTGAACCGTTCCGGCTTGGACATCCCGCCGAGTCGGTAGCCCTCGTGGAACAGGCTCAAGCCGGTGTCCGTCATGTACTGGCAGACCAGATGCGGCGGCCGGGTGACGGCCAGGAAGTTCTGCGCGAATCCGCCCTGCGACCCGCCGAATGTCCCGACCCGGTGGTCGCTCCACGACTGCCCGGCAAACCATTCGCACAGGTCGTATCCGTCGCGCGATTCGCCCCATGCCAAGGACCGGTACCCGCGCCAGACACCCTCGCTCCCTTGGGATCCGCGGAAACTGACCCGGGCCGCCACGTACCCACGGGCCGCCAGCGAGGCCAGTTCGCGCCGCGAACCATTCCCGATGATCACCGCGTAGCGCTGCTCGAAGATCACCGGCCACGGACCGTTTCCGGGCGGGAAATAGACATAGGCCGAAAGGCGCGTCCCGTCCCGCATGGGGATCATCACGTGTTCCTCGCGGATGCCACCGAGATCGAGCGGGGGCAGCGGCGCCCCGGCCGCGGTTCGCACGACAACGACGACCATCAAGGCAATGGCGGAAGACCAAGTTTTCAATCGGGAGTGCAAGGCTGCCTATCGAGTGTACTGACCGCCACTTCCTTTGCGGTCAGCACACTAGGCCGCCGACACACGTCCCATCAAGTCCCGGGAAGAATCCGCGTCCCCCGCGCACGACATCGGCGCATCCCGATTCCCGGTCCCGACCCGCTGGGTGGATCGACGAAGGGGACCCACTTTGGGGGTTCAACCCACGCGAAGCCCGGCTACGTTCCGTCCATGCCACGCGTCAAGCACATCGCCTTCTTCAAGTTCAAGGCCGACCGGACCCCCGAACAGATCGCCGGCGTCTGGCGGGTCATCGAGGACCTGCCCAAGCGCATCCCCGGAATCCTCGACCTCACCTGGGGCGTCAACAACAGCACCGAGGGACTTTCCCAGGGTTTCACCCACAGCTTCGTCATGCTCTTCGAGAGCGTCGCCGCCCGGGACGCCTACCTGCCCCACCCGATCCACCAGGAAGCCGTCGGCCTCGTCGTGCCACACCTCGAGTCGGTCGTCGTGTGCGACCACGAGGTCTGAAGCCCGTCCCGCGACCCGTTCCCCATGAAACCCCCGCGCATCGCCTTCCTGCTCCTTTGGACGCTGGTCTTGGTCCCTGTCCTCCCGCTCCGCGCCGCGCCCTCGCCGCGGCCCAACCTGGTCGTCATCTTCTGCGACGATCTCGGGTACGGCGATCTGGCCTGTTTCGGCAACGAACGCATCAAGACGCCGAATCTGGACCGCATGGCCGCGGAAGGCATGCGTTTCACCGACTTCCATGTCGGCGCCTCGGTCTGCTCGCCGTCGCGGGCCGCCCTGCTCACGGGGCGCTATCCGGTCCGCACCGGGGTGACCCGCGTCTTGTTCCCCGGCGATGCCATCGGGCTTTCCCCGAAACTCGCGACGCTGCCGTCGACCTTGAAACGCGCCGGCTACGCGACGGCGGCGGTGGGCAAGTGGCACGTGGGGCACAAACCGGGTTTTCTCCCGCTCGACCACGGCTTCGACCGCTATTACGGGATTCCCTACAGCAACGACATGGGCGCCGATCCGACCCTGAAGACCGCGCCCGGCGTCGAGTTCCGGCGTCCCGAGCCCAAGCCGGACGAAACCGCGGCCGCGAAGGAGCAGCGCGAACGCGAGTACCCGGGCGCGCCCCTCATGCGTGACAACGTGGTCATCGAGCATCCCGTCGACCAATCGACGCTCACGCGCCGCTACACCGACGAGGCCCTCCGGTTCCTGGCGTCCACGCGCGGCCGCCCGTTCTTCCTCTATCTCGCGCACACCATGCCGCACGTGCCGCTGGCGGCTTCCCCGGCGTTCAAGGGCCGGAGTGCCGGCGGTCTCTACGGCGACGTCGTCGAGGAGATCGATTCCGGGGTCGGCGAGATCCTCGCCGCACTCCGCGGGCTGGGTCTGGCGCAGAACACCCTGGTGCTGTTCACGAGCGACAACGGCCCGTGGCTGGCGAAAAAGGAACGCGCCGGCACCGCCGGTCCCTTGCGCGACGGCAAGTTCAGCCAGTTCGAGGGCGGCCATCGCGAACCCACCATCGCCTGGTGGCCGGGCCGCGTCCCGTCCGGCGCCACCTGCGACCAACTCGCCACGACCCTCGACGTGCTCCCGACTTTCTGCGCCCTCGCCGGCATCCCGGTGCCGGCGGGAATCGACGGCAAGGACATCCGCCCGCTCCTGTTCGGCAAGAAGGGGGCGAAGACGCCCCACGCCGTCTTCTTCCACGCTTCCAACGCGGTCCGCCAGGGCCCGTGGAAATACGTCGCCACCCAGAAGACGGAGGAACTTTTCGATCTTGCGACGGACCCCGGCGAACACCATAACCTAGCCGGAGAAAACCCCGGCAGGCTCGCGTCGATGCGACGACTCCTCAAGGACTGGAACGCGCGCAACGACGTCACGAATGCCCCGCCCGTTTTGGCGCGATGAATCCCCGACTTCTCTACCCGTTGCTGGCCCTGGCGGCCGCGCTGCTGCCCGCGCGCCCGGCCCGCGCCGCCGCGCCGCCCGCCCGGCCCAACATCGTCTTCGTCCTGAGCGACGACCATTCCCTGCAGACCATCGGCGCCTACAACCTGCGCCTGTCGAAATTCTGCCGCCAGCAGGGCGTCACGCCCAACATCGACCGGTTGGCCGACCGGGGCGGGCTGTTCGTGAACAGTTTCTGCGGCAATTCCCTCTGTTCGCCGAGCCGGGCATCGATCCTCACCGGCCTGCACAGCCACGCCCACGGCGTGATGACCCTGGACAAGCCGATCCGTCCGGGGGTCTGGACCTATCCGGACTCGTTGCGCGAGGCGGGCTACCAGACGGCGGTCATCGGCAAATGGCATCTGGCGAGCACGCGCCCCACCACCGATTACTGGCGGATCCTGCCGGGGCAAGGCGACTACTGGCATCCGGACTTCATCGGGCCGAACGGGCGCGAGACCCACGCCGGATACGCGACGGACATCATCACCGACATGAGTCTGGATTGGCTCCGCCAGCGCGACAAAACGCGGCCCTTCATGCTGATGGTGCAGCAGAAGGCGCCGCACCGGAACTGGGTGCCCCCACCGCGCTATTACCGGTGGCTCGCCGACGTCCGCGTGCCCGAACCGGAAACCTTGTTCGACGACTACGCCGGCCGGGCCTCGGCCGCGCACGACCAGAAGATGGAAATCGCGCGCCACATGGACCTGGCGGTCGACCTGAAGGCGTTCGCGCCGGACAAATGGCCCGGGGAGATGAAGCGCATGACGGCGGAGGAACAGGCGGATTGGATCGCCGTCTTCGGCCCACGCAACGCCGCGTTCACGAACGCCCATCTGGCCGGACGCGAACTGACCCGCTGGAAGTACCAGGAGTACATGAAGGACTACCTGCGCTGCATCAAGGCGGTGGACGACGGCGTGGGACGGCTCCTGGCCTATCTGAAGGCGGAGGGACTCGAGGACAACACGGTGGTGGTCTACGCCTCCGACCAGGGGTTCTACAACGGCGAGCACGGCTGGTTCGACAAGCGCTGGATCTACGAGGAATCCATCCACATGCCCCTCATCGTGCGCTGGCCCTCGGTGGTGAAGCCCGGCACCCGCTTCGCGCCCGTGGTGCAGAACATCGACTATGCCGAAACCTTCGTGGAGATCGCGGGCGGCAAGGTGCCCGAGGGCCTTCACGGCCGCTCGCTGGTACCGATCCTGCGCGGCCAAACGCCCGCCGACTGGCGCGACAGCCTGTACTACCACTACTACGATGCCGGCCACGGCGTGCCGCGGCACAACGGGGTGCGCACCGACCGTTATACCCTCGTCCACTTCTACCGGACCAACGAGTGGGAACTCTTCGACCGGAAAAAGGACCCGCAGCAACTGCGCAGCGTCCTTGGCGACCCGGCCTACGCCAAGACCGTCGCCGAATTGAAAACCGAATTGCTCCGGCTCAAGACCGCGTTCAAGGACGACACCGAATAGACCCCACGGCCTCCATGCCCCCCATGAAACCCATCCGAAACCGCACCCTCCCGGGCCTCTGCCTGTGGGCCGCCATCGGGGGCGCCCCGTTGTCCGCGGCACCGCCCGCGCCGCTCGCCGACAAAACACTGGTCGTCTGGGCCACCCCGGCGAACCTCACCCAGCGCGGTGGCAGCGCGCTCACCCTCGAGGGGTCCGGCGGCCATTTCGACGGCGTGGTCTTCGGCGAGATCGCCCCCGGCAAATGGATGGCGGGCAGCGACGGATTCAACCGGACCCAACGGGACCAGTCCTTGTTTCCGGCCGAGCCAACCCTTCCCACGGCGCCGGTCCAGATCGCCATCGTCTACCGGGGCAAGACGGTCGGCCTGTATCGCGACGGCGTGGCCGCGGCCCGCTACGACATCCAGGGCGCGGAACGGTTCGGCACCGATGCCAGGGTCCTGATGGGCCTGCGACATCTGGACGCCGGGAACGACAACCGCTTTTTCACCGGGACGATCGAGGATGCGCGCATCTATGGCACGGCGTTGGACGCCGCCCAGTTGGCCGCGTTGAAGCCCAACACGGCCTCGGCGCTCCAACCGGTGGCCTGGTGGGATTTCGAGGACGGACGGGCCGACGACCGGATGAAATCGTTTCCCACCACCACGCTCTACGGCGGTGCCCGCGTGGCCGGCGGGAAGCTGCACCTCGACCAAAGCGGCGCGTTCCTGATGGCAACCCGCGAAACCGCGCCCGCCGCCTCGACCGGCAACGACGCGGACCAGGTCGCCCGGTCCCTTCGCGAGGGACTCCTCGCCGATCCCTATCGGCCCGGCTACCACTTCGTCGTTCCGGAAGGCCGGGCGATGCCGTTCGATCCCAATGGCGCCATCCATTGGAAGGGGCGCTACCACCTGTTCTATATCTTCCAGGACAAGCGCGGCCACAACTGGGGCCACGTCTCGAGCACCGACCTCTTCCATTGGCGCCACCATCCCACCGGCCTGGTCTCCGGCATGTTCAGCGGGAACTGCTTCGTCAACCAAGAGGGCCGCCCGACGATGTGTTACCATCAGGTCGGCCAGGGCAACGCCATGGCCGTCGCGTTGGACGACGAGCTGAACGAATGGAAGAAACTCGATTCGAACCCGATCACCCCCAAGACCAGTCCCGGGGATCCGCTCCACGGGAAATACCGGTCCTGGGATCCCTTCGGCTGGGTCGAGGACGGCAATTACTACGCCATCTTCGGCGGCGAACATCCCGCGGTCGCCAAGGCACCCACGCTCGGCGGCGAATGGAAATACACCGGCGACCTCATGGCCAACTCGGTTCCGGGCGTCTCGATCGCCGAGGACGTTTCGTGCGCCGACTTCTTCCGGATCGGCGACCGCCGGATGCTCCTGTGCATCAGCCATCGTCTCGGATGCCGGTATTACCTCGGCGATTGGAAGAACGAACAGTTTCACCCCACCTTCCACGAGAAGATGAGCTGGGCGGACAACCTGTTCTTCGCGCCCGAGAGCCTGCTCGACGACCGGGGACGCCGGATCATGTGGGCGTGGATCTTCGACGAACCCGGCTTCCGGATGCGGACCGAACACGGTTGGTCCGGCACCATGAGCCTGCCCCGCGTCCTTTCCCTACCCGCCGACGGCCGCCTCCGCATGAACCCGCCGCCCGAAATCGAATCGCTGCGATACAACCCCGCGAAGCGCCGGGGGCTGACCGTCGCGGCCGACGCCACCCTGCCCGTCCCGGGGATCGCCGGCACCAGCCTCGAGGTGGATCTCTCCATCGCCGCCCCGGACGCCCGCCAGTACGGGATCACCGTCTGCACCTCGCCGAACGGGGAAGAACAGACCCGGATCTACTACGACGCCGCCGACAGGAAACTCAAGGTGGACACCACCCGCTCGAGTTCCGGTGCCAGTCCCAAAGGCATCGAGGCCGGCCCGCTCGAACTCGCCGCGGGCGAACCGCTGCAACTCCGCGTCTTCGTCGACAAGTCCGTCGTCGAGGTCTTCGCCAACGGCCGGCAGGCCGTGGTCCGGCGCATTTATCCCATCCGCCCGGACAGCGTCGGCGTCACCCTTTTCTCCAACGGCGGGACCGCGCGGGTGGAAACCCTCGAGGCTTGGGAGATGATGCCGTCGAACCCTTATTGAAGCGAACGGTCCACGCCCCACCACCCCCGCCGTGCCGGGGCTCCCGAACCGGCCGACCACCCACCGTCTTGAAGGCTCCACTCGAATCCTTGCCCGCTCGCGCCGAATCGCCGCGTGGAGCCAGTCGTCCCACGGCGCGGCGGCTTGGCTTTCCACGGTCCCCGAATGCGCCGGGCACGGGTCCGGCGTGGCACTCCCGCGTGGCACTGGGCCTGGTGTTGGCGCTCCTGACCGCCGCCCCGACCCATGCCGCGGCCGATTATCTCCGGGAGATCAAGCCGCTGCTCCGGTCCCGTTGCTATGGCTGTCACGGCGCGCTGAAACAGAAAGCCGGTCTGCGCCTCGACACCGTCGAGTCCATGCTGCGCGGGGGCAAGGACGGCCCCGCCTTCAAGCGCGGCGAGCCGGATGCCAGCCCGCTGGTGCTGCGGGTGGCCGAAAAAGACATCGCCGAGCGCATGCCGCCGGAGCACGAGGGCGAGGCGCTCGCGGCCGACCAGATCGCGTTGCTGCGCGGTTGGATCGCCGCCGGCGCGCCGGCCCCCGGCGGCGAGAAACCCGAGGCGGACCCCAAGGATCACTGGGCATTCCGTCCTCCCGTCCGTCCCGCGGTTCCCGCCGTCGCCAACGCGGCATGGGTGCGGAACCCCATCGACTCGTTCCTCTCGCGGCGACACGCGCAACTCGGACTCACCCCCCAGCCCGAGGCATCGCCCCTCGTCCAATTGCGGCGTCTCTACCTCGACCTCGTCGGGCTTCCGCCGTCGCCCGCGGAAATCCGCGCGTTCGAAAGGGACCCGGCGCCGGATCGTTACGAACGCACCGCGGCGCGTTTGCTGGCCGACCCGCGTCACGGCGAACGCTGGGCCCGGCATTGGATGGACATCTGGCGCTACAGCGACTGGTGGGGACTGGGACAGGAACTGCGCGCCAGCCAGAAACACATCTGGCATTGGCGCGATTGGATCGTCGAGTCGCTGAATGCCGGCACGCCGTACGACGAGATGGTGCGGTTGATGTTGGCCGCGGACGAATCACACCCGGGCGAACCGGACAAACTGCGGGCCACCGGTTTCCTCGCCCGGCAGTACTTCCTTTTCAACCGGGACCACTGGATGGAGGAAACCGTCGAGCACGTGGGCAAGGGTTTCCTCGGCCTTTCCCTGAACTGCGCCAAGTGCCACGACCACAAATACGATCCCATCGCGCAAAAGGACTTCTACCGGATGCGGGCGTTCTTCGAGCCCTACCAGGTCCGCATGGACATGGTCCCCGGCGAACTGGACCTCGTCCGCGACGGGATTCCGCGCGCCTTCGACGCCAAGCTCGACACCCCCACCTACCGCTATGTCCGCGGCGTGGAAACCAATCCGGACAAGTCGGAGCCGATGCTGCCGGGAGTGCCCGCGTTGTTGGCGTTCAAGGAACCGTCCATCCGCCCGGTGGTCCTTCCCGCCGGATCCTGGCAACCGGAACGACATCCCTGGTTCTTCGAGGCTCACCGGGACATCGCCCGCCGGAACCTTGCCGCGGCCCGCGACGGCCTGGCGGCCGCACAAGCCCGGCTTGCCGAGGCCCGACGCGACGAGGCCGCGGCCCAGGCCGCCCGATCGGCGGCCCCGGCAAGCCCCCCCGCTGCCGCCGTCGCCCCGGAAATCGTCCCGCCCCTGTTCTCCGAGAAGTTTGTTTCCCTCGACGACACCCGTTGGAAGGCCTTCGGAGGCCGTTGGAGCCCCGCGCCCGGCGGCGTGCAACAGGAGACGACCGGACAGTCGTTGAGCGCCCTGCGTTGGCTCGGGAAAGCGCCGCGGGATTTCGATGCGGCCGTCCGTTTCACCATCCTGGGAGGCGACCTCTACCGCAGCGTCGGCATCTCGTTCGACGCGACGGCCGCGGACGCGATCCAGCAGGGATCCGGCGACACCGAGATCCTCGTCTATGCCAGCGCGCACGGTCCCGGCCCGAAGGTCCAGGCCGCCCGTGGCCAGGCCGGCAGGTACGACTACCCGGCCGAGGGCGCGCGACCGTACCGGATCGAGTCGAATCGGGAGCACACGCTGCGGGTGCAGGCGCGGGGGACGCTCCTCAACGCGTCGGTCGACGGCCAACCGGTGCTGGCCATGCGCGTGCCCTGGGAACGCCGCGACGGCGCGCTGCAACTGACCGCCTTCGACGCCCACGTCGTGTTCCACGAATTCACCCTGAGGCCCTTGCCGGCATCGGTGCCCCTGCGGGCGTCGGATGCGGAACCGGCGGCGATCTCCGCCGTGGCGCGCGCCGAGGGCGAGCTGCGCCTGGCCGAACGCGCGCTGGATGTCGCCGAGGCCGAGCAGACCTCGCTCGACCGCCGCATCGAGGCCATGCGGGCGGGATTCGCGGTGGTCGACGCCGGCGGCGCCACCAACCACCCGGTCCTGGCCACCCACGAGCGCGAGCGATCGCAGGCGGCCGTCCGTGCCGAACTCGACGTGAAGCGCGCCATGGCCTCGCGGGCGTTGGCGGCCGCGGAGATCCGGCACGACCGCTCCGTGCCCGGCCAGAAGGAGGCGGTGGCCAAGGACGTGAAAGCGGCGCGGGAAACCCTCGCGGCGGCGGAGAAGGCGCTCGGCTCGCCGATCGGACCCGAACAGACCTATACCCGGCTGGCGGCGTCGAAGTGGACCACCACCCGCTTCGCGCATCCGGACCACGACGATCCCCCGGTGGCTTTTCCGGCGCGGAGCACGGGCCGGCGCACGGCATTGGCCGATTGGATCACGGACCCGCGGAATCCCCTGACCGCGCGGGTCGCGGCCAACCACATCTGGGCGCGCCACATGGGATCGCCCTTGGCCGGCCCGGTGTTCGAGTTCGGCAGGAAAGGCCAGGCACCCACCCATCCCGAACTCCTGGATTGGCTCGCGTCGGAATTGGTCGCGAGCGGTTGGGACATGAAACACCTCCACCACCTGATCGTGACCTCCGCCGCGTACCGGATGTCGTCGTCGCTGGCCGGGGCCGACGCGAATCTGGCGCGGGACCCGGACAACCACGGCTGGTGGCGCCGCCTGCCCATCCGGCTCGAGGCGGAAGTGGTGCGGGACTGCATCCTCTCGATCGCGGGCAATCTCGATCCGACCCGGGGTGGTCCGCCGGTCGCACCGGAAGCCCAGGCCGCCTCGCGGCGGCGCAGCCTGTATTTCTTCCACTCGAACAACGAACGGAACCTCTTCCTGACCACCTTCGACGCGGCCGGGGTGAACGAGTGTTACCAACGCGACCAAAGCATCGTCCCGCAACAGGCGCTGGCGCTTTCCAACAGCGCGTTGGTCCAGGATTCGGCGGGCCTGATCGCGACGCGGCTCGGCCGCGACGGCGGCGGCGACCCGGAGTTCATCCGCGACGCCTTCGTCGCCGTGCTCGGCGTCCCGCCCACCCCGGCGCAAATCGCGGCGAGCATCCGGGCGA
>Ga0114969_10002737_pt1 | contig 14396 bp, 13 predicted proteins | sample M_130807_MF_Meta_FD_87316 | JGI IMG/M metagenome (GOLD analysis project Ga0114969, IMG submission 87316) | Freshwater microbial communities from Lake Montjoie, Canada to study carbon cycling - M_130807_MF_MetaG | ecosystem: Environmental > Aquatic > Freshwater > Lake | place: Lake Montjoie...
GGTTGCTGCAAAAACAGGTAACAAGGACATGACATTTATGGACTTGAAAAAACTCGCCGATAAAGATTCTACTTATCGCGAATTGGTGGTTACTGCAACCTGCATGAATCATCAGAAGGCAGAGTATTTCGACTTTTATCGTTATCCGAATATGCGCATTGTAGATGGTGTTCGCGCAAGCATGGCTGTGCCACTGTACTATGAACCTTTCGTGATGAATGATGAGGGGAAGCGCGTTGATGTTCGTCATTATGCAGACAAAGACCACATTTGCTTAGACGGTGGATTTCTTTCCAACTATCCGATTTGGGTATTCGATCAAGCGCCTTATGTGCAAGACCCCATGCTCACGTTGGGCTTCCGCATTGACAGTGAATATCAGATTACCGTCGATCGCACCAAGACAAAGTCTGATCCTTACTATCCCATTCACAGCACGAAAGATTTGGTTGGAAGTGTGTATTACATCATGAAGGAAAACCTCAATCGCTTCATGTTAACCGAACTCGACTGGGAACGCACCATTAGTATTTCAGATGCAGGCATTGGTCCGAAGGTGAAGAAGCTTTCGCAAGAACAGAAGGAGTTGTTTTTGAAGGAAGGGAAGAGAGGGGTGAGGAGGTATTTTGAAGAGGGATACTGATGTGCTCAAGCACGAATGTCCGAAGGACGAATGTGCAAGCACGAATGCAGCAGAGCTGCGAATGCCCGTTGGGCGAATGTGCAAGCACGAATGCAGCAGAGCTGCGAATGTCCCAAGGACGAATGTGCTGAAGCACGAATGTGGCGGAGCCACGATTACTAGGGCGGGTGTGTAGATTAGACTATACGTCTTTTGACGGATAAATTATAACAGCAGAGGTGGCTACTATTCAGAATATCTATATTTAACAAGTTGTTACAATTTTTAATACCCAGAATATGTTTAAACTGAATGAATTGAAAAGCGAAGCCAAGCGCGTGATTGTGCGATTTCCGCTGGTTATTGTTTCGGCGGTTTTAGGATTAGCAGTTTGGAACTATGCAGTAGAAACGGGGAATTACGAGGATCCAATTGCTGTATTAATTTACGGGTTGTTCTTGGGAATTCCCATTCACTACGCTGCTGTTATTGCCATTGAAAGCAATTCAAGCATTCGATTTAGGCCGTGGCTCTTTCTTGCTCTAGGAGTTCTAATTCATGTATTGATTATCACTCATCTTGTGTTATCAAAGGACTTTCCAGAAAATATGCGAGTGACTCTTTGCATTTTTTATTTTATAACAAGCCACTTGCTCGCTTCCTTCTTGCCCTTTTTGTTAGGTATGCGAAAAGAATTGTTTTGGAATTTCAATCAATGGATGTTCTCTCGTTTTGCGCTCAGTTCCATTTTTACAGGAATTATTGCAATTGGATTAGGCCTGGCCATTGGTGCCATTCAGTTGCTTTTTGGAATGTTTGAAGACGGTCGATTTATTGCTGAAGTTTTAATTACAGTTTGTGGTATTTTCCATGTACTCTTCTTCTTTGCAGGTACCCCAAAGGAACTGAATCAAGGCAATTGGGTTGTGGATCCTCCAAAAGCTTTTCGCATTTTAGTTCAGTACATTCTTGTTCCTCTTGTAGTCTTATACCTGTCTATACTTTATATCTACCTCGCGAAAATTTTATTCACTTTCGATTTGCCAAAGGGAAATGTGAGTATTTGGATATTGGTATTTTGTACGTTAGGAATTCTATCGATCCTTCTGGCTGAACCCTTCCGAAATGTCGAGTCGAATTGGGTAGGTAAATTGACCAAAGTATTTTATTGGCTCATTTTGCCCTTGCTTGTGATGTTGTGGATTGCCATCTTCACGCGTGTTCTCGCTTATGGTTTAACGGAGTCGCGCGCATTGGTTTTGTATCTGGCCATTTGGCTTACGCTTATTTCATTGTACAACGGGTTTTACAAAAAGAAATCTCTGTTGGCGTTTCCTATTTCTCTTTTCATCATCACGTTTTTATACCAATGGGGCGGACCGTTGAGCGCCCATTCTATCAGTTTCAAAAGTCAGTCAAGACGCACTGAAGAAATCATGAATCGCGATAGAATTGATGAAGAAGAATTGAGAAGCCAGTTGTATTATATGTATTACAATCAATCGGAACACACCGATTGGTTCGAATTGAATCAGTTGCCGGTAAAGGTTCGTGGCGGTATTGGTAGTTACGATTTAGTATCGGACATAATTGATTCTGATCGATTCAGAGATAAGTTAATCCAATCGTCAGCTGCGGATGAAGAAGCCGTCGAGAGCGGTATCAAGTATGTAAGTGTTAATTTGAATGAAATCTCTGTTCAAGGGTTCAATGAATTGCACTTTTTGACTTTCGGTTCCAAGGCGAAAATCTCAGACTTCACAATAACCTACAAAGACAATGGGAAGGAGATTATTCGGGAATTCAAGAATGAGTTTTACGCATTTTGTAAATCAATCGATCGTCAAGCTGTTAACCAGCCTGCATTTATCTACGACTGGTCTGAAGATGGGAAGCAATTTCGCTTAATCATTTATCAATACAATTACCCATTTGCCCCTTCTAGTTCTGAGGGCAGTTCTGTAAGTGAAGGGGTGTTGTTGGTTAAATGATGTGCTGAAGCACGAATGCAGCGGAGCTACGAATGCCCTTTGGGCGAATGTTCTTCGAACGAATGCCTGCGGCTAATGTGTAAACACGTTAGTTATGCTGCGGAGAAATGTTCGAAAAGCCTTGATATGATTGCTTTTTAAGCGTTTTGTAGAAATTGTTATGAGAATATAGGTTTCTTTTTTTTTGCAAAGTGACACAACATCTTTGACGAAAAATTAAAACTATGAATCCAATTCATCAAACAGCAAAAGACTTTGCAGTTACCGCGGTAAAACTGGGTAAGCGTCTTCAGACGCAAGAAAGAGAGTTTAACATTTCCAGCCAATTAATTCGAAGCGCAACCTCAATAAGTGCTAATCTGCATGAGGCGCGAAGTTCTGAATCTTTGAAAGATTACACGCACAAAGTGTTCATTGCTTTTAAGGAAGCCAGTGAAACAAAATACTGGATTAACCTCTTGCATGAAACCGAATACATTCCTACTGAAGAATTCAATGAATTAAACAAGCAAATCCGAGCCATTGGAGCTACACTGTATGCGCTCACAACTGCGATGCGTAAAAAACTTCAAAACGAAAAGAATTCAAAGTAATATGTTGCAAGTCGAAGACATTCGCCCAAAGGGCATTCGCAGCTTCGCTGCATTCGTGCTTGCACATTCGTGGCTCTGCCACATTCGTGCTTGCACATTCGTGGCTCTGCCACATTCGCCTCCGGCATTCGTGGCTACGCCACATTCTTGCGTTCCGCCCAGTATTTCTGAAGTTCCCTCTTCACCTCATCTTTCAACACCCACAACCCAATGAGATTCGGGAAGGCCATGCCTAAGATCATCATGTCGGAAAAGTCTACCACTGCACCGAAGCTGCTTACAGTTCCGAGAACGGTGCAGAATAAAAAGAGGAGATTGAACGATTGCTTAATCCACCATTTGTCGCCGAAGAGATAAGCCCAACTTTTCATTCCGTAATACGACCATGAAATCATGGTGGCGTAGGCGAAAAGGACAATGCAAATCAAAAGAATCCAATCGGTCCAAGGGAAGACAGAACGAAACGCTGCCGCTGTTAATGCGCTTCCGTTTAGCCCGTGAGCATCTGTTGCATATCCCGTGAATACAAGGACAAGGGCTGTCATGGTGCAAACAACAACCGTATCAATGAAGGGTTCCAACAACGAAACCATTCCTTCGGTAACAGGCTTGTTTGTTTTCGAAGTGGAATGCGCGATACTTGCCGATCCAATTCCAGCCTCGTTGCTGAATGCCGCTCTGCGAAAGCCCATCATCATTACTCCTATGAATCCGCCTTTCATTCCATCTGGAGAAAAAGCGCCGTTGAAAATCAAGGAAAAGGCTTCGCCAATGTGCGAAATGTTCATTCCAATTATGACCAATGCAAATCCACAATACACCACCACCAGGGCGGGTATCATTTTGTCTGTTACACGCGCAATGCTTTTTATTCCACCTGCAATCACAAATCCTACTGAAATAGCGAACGCTACACCAATCCAGAGTGCGTATTCTTCAGAACCAGGAATAGTGGTTTTTACCATATCAAAAGCCTGATTCGCTTGTACCATGTTTCCTCCGCCAAGCGTTCCGCCAACACACATGATAGCAAATATGACAGCCAATACTTTTCCACTGCGCTGCCAGCCTTTCTTCGCTAATCCAGCACTTAAGTAATACATTGGTCCACCGCTTACTTCGCCGGTTGGAGAGATTTTTCTATACTTCACACCAAGAGTGCACTCAACGAATTTGGTTGTCATGCCGAACAGTCCAGCCACAATAATCCAGAACGTAGCGCCTGGTCCGCCCACCGCAATGGCCACGGCAACCAATGAAATATTTCCCAATCCCAATGTCCCGCTTAGCGCAGCCGATAAGGCCTGGAAGGGAGTCACCTCTCCTTCGTCTGTCTTCTTAGTGAATTGTCCAAAGGTGATTTTCCATGCATGTCCGAATGCGCGGACGTTTATAAATCGGAAGTAGAAGGTGAAGTACACCGCGCTTCCAATTAACAAAACAACCACCAACCATATTTCAGATTTTACAGGGTCACCATTCGGATGTTTAATTTGATTTCCATTGTTGTCGTATAAATGCTGATCATATAAATGAAACGCTGCAAAAGGGTCGAAGAATAGAACTACACCGAAGGCATCGACAATCGGCACAAAAAACGAGTTCATTTTTTCTTCACTCGATACCGCTGGTATTGTGAAGGTCTGCTCTTGCTTGTTGCCATTGGCAAAGGTTACTTGAACAGTGTAGTTGATCCCTTCCTTTAATTCGTACGCCGAAATAGAATCTAAACTCTGAAGATTCGACCAATGTGTAGAGGTTATGCTATCGGCGCTTACCACAGAGGCTGTTCCGTCGCCAATGTTGTGGGTGTTCGGGTTCAGTTGCAACTGAAAATTCTGCGCTTGAAGCGTGTTAATAGAAAGAGCAAATATGAAAACACTTAGCGATTTCAGGAAAAGGGGAATCAATCTCATGGGCTAAAAATAAGCTATTTCAGTAAGTTAGTTAGAGATGTGAATAGGTTGTGAATATTTGAATTGAATGAACCGCGATTTTTTCTTCATCTTTGTAACAGAATGGCAGAAAATTTCATCGTTTCAGCAAGGAAGTATCGCCCAGACAACTGGGATTCAGTGGTTGGACAAAAGTCCATCACCACCACTTTGCGCAACGCCATTGAAACCAATCAGATTGCACAAGCATATCTCTTTACCGGATCTCGCGGAGTGGGTAAGACTTCTTGTGCTCGAATCTTCGCCAAGGCCATTAACAACATGTTAGATGCCACACCGGAAGAGTTGGCGTTCACCATTTTCGAATTAGATGCCGCTTCCAATAACAGCGTAGAGGACATCCGAAGTATTGTAGATACCGTGCGCATTCCACCGCAAGTTGGGAAGTATAAAGTCTATGTTATTGATGAGGTTCACATGCTTTCTTCGAACGCGTTCAATGCGTTTTTGAAAACATTGGAAGAGCCACCCGCACACGCCATTTTCATCCTAGCAACAACAGAGAAGCACAAGATTATTCCAACCATTTTAAGTCGTTGTCAAATCTTCGATTTCAATCGAATCAAAGTGAAAGACATGACCGAACACTTGCAACACATTTGCAAGCAAGAAGGAATAGAGGCGGAAGAAGACGCATTGCACATCATTGCAACCAAGGCAGACGGAGCCATGCGCGACGCTTTGTCGATCTTCGATCAGGTTGTAGCTTTTTGTGGCAGGAAATTAACCTACGATTTAGTTATTCAAAATTTGAATGTGCTCGACTACGAGTATTACTTCAAATTAACCGATTTGTTTTTCAAAGAAGATATTCCAAGTGCCTTAATGGTATTGAATGAAGTGGTTGAAAAGGGATTTGATATTCATCATTTTGTAACCGGTTTGGGAGCACACTTCAGAAACCTTTTGGTATGTCGCGATGCACAAACGCTTTCGTTGATGGAGGTGAGTGAAGGCGTTGCTGCGAAATACAAAGACCAAGCGGCTGCTAGCGACTTGCGTTTTTTAATTCAAGGAATTGATTTAGTGAACGACACCGATTATCACTACAAGTCGTCACGTCATCCGCGTTTGTTGGTTGAACTCTTGCTCATGAAATTGTGCAGCGTTCCGCAGAATTTGCGCGAGGGTGAAAAAAAAAAGTGAAGATCCTAGCGTTTCGCGGAGCTGAAAAGTTTATCGGCGCACCTCAAGCAAGATCTTCCAATCCATCTCCATCTCAGGCTACTGAAAAAAAAGCAGACAACGAACTCGTTGTTGAAAATGACGATTCGACTGTTATTGCTTTCAACAATGAAAAGCAACTTCCGAATAAAACCACATTAGATCCTGAGAAAAGAAAATTAGCTGGATTAGCTCCCGATAATATTTCCATTCGATACAATCCGCAAATTCAAATTGAAACAGAGCCCGACGAACCGGAAGAAGAGTTGAAGGCAGAGCGGATTTATACGGAAGAAGAAATTCAATTGGCATGGATGGGTTACGCGGAAGAACTTATGGATTTCAATTCACAAGCGGCTTCTGCGTTGAAGGTTACTAAGTTGATTGTTCTTCCTGAAAACGAACTGCATGTTGTTTTCCCAGGAACTACTCAATCGGAATATTTCAACGAAGAGCGTTCGCCTTTAATGGGTTTCTTTCGGAAGAAGGGAATTGTTGGATTGAAGTTGAAATTGGAAATTGCACAAAACAATTCTGTGGCTCGAGAAATTGTAACCGATCGCGCACGTTTCGAGAAGATGATGGAAAAAAATCCGGCTGTGAAAACTTTGTGGGAACGTTTCAAATTGGTAATCGACTAATTCATGCGCGTAGATAAATACCTGTGGTGTATTCGTGTTTTTAAAACACGGTCAATCTCAACAGCCGCCTGCAAAGCAGAAAAGGTTTGGGTCAATGGCGAGTTCGTAAAAGCTTCGCGCGAGTTGAAGTTGAAGGATGTTGTTCGTGTGCGTAAAGGACCGATTCATTTTCAATTTGAAGTCATTGATTTCCCGAAAAGCAGATTAGGCGCAAAGCTGGTTGCCACCGTAACGAAAGATGTTACCGAACCCGATGAATTGGCGAAGTTGGAACGCATTCAACTTCAAATGAAAGCCACGCCCTATTTCGGCGTGGGAAGACCTACCAAGAAGGATCGTCGCCAGCTCGACGACTTTATGTATTACGAAGATTTAGATCAAGATGCCAGCGAATAACGGTCAAGCACAAATACTTCAACCCGAAGAAATTCAGCAATTGCGGAATGAAGTGTTGTGGCCGCACAAAACTTTTGAGAATTGTATTTTAGAAACCGATCGACTTTCAACAACTTTTCATTTTGGAGTTCAAATAGATGGACTTACCGTTGCAACTGTTACTTTTCAGCAAGAAAATACGGATAAGCTTGATTCTTTGAAAGGTGTTATACAAGATTCTTCGAAAGGTTCTTTGAAAGATTCTTCGAAAGGTGTTTCACAAGGTGCGTTGCAAGGTGCGTTGCAAGGAAATCAATACCGCTTGCGCGCGATGGCAGTTCGTGAAGGATACAGGGGACAAGGCTTTGGCGATGCTATTGTTGAAGCGGGATTAAATCATTTAAGAGAATTAGGTGTTGAAGTAGTTTGGTGCGATGCTCGCGTTGCCGCTTTGAATTTTTATCGAAGACTTCAATTCGAAGAGTTGGAAGAAGAGTATGAAATTCCAATCATTGGTCTACACCGATTTATGTGGAAAGTCTTAAGTTCGCATTCATGAACGGTATTATTCTCTCGATACGAACGCATTCATCTGCTTGGATAACTGCCATTCTTGCTTTCGTTTTATTCGGAATTGTCTCCTTCACCAATCATATTTTATTTCGAACTTACGCGCTAGATCTCGGTCTATATACGAATGCGCTGTACGATTATGCACATTTCCGATTTGCCGATACTTCTCTTTTCCTGCCTGAAAATAAAAATTTATTGGCCGATCATTTCGATTTATATCTCATGTTGTTCTCTCCACTTTCATGGATTTTCAAATCGTATACGTTACTCGTGGTCCAATGTGTAGCAGTGATCATTGGTGGATTCGGAATTTATTTTTTGTTGAATGAAAATGAACAGACTCGTCCGTTTCGAATTTGGGGAATGATCATTTTCTATTTGTTCTTTGGAACACTCGCGGCATTGGCTTACGACTATCACAGCAATGTTATTTCAGCCATGGCGCTTCCATTTTTCTTTTTAATGATAAATCGAAAGTCATGGGGAAAAGCATTTGTCTTGCTTATTTTCATGTGTTTAGGGAAGGAAAATGTTTCACTGTTTTTATTCTTCGTTTCACTCGGATTGTTTTGGAAATATTTTAGGGTGAAAGAAAGTCGGAAATACATTTTGCTTTTTGCAGCGTTCAGTGTTGTTTACTTTTTATTCATGGTGAAGTGGGTAATGCCAACCATTGCTGGCGAAAAAGACTTTGTGCATTTTGGGAAATACCCCGTGTTAGGTGGAGATATGACGGCTGCTATCAAGATCATGGTCATGCATCCGTTTGAATTTATTCGCTTGCTCTTTGTGAATCACATGCCAGAAGACCCAACCTACAACAACGAAAAAGTGTTCTTCTATTTGGTGTTGTTCGTAGCAGGTGGATGGGCGCTGTTCTTGCGTCCATGGTATTTCGTGATGGTACTTCCAATTATTATTCAAAAGGAGTTAACCAATCAGCCAAGCACGTGGGGATGTGTTTATCAGTATAGCATCGAGTTCGCTCCAGTTGTTGTTGTTGCTGTTATGGAAGTTGTTTCAAGGTGGAAACTCAATGCGAATCAAGTGGGAGCCCTGCTTTTGTTTTTTACACTTTCGAGTACAGTTTACGGATTGGTGGAACGTTCCAAACCTTGGGAAAAAGAACGCTTTATCTTTTGGCAGAAACCACATTTCAAAGCGCATTACGATTTGACTGATGTGAAAGTTCTTATGGACAAGATTCCAGCTGATGCAGCGGTTATGGCAAACTCTGCCTATGTGGGACAGTTGGCGTATCGCGATAAATGTTACACGCTTCCGTTCGTGAAAGATGCTGAATACATTTTAATTAGTTCAACGGAATCTACTTATCCATTGAGTGTTGACGAGACCAATTATTTTATTCAAGCCCTTCAACGAAAGGCTAGCAAGGATCTAGCAGACAAAAGCCAATGGAATTTGATTGAGCAACGCGGACACGTGTATTTGTTTCAACGTAAACCGTAATTCCAATAAAGCGGAGTAGTGGGTGTCTCAGGAAATTGAATGGTCTTTTCCATCCACAACACATCGTTCCATTGGTTCAATTTGAATCCAACGTTTTTGTAAGTCGCGAATTTTTCAAATCCCATCTTGTGGTGAAATCCAACGCTGGCTTCATTGGGAAGGGCAATCACAGCGAAGGCTTTGCAAATATGAATGCGTTTTAGTTCCGAAAACAATTCAGTATAAAGCTTCGTAGCTACGCCAGATTTTTTGTTATCATCTTCAACATAAATCGAAACCTCTACATTCCATTGATAAGCCAAGCGGTCGCGATAGGCAGAGGCATACGCGTATCCTAAACGATTTCCGTTTTCTTCAGCAACCAAGTATGGGAATCGTTTGGAAATTGTATCTATTCGATTTGAAAACTCTTCTAGTGAAGGTGCTTCCAATTCAAAAGAAACAGCAGAGCCTACGACATGTTTCGAATAGAGACTTTGGCAAAAGTCTGCATCGGAAATTTTAACTGGACGAATGGTCAGACTCATCTGCGAATCACACGTTCAAGGGTTCTTCCTTTCGAAGAATTTATTTCAATGAAGTACGTTCCTCGTGTCTCTGGCAATTGAATGCGTGCAACAATGCTTCCTATTTTTCTTCGTTCAATAAATCTTCCATCCAGAGAATAGATTGAAATGTCATCAACCATTGCCCCGTTCGAAGTGAGGTTCACCCAACCGTCTGAAGTTGGATTCGGAAACAACAAGAAAGTAGGAATGCGAATTTCTTCAACCCCAATAATGGTGCTCATAAGCGTTTGCGCTCCTACCTGCACAGGATCAGCACCTTCAGCGTCATACATGCTGCGGAAATCGTTAATAGTAGGATTATCGAAAGCAAACATTTCATCTAAATACCTCGGAGGAACCGTTTGATACATGAGACGTGCTGTCACATGCAGGTTTCCCGAAAATCCGTTCAATGGAATGTGCACGCGCATTTCATCTGTTCCACTTCCTTCTGTGCCGTCTGCATAATGGTTGAAGTTTGGATCATATAGTGCCTCTCCGACAATTTTAGTGGTGTCATAAGCGGCGTTACTCAGCGAGAATCCGAGAGGAGTAAGGCGATTGTCTTTAATCATTGTTGCTGCGCGCTCAAGCACTTGTGTTCTGTTTCCGTTAACATCGCCCATTACCATTTCATAAATCTGAACTTGGTCTTGAGAGCTAATCACATCGTAGTGAGGCTCCCAAGTATTGTCTTCACCCACAATGCGGTATTGGTTGTCCATTTTTCCAGAATGGAAGACTTCATTTCCAGCATCGTCAACCGCAATGATTTCTACATAAGCTCTTCTTGAAGGATACCCGCTTGGGAATTTGTGTCCAGCTAGGTTTGTTAATTTCAACGAATACTTCGCCGTGTCATTTTCAATAGCGGTTTCTGTAAGCGCAACGGTTGCCGTTTCGTGTTCCAATTGGTAGGTAGTGCGTTCAATTACGGTGTTGAAATGGGCATCCGTAGCTGTAACTCCTAACGATGCCGCGTTATTTTTTAATAGACCCAACATAAATGTGTTTCCTCCAACTAGCCAATGTTGTCCGTAGGGTTGTCTTTGAGGGAGGAAGAGATATCCTGAGGCGATGACAATTCCCTCTCCCGCATCTGGCATATGACAACCTTGACATTCTTTCTGAATTCCTGGAGTATCATTGTATGAAGAGTTCAACCACTCGTGATAGGTAGCTTGTTCAATGAAATCGCCACCTGTGAAGTTTCCGGAAAGGTCTGCGGTATGTGTCGAAAGCGAATGGCAACCGGCGCACATTTCAGATTGACGCACCTTCGCATGTCCAAGCGGGCGATAACCCACAAAACTCTGCATCATGGCTTCGAAAATGGGAACCGCTTGTTCTTCCGTTACATACGGACCGTAAATGGTGTCTTTGTGATAGAATAATTCTCCGCTGAAGTGTTTTCCAACACCTTGAGGGCCATCCATTTTTTGCTGGTGACAAGCACCGCAATTCACACCGTCGCGCGCAAGAGAATCGAGTGCAAGTTCTTCCAGCGTAAAATTAGGATTGTTATTTTGCAAGAGGTTTGTAAAGCGTCCAACAGGGGCGTGACAAGAAGTACATTTGTTTATGAGTTCCTGCGCATGAGCCGGATTAACTAAAATCTCGTGATTCACTTTTGCTTTCCAAAAAGGGTCTTTGGCAGAATTAGCCATCATGGTTCCGCGCCAGTTGGTTGCCGGGCTAACATCTGAACCTTCTGCGTTTATGCTTGCAAAATCAACGGGGTCATCTCCGTGGCAACCACCGCATCTCCCGGAACCTGTGAAGAATCCATTGTCGCCAACAGGAAGGTTGGTCTGAGTTAGAAGTTTCACCATATCCATGCTTCCGTGATGACCTTTTTTAGGTTTTTCATCGGACCATGAAATATTAAAAAGCGAAACAACCGTTAACAAAGCTAATAGCGCTGTAATTGATTTATTTTTTGCGCAGAGTGTTGGGATTCTCGACATAGTTTTTTTTCTGTAGGCGAAAGATACATTTCAATATCGTTAAGCAAAAAAAAATAATTGAAAGAAAGTTGGAATTTCTATCAATAATCAGGAAAAGACGATTTCGTTGATAGGAGGCTCGCTGAAGCTGTCGTTGATAGCTCTCAATAAATCTGTTCGAGATTGGAACAACTCCGCTCGCAAAGGAGCAGATTCAAAATGCAAATGAAGTTGGTTTCCCTTGATTGTAATTTGCTTCGTCTTTTTATAAAGAATTGGTCCAACGGCCTTTTCATAAGCCTCAATAATGAGAAGCTCGTTTAATTTACGTTGAAGTGGCGATCGCTTTACCCACTCGCCAATAGCGTCTTTCAAGGAAAATTCATTGCGAGTGCTCATGGTTGTTGTGCTTCTTCAGGTAATATAAAGTTGTTTTGAAGGGAAATGGGTTGAAAGTCCATTCCAACTTCGGCTAACATACGCGGAGTTTTTTCAATATCGGTATCCGAAAGAAAGATTTGAGAGTTTGTGTTTTCATGCAGCCATTGCAACAGCGATCGAAGTCTGTTGTCATCGAGCTTTTCAGAGATGTCATCTAGAATCAGTAAAGGAGATTTGTTCAATATTCCTTTGGTGTACTCCAATTGCGCAAGTTTTAAAGCCAAAAGAAATGTCTTTTGCTGTCCTTGAGAGGCAAATTTCTTCAATATTTTGCCTTGAAGCTCAAAAATGATGTCGTCTTTCTGGATCCCTTTTGTGGTGCGTTCGGCGTATTTATCCTTTTCCAAGCTAGCTTCCAACAAGGATAAATAATTCCCTTCGTTCACTTCCGATTCATATCGCAGAACAGGGCGTTCTTCCGCCTGGGATATTTCGTTGTAAATCGATTCGAACACGGGAGAAAAACTCTCGAAAAAGCTTTTGCGGGCGAGGTGAATCTGAGTCCCAGTAAAGTTAATTTGCTCGTTGTATATTGAAATAATTTCAGATAATTCCGAGGTGCCGTATCGGTTGTTTTTTAAAACAGCATTGCGTTGATCTAGAATATGGTTGAACTGAATCAGCAATCTTAGATATTCTGAAGAGGTCTGCGAAAGCGTCTGATCGAGCCATCGACGTCGAACATCGCTCGCCTCGCGAATCAAGTCAATGTCATTCGGTGTTACCATAACCAGAGGCAGAACACCAATGTGCTCAGACAAACGGTCATATGCTTTTCCATTTTTACTCACTTGCTTCTTTTTGTCTCGAAACAAAGCATAAGAAATTTTGGTCAGTTCTTCATCGACTTCATATTCTCCGTTGACAGCACCTTGCTCTTTTCCATCTTGAATAGAGAAGCTGTCGGTATGTGAAAAATAGCTTTTGCAGAAACTTAAACTGTAAATAGCATCGAGGATATTGGTCTTTCCAATCCCGTTTTTCCCCAATAAACAATTCACTCGCGGGCCGAAATGGGCCGCATAGGCGTCGTAGTTCTTGAACTGGAACAACTGAAGTTTATGGAGTGATATTCTTGACATGGAATTAGAAGTGTCAAAATTATTCGGAATTTAGTATATTCGCACCTCAATTTACGCACATGTCAAAGAAAAATATCGCAGACCAAGTAGTTAACAAGAACGAAGCACATGCTTCTAACACTACTTCAAATTTTTTCGAAATGTATAGAAAGCCCCTAATGGCCGTAGGAATTGCATTAGTTGTTGGTGTAGGCGGTTACTTCGCTTACGATGCAAGTGTAGCGAAACCTCGCGAGCAAGAAGCAGCAAATGCCTTGTGGAAGGCACAGTATTATTTATCCATAGATAGCATTGATTGGGCATTGAACGGTCATGAAGATGCAGCTGGATTCCAAAGTGTTATTGATAACTACGAAGGAACTGATGCCGCAGAGTTAGCTCATTACGGCGCTGCAATTTGTTACCGTACGAAAGGAGATTTCGGCAATGCGCTTGCTCACTTCAAAGAAGTGAACGTAGACGATCAAGCGGTTTCGGTTTATGTTCTAGGTAACATTGGAGACATGAACGTAGAGTTGGGCCAATTAGATGAGGCTGTGAAATACTTCGAAAAAGCTGCAGCTCAATCGAAATCAAACGGCACTCGTGACGCATTAGCGGGAGATTATTTGTTGAAGGCAGCTCGTGTATATATAGAGCAAGGCAATAAAGACAAAGCAAAAGAGACTCTTGAGAAAGCTATGGAAGGAATCGACAATCGTTCTGCTACTTATGTAGAAGCAGACAAAATGTTGAACTTCTTGAAAGCGCAAGGATAATGGCAACCGTTAATCTTTCTGAAGAAAGAGCGATTCTTCTTCCTGAAATTGAAAATCACCGTGTGGTAATTTTAGTTTCACGTTGGAACGAAGAAGTAACAGAGAATTTATACAACGGAGCATTGGAAACATTGCTCCGTCTTGGTTTTCAAGCGTCTCAGATTGAAAAGGAATATGTTCCTGGAAGTTTTGAGTTACCACTTGGAGCCAAATGGGCAACGGAAAAGGCGGGTGTGA
>Ga0114969_10002738_pt1 | contig 14389 bp, 16 predicted proteins | sample M_130807_MF_Meta_FD_87316 | JGI IMG/M metagenome (GOLD analysis project Ga0114969, IMG submission 87316) | Freshwater microbial communities from Lake Montjoie, Canada to study carbon cycling - M_130807_MF_MetaG | ecosystem: Environmental > Aquatic > Freshwater > Lake | place: Lake Montjoie...
CCTTGGTGATAACATTGATGTTGTTAGACGCATACTTCTTCATGAAGTATTGTTTAACAGACTTGATTCTTTCTTGTGTAAAATTCTCAGGAGTATCTTCCCATATCACCTGTATGTTCGGATTCTCCAAAGTAGATATATCTAATTTTGTTGACATATTGTTGTAGTTATACTCTGGATATGGATTGAATAAATCCCATTTCATTATTATTGGTTTGTTGTTAGACCAGACGCTTCTGCAGCATCTTTTTGTTTCATAGCCTCAATTTGTGCCTTCATTGACTCAGTGAATAGTTTCTGCATTGCACTTTGTTGAGCTTTAATTGCATTATTTCTATTCTCAATTTTTTTTCTGTGAGCTTTTGCCCCACCTTTTACTTTAGACTTAGCCATTTTGTTCTTCTTTTATTTTGTATTTTATTTCGTTTCCAATTATTTTTCCTTCAGGGTCAAAAAGATATCCCGATAAATAATATCGGAATTTTTTCTCACCTTCTTCTTTAATTTTTTGTGCTATCTCTTCCTCCGTTAAATTCGGAAGTATAAACATGTCAGACATTTTAACTGTCAGTTTGAATTCTGCATCTATGTTCATAACCTTACTTTTGTGGTCTGTTCTCTTCAAACCATTCAACAATTGAGTTAATCGCCCATACCGCACCTGAAGCTAACATCCCATCAAAAAACCATGAAGCTATTGAGGTGATACCTAACATTTCGTGTACAGGTGAATATAAGAAAATTCCAAAGAAAAATCCAACCCACGTTGAACAACACATCATGCAACCTAACATGTCTGCCAGGAAAACAAAGAATCCGTGTGTTAATGATAATGGCATCGATGCTCTCTTTTTGATGAAATTTCTTGGTCCGTTGAAAATGCTTCCGTAAACTAAGATGTTTGTCATACCGTATGACATTATCATCCATAATAATAATTGTGTAATCATATTTTGTGTTTTATTTGTATAATTTATCGTCTAAATTTGAACCCTTCAAGTACATGGCTTTTGTTTCCCCTTGGAACTTTTGAATCTCTTCAATAGTTTTTTGGTACTCTCGGATTAGTTTATCTTTTTCAATATTGTCTTGTTTCAGTTTTTGAACTGTAGATTGGAGTGCATCCAATTTTGGTTTCAAATTACTGTCACCTTCCTTTTCTATAATTATTTCCTTCACCACTTCAACAGGTACTTCCTTAACGATTTCTTTGGTTACCTCGACAATCTTTTCTTGAATGACCACCTTGTCAACAGGAACCTCTTTTACTACCTCAACAACCTTTGGTGGTTGATTTTCCAACTGTTGTATTTTTAACAACAGTTCATTTATTTGAGTATCATCTGAAACCTTAACTATCTTTTCTACTACCACTTCAACAGGTACCTCTTTAATCACTTCTTGAATTACCACCTTTTCAACTGGTACTTCTTTTGTCACCTCTACAATCTTTTCTACAACTCTATCGACAGGTACTTCTTTAATCACTTCAACAATCTTCTCAACCGTGACTTCTTTGATTACCTCAACAGGTTTTTCAACCTCCACATACTCAATCTTAACCACCTCTTTGATAACCTCAACAGGTATTTCCACTCGTTTCTCTCGGATAACTTCCTTCTCCACTACCTTATCTTGAGCCCCATCAGTATTTAACAGACCATATCTTTCAATATTAAATCCAGTTGTAAAGGATTTCTTGACAACTGAACTAACGAGCAAGTCATTAAGATTACAATATGAAATTAAATCTTTATGCTCAGAATTTGAAAGACTAATCTTTACCTCCATATTAATAATTAACCAGCTTTTCGGTTCCTTTCTCTAAACAATCAATCGAATTAATGTAAAAAGAAAGAAAAGGTTTAGGATTAGGTAAATCCACAAAACTATATTCGTCTTTTTCAATTTCATATACACCATACCCATGTTTTCTTATTGTTTCTCCAAAATTTTGTTGGATGGTTGAGCCAACCATATATGCCTTCTTTCCTCCTGGAATATCAAATATTTGTCTCTTATGAATATCACCACATAATACAAGGTCACATCCCTTGAATTTACTCACATCAAATCCATCTTCAAACTTATATCCTATATCAGTATATAATCCTTGAACAGGTCCGTGGAATAATCCTATGTTCTTGTTCTTTGACTTCTGAACATCGGGAGGTATGTTATGTTCCATTAAAGAATACACACACCAATTGATGTTGTCATCTTCATAAACACCTCTGTTCTTAAGATACACAATGTTTTCATTTTTAAGTGAATCGATGATTGGTGTCAACGCATCTAACCTTGTGTTATTGTTCTCTAAGAAATCATGGTTTCCAATAATAACAATTGTCTTTGTGATATTTGCACATTCTGTTAATATCCAAGCAACAAACTCCACCAATTCAGGTGTCATCTGATTTTTTGAATGAACTAAGTCTCCCGTGAATACAATTCTATCAGGGGCGAGAGTCTTCCATTCATTTAACGCAGTTTCAAGGATTCCACGATATAAGTCATGGTCCTTGAATAATCTGACGTGTAAGTCCGAAAAATGTACTATTCTTTTAATCATGACTTTATTCGTTGATGATTGATTTAATGTCTTCTTCAAATGGATTGAATCCTTTGTTAATATGTCCACAACTATCACATTTAGTAACAGAAAACGGAACATTAGTGTCTTCTGGTGAATCAGTCATAAGTGCTGGTACTCTCTTTAGAAGAACAACTTCACGGAAATAAACTCCGCCACAGTTTTCACATTTAACAGTATCACAATTCCTTAAATCAATTTTAGGTCGTAAATCTTGTTGCATATTTTTTTGTTTAAGTTTTAATTATAGTAAATTTATTTTATTTTTTCAAATAATCTTGAACCTTCATATCCAAAACTGTGTCAATCACATCTTTTGGAACCCTATATTCATCGAAGAACGTATCCTCTTTTAAGTGTGAAATGATACAACCATAAAGTTTAATGTTCTCATACTTTGTGCCTTGAAGCATCTTAATCAATAACTTACCATATAAAGGTAATTGAAGATAATAGTGACCCAATGCAGTGTTTGGATACTTTTCAAAAGGTTTATACATTCTTTCTGTATAGTTTGTTTCTTGAAAATTCTTTGGTTTGTTTGTTTTCCAATCAGTAATCAAAAGTCCGAACTCATCACCTGTTTTATTTAATGTTAACCATACTTTATCTGGTTGTCCTGTATAACCCAATTCAGGGTCACCTAACACCATTTCCGTATCCAATAATTCAACTTTCCTAGATTCCATTAATTCAAGGTATCTCTTTCCTGCAAATATCATATTATCACTCTTCATAAGTTGAGTGAGGTCACATTCAAATACAGGTTGTCTCACCTCTTTGTATCCACCATATTTTTCAATAAGATTTTTCTCTAACATATAGTGGACTCTACTACCCAAATTGGTAGAATAGTCACCAGCAGCTGCCCAATCCTCAATCAATTGTTGTTGTTTTTCTGGGTCACCACCAGCTTTATTATATGCAGCCTCTTCTGTTGGGAATGGTTTATAGAAATTCTTTAATACCTTGGAAACTGAAGGATAATCTCTTCTTCCATTCATGGTATAGATGTGCTTGTCTTCCTCAAAGGTCAATCCTATTGCGGTTTGTCTTTGGGATATAATCTCTCTAATTTCTTTGGCTATCTCATTTAACTTCATAATAATATTCTTCTATTTGTCCTCTTAAATCACAGATATCTTTATCTGTAGGAAGTTTAACAATTTTGATTTTATTGTATAATTTACCACCATTTAGTTCGTGATAAAGTTTTAGTCCATCCGTCCAAGCATCTCCATCTGTACAAATTATGATGTTACCTTCAGCCTTTGTATATAGAGTTTCAAAAAGTAGTTTACTCATTTTCTTACCCAACATTACAATCGGATTAGGTAGAAAAAACGAATCAAATACTCCTTCACACAAATATACGTCTTTTTTCCAATCTACGGCGCCTTCATTGAAGATTATTTCATCTTTAGGTACTGGAGGGTTCTTATATTTCATCTTTTTGGGTACCCAAGCCCTTGCAACAAAGTAATTTAGGGTATTTTCGGTGTTATAGGACGGGACAACAATTCTGTAGGCATAATCACCAGTCGCTGTATAACCTATCTTATATCGGTCTATAATGTCATCTGTAATACCTCTAGATTGTAAGTACTTGTAAGCCTCTATGTGAGGAATAAATCTTGGGTTTGAATCTTTGAATGTTGTAAACCCTTCAGGGAGTCTTAATCTGATTTTCTTCTTTTCTTCCTGTTTTAGTTCTTCAGGCTTGATTAAGTTGTAAACTTTCTTTTGTGCTTTGGTTGCATATCCATCAAACAATTTACCTAAAGGACCGTGAGTTCCATGAGTTTCCCCACAAGCCCAACACTTATATACATGTTTAGCATAGTTAATTTCGAGGTTACCTTTACCATCACCACTATCTAAACCTTTTTCTTCAGCACAAACAGGACAGTCAAAAGAAATTTGACCTTTTGATTCATAGTGTTGATGCGGAGCACCTAACACATCAGATAACAACTCAACTAATACTTCAATTTCATCTGTCATATTACAAATATAACAAATTATTCAGGTTTGTCACGTTTTTCATTCGGGTCCCAATCAATTACGTTAGCTCTCCACCATTTTTTCACGGGATGAGACTCGTCAAAGTTTTTTTCAATCACCACAGATGATATAATAAACAAAGTTGTCAAGATTAGGAAAAAAAACCATATGTATGCAAATATTATCATATTAAGACCATTTTATTTTTGTGATTTGGGAATATTCGTTAATTCTAATATCAAAATAGTTTAGACGTTGTTTGAGTTCATTCAAACAACAACGTTTGATAAACCTATTGACTTTGACTTTGGAAACTTTGTATTCTTTGTTATCCATGATTGAAGGACCCAACCATTCCAATTTACCCCACTTAAGTCTTGCTTTTATTGAACCAGTGAACTGAATATCAACTTGTTCACCCCAAGTGTATTTTCTGTAACCATACACTTTGATTGTACCTTTAATCTTTTCTCCGTCTATCGTAAGAGTACCATACTTAGACAATACTTTTTTCACGGATTTGGTTAGGTCGGTATCTATTGTATATCTTGCCATAGAACACAAAGATATGGAAATTATTTTAATCTACCAAATTTCTTTGAACTTCATGTATCCCAAAGCCGCACAATAAGCATCCGTTTGGTCGTAGTTTTCTTTCTTGAGGGTATTGTTTTTTGTATAACCCCACACAATCTGTGGTTCTTTCTTTGCAACTAATTCCCATATTACAACTTTTTTATCTATGTCTTTTGGATGTGCACCAAAAAGTACAAATTTTCCTTTATTGTTTTGTTGTACAAGATGTGGGAAGGCAAACTTTCTTGAATTATATGTTGAAATGAATTCAGGAACTACTCCTAAAACTTGATATACTTCTTTACAAATAAGAGTATTGAATCTCATAAGAGTTCCAACTGTCCATATGTTGTTGGAGTTTAATAATGGCTCTTCTATTACTACTGTAGTAATTCCAAGTCCAACGTACTCCTCAAGTTTTTTTCTGAAGATATCACTTTTTAAAATAAGTTCTTCAATTTTATTTTCAACTGTTGGTTTTGGTCTTGGAGAAATATGCGTTAATTCAAGTAAGTTTTTACTTTCAATATCAAATAACGCCCATCCAATAGTTTTGGTGCTAACATCCAGCCCAAGTACTTTGGGTGAATTCTTAATAACATCTTTTTTCATAATTAGAAGTATAATTGAGCACCTTTTTTTATATTTTCATTCTCCCACATTGGTTGTAAGTTAAGATAATAATTTAATTTGTAAAGCTCATCAATTGATGTTGCCATTGATAATGGAATTTTATGGTCTATTTCCCATTTACCATAGTTTTCCCAACTCATACCTTCCATAAAGTTATTTTCCAAGTGTTTTCTCAAAGTTTCTGGAGTACATCCAACAAATTCAAAAGTTCTATTAGTTGATTTCATATTTTTAGATTTCATGAACTCTTTAATTCTAACCCTCAAATTATGTTTCAACTTAAAAAGTATATCTTCTTTTCTTCTTTTTTTTAAATAATTTTTTGCTATGTTATTAATTTTATCCTTATTTTTCTCTCTGTATATTTTATGTCTTAATACATATTTTTCCACATTATTTAAATAGTGTTTTGACATTTGTTGGTTATGTCTTTCTTTGTTCAATGAGTAATACTTTTTACCGTAAACTGAAGTACATTTTTTGCAATTTGATTTATACCCATTTCCTCTTTTGTAAAAATCTTCCAAAGGTTTTTCTAATTCACATTTGCAACATTTTTTTGTAGACATATTAAAAATCTAATTTTACAACATATTGTTGGATGCCCTGTCTTAACTCTGGTGATTGAAGTTTTGAAATAACGATTAAATCTTTGTTATTATCATACAAACCAATTTCAGTTACATATGAAGTTGTTCCTGATGTCCACGTTGGATTTGATGTATTTGTGAACTGATTTCTTCCTAAAGTTATCAGATACTTCATTTCATAAATTGTTGCAGATATGTCTGTCTCCAAATTACCATAGAAGAAATATTCATCACCAAAGTTCAATTGGTTAGGATATCCATTCAAAGGAATGTCTATGTAATTAGCTAAATTGTATACCGTTGAAGTATCGTAATCGGCTTGAGTTATTTGGAATGTTGTTCCTGTAATACCACTCATTGTTATATAACCATTAACCATCGAACTTGTTAATTGGTCTGTGACATCAATTTCTCTCCATCCTGTCGGTGATGGTTGTCCGTCAGCATTCATAACCTGACATAACAATTTCATCGAGGTTGCGGTGTATCCCGTATAATCAGTTGGTACGTAAGGTGATACTGGTTGAGTTAAGAATTGGAACTCAGGTCCAAATCTAACTGCAACATTTTGAGAATCATTTGCTGATTTAGCTGTTGACCTAATAAAAGAATAATAGTTACAATGTAATGATGCAGTCTCTCCTGTTAATATGTAAGTAAACCACATGCTTTGATTAGAACCTGTGAATATACCTATAGCACTTGAATTAGTATCACAAGTGTTTGGCGTTAACAAAGATAATCTTGGTGCTGGTAAAGTCCAGTTTCTATTTGATTTGTAAGACATTGCTACAATCACTTCCTCATCGTCAACTACAATAATTTCTTGGTCTGGAAATACTTTACCAATTCTATTCAAATTACCATTATCATCAGGATTTAAATCCCATAAATGGAAATATCTGATACCTGGGTCATTCATATCAATGTTCTTTGTAGACTTGATATAGTATGGTGTACATAAATCATAACCAGGAGGGTCAATCCAAAATGTTTCCCCCATCGTGTTACCACTTGACTTATGCCACATTAATGTTGGTATTGTCAATTTAAAATGTCTGGCTAATCCTGTATCATCTGTTGGATTTTGTGGGTCATAAGGAACCGTTGAAAATTTCTCTCCATACACATTATCAATGTCTTGGTTTGTATAGTGTATGATAGCGATTGCCTTTTGAGCTTCGGGTCTAACCACAATCTGTTCATCAAATGAATTGTAATAATAAACTCGACTTGTATCTGTCTGTCCACTTGGTTCTTGATATCCAAGGTATTCTTTAGTTCCGATGTAACTTACTGAACCATACTTTGTATAGTTTTCATAAGTACTACTGAATACCCCTGCTGGACTAACTGACCATGGAATATTCATATTCCAAACTAAAGTATTTTCTCTATTCACCACATCACATGGAGATTCGAAATTAAGTGTATCTGTTTGCCAATAAGGTTCAGGTGTTACTGAATCGTAAAATGGAACCATGCTTGGTGGATAAATTAAAGCTCTACATAATTCTCCTCCACCTGTAATATTTGTATAATTTGGAACCGCTCTATCTAATGTTAAAGTGTACCCTGTTGTTCCTGTAGTTCCTGTTGATGGACTAATACCTTGAATTTTGTAAGTTAAAACAGGTACAGTTGTAACGTCATTACAATAACCTACACCATCTAAAATTAATGTAACAAAATCATTAATTGCTGGCGTCCCTGATGTTGGAGTACAATAATCTAATTCAATATCAACTGTTGTTTGTCCAGACAACGTGTTCATATCCACAACATAGTTGGATGTCACAGTATATGCTGAACTGTTTTGCACAACCCAATTTCCTGGTGTACCTCCTGTTTGGAAAAACCCTTTCGAACCAGCTGAATTGTAAACTTCTTGTATTACACTATCCATAAAAGGAATACCATATGTATTACCTTGTTGTCCTGAAACATAATATGGATATTTTATATTTTGTTTGTTAGACTGTGGCGAACCTGTATCATTCTGTGCATTGAATGCAGGCATTAAAATATTATTGTTGGTTTGATTGTAACTTGTAACTGCAGTATAATTAACTTCACTATCTCCAATTTGAAAATACGAGATTGAAAAATTACCCTGTGAAATATTTCGTCTGCCCACATCAGTAAGTCTTGTATTAATCAATCCAGCGGTATTTTTAATTATATAACTCATCTTGTATAAATATTCATTTTGTTTTTTTTATGTTAATAGTGTACCTAAATCACCTTGTAATATTTGATTTCTTATTCCTACAGTATTGTTATTGTTAATTACTGAACAACATGAACATCCGTTTATCACAGGTGACGATGTTGAAGCCAACACATTTCCAACCCAAGTTGTCACACAACCATTAAGAATTGTTGGGTTTGTTAAAATTAACTCATTGTAAGATGACCCTGTCAATACATCACTACTTGTCATTGTAACGTTATATGTGTAAGTATATGTTGTTACTTTTGTTTGAGATGGACTACAATAATCTCTGTCAATATAAGTAATTTCTTCAGATGATATTACAGGTGAAAGTACTACATTATTTTTAACTGCTGTTGCATTACCAATAAAAATACCCGTTAAGTCAGGTCCTTCACTTGCGAATGGACCTTGTAATTGTTCATCAAATGAAACCGTTAATTGGAAAGATATTGAAGTTCCAACAGGTAATGGTGGATTAATATTGACAGCCCAAGAAGCTCTATCAGATGTTTGATTCAATCCTGATGTAATAACATCAGTTCCATTAGATACCAATCCAACACTATATGTTACAGGACTACTATCATATCCTACGGTAACTATATTACTCAATATTGTACCAGTAGCGTCTTTAGTTAGAATAGTATATGTGTTCGGACATAATCCATTGAATATACTTCCTGATTGATAACTTTGTCCGTTATTGATAGAATAAACATATGGTGGTGTTCCATATTGTGCATTTATTGAAATACTACCATTACAGTTTTGAGTTCCGTTACATGCACTATTTTGTACTGATGTTGAAACTTGTAATGGTATTACTGAAGGACAAGTTCCTTGGGTAACATTAAATGTATACTGTTGAGTTCCTCCGTAAAGTGTCCATCCAACAGAAGGAATACTTTGTAACGTTGTTGTTGCAACTACACCTCCTCCATTTAATGTATAAGGAGTTGTCCTATCTGAACCGACTAATTCCCATCTACTAACACTTGGTTTCCAAACAATATTGATTTGATTATTATAGTTCCAAGTTGTTTTACCATTTAACATTCCGTTACATGTAAATAACCAAGGACCATATGATTGCTTACCAATAATAATCATACATAATTGTGGACATGCTGGTGATGGTGTGATAGTTGGTGTAATTGTTTGTGTAGGCGTCGCTGTTGGTGATGGTGCAACTAATCCACAAATTGTCGATGCAGTATAATCACCATAATAATCCACAACAGTTACTTGGTAACTACCTTGTGGTACCCCAACCAATGTTTGTGTTCTTTGTCCTCCCGCCCAATAAATCGAATACGGACTTGTTCCTCCTGTTATTTTAAGTGATAAAATACCATCAACAGATGTACTTGATGTAGGTTGTTTAATGGTGTAACATTGAACACCCATGTCAAATAAAGTGAATACCTCACAATCATTTTTCAATGCAACAATTGCACTGTTAGATGGTGTAGGTGTCGGAGTTTTGGTTAATGTTGGTGTGTTTGTTGGCGTTAAACTATGAGAAGGACTTGGAGTGTGTGTTGGTGTATGTGTTGGTGATGCAGTAATTGTTGGTGTTGGACAAAATTGAGTTGACGCGACGTTCAACAATACAATACCAGTATATGTTCTTGTATAATCTAAAGTTATTGTTTTACCAACGTCGTTACCTTGTCTGAAGATACCACAACAGTCAGTATAATAATGATTTCCCGTCGTTACACCACTACCGCAAAGTATTGGAGTTGTTGATGGTGTTTGGCTAGGTGTTTTAGTATTTGTAGGTGTGAAAGTTGGTGTTGCAGTGTTTGTAGGAGTTACAGTAGGAGTTGCGGTGTTTGTAGGAGTTGTTGTAGGAGTTGCAGTATGTGTTGGTGTTTGTGTCGATGTTATCGTTGGTGTCGGTGTTGGCTTTACTGGTCCACAATTGCTATTGGTTGTACAATCTCCTTGTATAGTTTCAATTATTTCTGGAATAATAACAGAAGGATTCAAATAACCATAACTGTAGTAAACGTTATCCGTATAAGATACGCAAATATTAACTTCTATGCCACCAACAACACTTTCATAAGGTAATAAAAGAACATCCCAAAATTCCAAATTTCCACCGCACGGTTGATAATTAACATATAATTGTTGTCCACCATAGCTTAACTTTTCTGATGGAATAAAAATATTGAGACATTTACAATTAACTGGCATTTATTGTTTTGTTATATCCTATAAGTATAAGATTTAGTAATTTTTTGTATAGATTTAGATTAATAACAAATACCAAAACTTGTTATTTGACCTAAATCATTGATTTGAACCGCATAATAGGTTGAGCCCCAAACCATCAAAATCCATTTTGAATTTCCGTCGTATGGATTATATAAAACACCATTAACGTTTGTCATGTAAACAGTGACACCTAAAACAGGAACTGTGTTTGCTTGATTGATATAGGTGTAATAACTTGTTGATGTTATTACATCAGGACAAGTATTGGCTGAACTTGTGAAAACTCCTTGACCTACCAAATGTCCAGCAACTACAGGAGTTACTGATGGTGTTGGTGAGTGAGTTGGAGTAGCTGTAATTGTTGTTGTTGGCGAAGGTGAAAAACTTGGTGTGTTAGTTACGGTTTGAGTTGGAGTAGCTGTATGGCTTGGAGTCATTGTTGGTGATGCGGTGATGCTTGGAGTTGGTGTTGGTGTAATATAAATTTCATAACCAATTTCACAGTTATTTGTATCTATAATACTTACTACAAAATCTTGGTTACAATATGGGACAGGAACATCAAAGAAGTACGGAAAAGTGGATACTGTTGCAACATAAACACAACTTGCACTTAATGAATCACAATAGTATATTTCAACAGGTGTATTTGCTGTTACTGATGTTATTGTTACTTGTTGACTCATGATACAAATTCTATTCCTGTTATTACGCAACCATTCGCATCAATTAATTTTAACATGTAAGAGGTTGCATTATTGTAAGGTTCAGGTATATCAAATTGATATGGTATTGTAGATGTTGTTGTCATGTAAAAACAATTAGAACCATTGCTTTGACAAATATAAACATCATACGGGGTGTGACCTGTTACACTGTTAATTGTTACTAAAACTGCCATATTGGATAAATAGTTTAATTTAATGAAAGACATGTCTCACACTCACCCATACCAAATATTTGATTTATTTGAGGTGTGAATCCGTATAAAAAGAAAGGATTGGAAACTAATCCTTCATAACTTACGACTGTATAACAATCTGCACTTATATCAGTTTTTATCACAGTACCATGTAACAAAGTTGTTGATGTCGAAGACGCATAAACAAGAAGGTTTTGCGTTGTTCCATCACAAGAATTTACATAATAAGTTTTATATAATGGACAAGTAAAGCAATTATACGGTCCCGCATAAGGTGGTGTGTTTATCAAATAACCAGTACTTGCATTTGTTGCAATTGAATCCAAACTAACACAGAACTCACTTCCTCTATCTCCCACAGCATGTGTTTCACCAACTCTGTAATCAAGTTTGACTTGATTGTTAGGGTCTGTAAAGTCACAAGCATATACCACAACGGCTTCTCCTGTATCACATCTATATGCGTTAAAGTAAATGTAAGTACATAACGGTTGCGGTGGTATTGTTTGACAGTCTTGACAACTTGGATAAGTGGTATTTGGTGATGATGCAAAGAAATCACCAGAATATGTTATTGAAATAACCGTAGTAGGTGCAATATATGTTGAATCAAATCTTCCGTTATATGTCCAACAATTGTTAATTGAATCTTTGAATATGGAACCTACAACAGCACTAAATCCAATCGGTTGAGTTTGAATTACTTGTGTTGGTAAACTATTCGGTGATATTGGCGAACATGATTGGAACACATAAACGTAGTTAGGTGTTACTGATGGTGTAGGTGTCATACTAGTTGTTGGTGAATTTGAAGGTGTTTGAGTTTGAGTTTGACTTGGTGTTACAGGTGGTGTTGTTCCAACGGTTGCACTTGGACTTGGTGTTATTGTATTTGTAGGTGTTTGTGATGGAGTCGTACTAGTTGTAGGTGTTTGAGTTTGGGTTGGAGTACTTGTAATTGTAGGTGTTGGTGTCGGAACTATTGTACAGTATTCACAATCAGCATAGATGTCAAAGATTTCATCAATAGTTGAATTTGATGAGAAATTAGTATCATCTCTAAGGTATGTTGCACAACTAAGAACACCGCTAATTGTTGCAAATATTGTAATACCTGTCACAACTGGTATTCCATCATATATCAAACTATCAGTTGTATATAATTCCATACCAGTAGAACAATCTTGAAGAACTTTAACTGATACACAACTAAATGTTTCATCAAATATTCCAAAGGTTGCTTGTCCCGCAACATCAACAGTTCTTGTTAATGTTATTGAAGGAGTAACCGTTATTGTCGGTGTCACCGCTGGTGTATAACCGCTTAACGAGAATGAAAGACCAACAACACAATCAATAGTTGGTGTCGGTGTAGGAGTTATACCCACAAAATCATAATCGAAATTAACATCTTCACAAGGTACACTTGGTGTTGGCGTAGGAACAGGTTCCCAATCACAATCAAAATACGCATTGAAATCAAACCCATTACAATTAATTGGAGTTGGTGTTGGTGTTGGACAAACACCTCCTGCGAAATAGTTTGCAGATATATCAGGACAGTTCGAATAACAAGGTACTGAACCCTGTAATAAACAAGAACCACCCAAAGAATTACTTAAACACCAAAAACTTCCTGTATGATAGATGTACCCAACCGTTGAACCATCTCCAACATAATAAGGTCTTGTGTTATAGGTACCAGTTAATGTATAGTTTCCATTATATGATAATAATCCTGTAAGTGTTGTTCTTAAACAAAATGTTGTATCAGAACATGGTGCAGGTGTTGCAGAAATTGTTGGTGAATTTGTCGGTGTCGGGTTTGGAGTATTTGTTGGTGTTGGTGATGGAACACAACTTATACAACTACCAAAATCTGGGTCTCCAAAGTCAGGACCACCAGGACCTGAGAATTCAACAAAAGCATAACACTCTCCATTGTAAATGTATGCCGCCCCAACAAACGCAGTATCCTCATTTACATTCGCATAAATTACATCACCATTAGAACATTTTGTTAATAATGCCGCCCTAATACTAGTTCTTGGACATAATGAATCGATACAAGTTGCAACATTAGTAAATGTTACACCAACCGCATCATAAATAGGACCCGTATTATCTGTACTCACAATTGTTGCACATCCTTCAAAATCTGTACTACCTGTAATATAATATACATCACCAATCGTTGTTGGTAAACTTGTTCCACCAAATCTGAATATGTTAGAACCATTAGAACAATCTTGAAACTGAACAACCGCATCCCCTGTTGGAGTTTGTGTTTGTGTGTAAGTTTGGGTTGGTGTTTGCGTTTGGGTTGGTGTCTTTGTATTAGTCGGTGTTTGTGTTTGGGTTGGTGTCTCTGTATTAGTCGGTGTTTGTGTTTGAGTCGGAGTTTCTGTATTTGTAGGCGTTTGCGTTTGCGTTGGTGTCTCAGTATTTGTAGGTGTTTGAGTTTGTGTTTGTGTTGGCGTTATACCTATTGTTACTGATGGTGTTGGAGTTTGCGTCTGTGTTTCAGTATTTGTAGGCGTTTGTGTAGGAGTTGGTGTTTGCGTTTCAGTTTGTGTTGGCGACGCTCCAATAGTTATTGAAGGTGTTGGAGTTTGTGTTTGAGTTTC
>Ga0114969_10002739_pt1 | contig 14378 bp, 19 predicted proteins | sample M_130807_MF_Meta_FD_87316 | JGI IMG/M metagenome (GOLD analysis project Ga0114969, IMG submission 87316) | Freshwater microbial communities from Lake Montjoie, Canada to study carbon cycling - M_130807_MF_MetaG | ecosystem: Environmental > Aquatic > Freshwater > Lake | place: Lake Montjoie...
CCAAATAGCAGCACCAATCTCAGGTGACAGACCAATGTATGCGCTGACAACCGCACTGATTAGCAATGCGATTCCCATATGATTGAACACACCAACGAGATATGTTCTGAGACCCCAATCAATGACTGGTGCTGGGTATGCGTGTGATTCGTTTTGATAAGACATGCCTTACTCCTTGTTTAACCAAGGCTCTGAGCCTTGCCCATAGTTTTCGGTCCATTCGAGAGGTTCTTTCCCCTCCAATGCTTTGCGGCAAGCCCACAATTGACAAACTTGTCCGCTTTTCTCGTCGCAATTCGACTCGCAAACGCAATTTGCATATTTCCGCAGCACCGCCTCCAGCTTCTGGATACGATCTGCGGCTTCACCACAATGGCAACGGTCCCGTTCTGTTGGGAAGATACAGGTGTCTGCACGGCGTAGCCGCTTCACAAGATCATCAGTCATCTTTCCCCCTCCTGCTTTTCGGGCTTCATCCCGCTCAATGACGCATTCCTTCAACGCCTCTCTAGCACCGAGGAAGCACTCCATTGTATGCTCCAATGCCGTCTCTAGCTTCTCGATACGCTCCTCTTTGTCGGCGATGGTCTGCTTCATTTCCATGATGCCGCCAGGCCCAGAAGTTAGTTGTTCGATACGCTCAACACCAACTCTGATAGCACCTATTGCGATATCATATTGCGATTGTAGTCGTTCGTTTTCTTTAGCAACAGCTTCGGCAAATTTCTCAAGAGGCATTTCAAGTTTGTTACTCATTTTCGTCATCTCCAGTATGAATGGTAAGTGTTGCTTCTCTCAGTCTATATCCACGATCATGCCAAGCCTGGATTTTCCTTGAGATATCTTTATCGTCATAGGTTGATCGGCATTGGCGTATCCATGATTCCATCGAAGTCACACCAAAGGTATGATGAGCATAATACCCTTTAGTGTGTGGGCAGTATATCACAAATCCTTTGATGTGAGTTGTCATCATGATACCTTCAGTTTCTTGAACTTGTCTTTGTTAGAATAAGAGTTGTTTGTGGTGATTTGATCCGATTGCCCAGAATCCATGATATCGATCTGTGCTGATTGTTCTACATCATACAGTCTCATCTTCGCTCTGTCAACCCCCACCACAAATCTTTTGTTGCTTGTTGGATCGTTGTAACGGTTCTTTAACTGCTTAATCATAATCTGCCCAAGCTTTTCCAATGTCTCATTGGTCATCAAGGCAAACATCAAGTCTGCGGTGGCCGGGAGCCCGAAGGACTCTGAGGTGTCTGTGAGTTCGACATCTGAGCTGGCAAATCCGCTTCTGGTTGTTTGTGTTGCACTGAGTACTGGTACGTTGAATTCCACTGCCAGCCCTCGTAGCTCTTCCGCGATTGACTTGATGAGCGTGTAAGAGTTGACATTCGATCCAGCTTTAATGCGAGAAGAACAGCAAATGTTAAGATAATCGATGTAGATAATATCAGGAACAAAGTTTCGTTTAAGTCTAAGCTCATTCAACAGACTCCTAAAGTGGTTGTATCCGGCCGCAGCGGTTGGATATTCTTTGATGATTAACTTACCATGTGCTTTCGCCTTCGCAGTACTCATCTTCTTGTCATACATATCTTTCGATAGCTTCTCAAGGTCATGGATATCAACATTGAGAAGATTGGCATCGATACGTTCTGCAATCTTCTCTTCTGACATTTCCATTGTTATATAGAGTACGTTCAAACCAGCAGAGATGTTAGCCGCAGCACAGTGACACATGAACAAAGATTTACCGACACCAGTGCCAGCAAGAGCGATGTTCAGAGTTTTCTTAGGCAAACCACCCTTGGTGATCTTGTTGAAGAAATCAAGGTCAAAGGGCACACGCTCTTCAACGCGATGATAGAAATCGAAACGCTCATCTGAGTTTTCGAAGTAGTCATGCCCAATGTTAGGATCAAACGATACAGCCAAAGCTTCTGTAAGCAAAGACGGTATAGCACCCTTCTGTAAAGCATTATCTTTGTTGTTCATAATATCAATAGCCCTCATCATGGCCTGGTAGATTGCTTTCTCTTGACAAAAGTTCTCAGTGCTATCAATCAGCCATTGCTCATTAACTTCAGCTTGAATATTGAAAGAAGCTAGGGCGCTTTTACACGCCCTAGCCTCATCTTCTGTGACACCATTCATGGCGTCGATTTCAATTGTCAATGCTTCAATGGTTGGGCGCTGATTGTACTTGCTTACAAACTTGTCAATTTGTTTGAAGAGGATCTTGTCCTCTCCGTTGAAGTATTCATCTTTGATGAATGGAAGGGCCTTTCGGTGATAGTCTTCGTTGGCTATCAGGTTCCTCAGAATAGTTTTCTCCAGCGACATCATCTTTTCCCTCCAGCGTTTCTAAAATTAAATGATTGAGTATGATACCGATATGTTCAGTAAATCTCTTATCATTCCTTAATGCAGTTTCGATATGATCTCCCATCTCAAGGAGTTCATAGATGAACTGAAGAACAGCCTCACCATCTTCCTTCTCTTTCACACCAATCTTCACATAACGATATATAACATTTTTATAAGGGCCTGTCAAGACCTCAATTGGTATCGTGTCGCCAACTTCACCTGGCTTATGCAAGTCATCACGAAACCTATAGTCTTTACCTATATCAAGCATCTTCTTCCTCCACAGTTGTTACATTTGACTTACCATACAAGAACTCACCCTTGCAGGCCTCGTCAATCTGATCGAGGACTTCTTTAGTGAAATACTTTTCAGGATTCTTTTCAATCACCGATTCAAATACCTTATCACCATTAGGCATTTCGAATCGAGTTGACACCTTCTTGAAGATGCCGAACTTCTCAGCAAGGTCAATCAACCCATAGTAAGGATCGAGACCATCTGCATAGTTTAGCAGGGTTTCAACCTTCTTGTTCTCAATAGTGAGGCGAGCCTTCTTCAAGTTAGCCGTGATGATAGCACCAGTGATAGAGTTATCAGACTTATCTTTGTCTTTCTTCTTTGAGAGGAAAACAATAGACGAAGCTGCATATTCAAGCCCAGAACCACCACCCATCTTCTTCATAGGCACATACGAACCAATCACATCATACACATGGTTGGTCACAATCAATGGCACGTTCGCTTTACCTAACTTGAGAGTAAGTACACGGAAGGCGCCACGAATTAATTGTGAACGGGTCATGTCACGAGTGTCTTTACCTTCTGCGATATCGGACATCTCTTTCTCAGTTGAGAGATTTCCGAGCGAGTCAAGCACAAACATCATTGGCAATCTATCACCATGCTTTTGCTCAAGGTACTTGTCGAGAATTTTCACGGCCTGTGTGCGAAACTCCTGAATGGTAGCAACAGGCATGATAGCGATACGCTTAACATCAACACCACGATCTTGCAGCATTGACTTTGAGATAGCCGATTCAGATTCAAAGTAGAACACGAAAGCTTTCTCATTGTCACGCAAGAACTGGCGAACCATGTTCATTGCATAGAAGGTCTTACCTGTCGAAGGTTCACCTGCTAGTGCAGTAACTTTGTTACCAGGTAATCCACCGTAGATGGATCCAGAAAGTAGAGCATTGAGACTATAACTACCAGTTCCAATAAAACTAGTAACGTCGCCAGCCTCCACGCCATCGTCAACAATCCCAGCATACTCATTGCCCGTTTCTTTCATTAGTGATGCGAATATATCTGTCATAAGTTTCTCCTTATTGTCCCATTCTTACAATGTCGTTCTCTTCGGTGATCTCACCGCACTGAACTTCTATGATAACTAACGGGATGTTTGATATGTTGGTGATTTTATGTACTGACAAAGGTTTCACTACAAAGGTATCACCTTGTTTTACCCTAAACTTCTTATCATCAAGAATGACCTCACCAGCACCTTGTGTGATGGCCCATGTCTCTGACCTATGTATGTGATATTGAAGACTGATAGACTTGTCAGGTTCGATGGTCAGCTTCTTTACTTTATACCAACGCCCTTCTTCGATAACTTCCCAGTTTCCCCATGGTCGTTCACATGTTTCTCTCATGAAAAGAATGCCTCCAAGCTACTCACTTCTTCTGTCTTCCAACCAATGCTGTCCAAGACGATCTTCAAAGGTTCGACAAAAGACTTTTCATATTGAGTATTATAGTCGATATACTTATGGATGTCAAGCTCTTTTGGTATTTCATTGGGGAAAGAAACGATGTTAGATTGGATCGTGTTTGGTTCTTTGAGATAGATGAACTTGATCTTCTCGCCTTCCTTGATAAGCTCATACTTTTTTTCAAGCTTGTGTTTTCTCAGCAAGTTATTGTAGACGAGAGAACCACGAACATGGATTGGAGTACCTTTCTCAAAGATAGATCCGTTCTTACCACCATAGGTCTTCAATCCATTCACACCGCGAGGGAATGCAATGTTGACAGGATCCTGTTTCTTGAATTCTTGGCGAAACTCATCGATGAACTTGATGACTGCGGCCTGATCTTTGTTGAAGATGATATCAATAGCCTCCCACAACTTCTCTTTACAAGCAGCAGGAGTTGATGACTTAATCATCTCAAGACCCATGACCTTCAGCTTCGGCTTTGCATACTGGACTCCTTCGTTGTTATGCACACGAAGGATATATCTCTTCTTTGCAGTCCAGATACCTTTATCACACAAAGCTTCACGCTTCATCATCATCTTTTGGGCAAAAGCGTTAGTGTAAGTAGCAAGCTCTCCGTAAGATTTATCAATAAACGGTTGAATCTTAGCCTCACAGATTTTATCCATGAAGGCGATGACTTCATCTGTTGTACAAGAAGGATTCGTTTCTTTAATAGTTTTACTGACCAATTTATCAAGTGAAAGGTAGATTGAGTCCGTATCGCTTGCAATAACATAGTCTTCACCTTTAGTTTGTAGAATCTTGTTCATGTAGACGTTTAGTTTGTTTTCAATCCAGCGAATCGAAAGCTGGCCCGCAGTAGTGATACCAGAAGCTTGACGAATATCAAAGAAGCGGAAGTACTCATTACCCAAAGCACCGTAAGCTGAGTTCAGGCAAACCTTCTTAGCAAGCTGCAAGTTATTGTATCTTGCAATTCTCTTTTCAATTTCAAATCTAGCATCAGGGTCGCTTACTAGTTCAAGTTCTTTCTTGGCCGTAATAGCTTTCTTCTTGTAGACTGTACGGTCATTGTACATAGTCTCCATCATTTCAGGAAGAAAACCTTGCTTGTTTGTGCGAAAGAACTGCCCGTTAGGTGTTAGGGTGTGGCCAGCCAACCCATCTGTAGAAATAGACTGCCCAAGAAGGCTGTCAACATCAACATTACAAAGAAGGATATTGCGATGAGCATCTTCATAATCTTTTGGCTCCAATAGTGTTTCAGGTGAGATATTATATTGCATGATAAGATGCGGATACAGGCTGTTCAAATCGAATGAAGCAACCCAGTGATGAAGCCCAATGATAGGGTCTTTCACATATGCACCAACATAGGCCTCAGACTTGCTATGTTGTGTGATAGGCGGAAGAACCACATTACGCACTCGCAGATGATTATAGATGAGAGCATCCCACATACGAACCTGTGCGAACACATCATCATAGTTGGTCTTACTATCATACGCGAGAGTAAGGGCCAGCTCAATCAGTTTCAACTTATCATCAAGTCGTTCAATCAGTTCAACGTCCTTGATATTGTACTCAATGAATAGCTGATAGTTGTCTTTGTAAAGTGTGTGAAGGTTACCATACTCTTCATAAGATAGCTTACGCTCACCAAGTTCTGCATTGGCGATGCTATCAAGTTTGTATGATGCTTGAGACTTACCTTCAGGAGCATATCGCTGATACAGGTCAATGTAATCAAGCACGGAGATACCGAGCATGATATAGGTCTTGAACTGACGGCCAGGCCCAAAGTTTACATCTCGCTCATTGAGGATACCCCAAGGCGAAAGACGACGAGCTTCATCCTCACCAAACAAACGCTTGATACGGTTCACAATGTAAGTAACATCGAAGAGCTTTACATTCCAGCCGGTGATGATATCGGGATAGTTACCAGTCCACTCATCAATGAACCTCTTGATGAGATCGAACTCATCACGGCACTTGATATACTTCACATCTTCACGGGTGTTGTTGAATTCGCCACACCCAAATACCATGAACTTATCACCCATCTTATAGGTGATAGCTGTGATAGGTTCAGATGCAGTTGCAGGTTCCGGGAAACCATTCTCAGAACCCACTTCGATATCGATGTTACAGATTTTGATATGATCGAGGTCCCAATCAACTTCGTTGGGATACTCGTCGGCGATGAAGGCATATTCATACTTCTGGTTGCCATAAACCTTGAGGCCCTGCACATCATCATACTGCTTAACAAAATCACGACAGTCACGGATTGTGCCAGGTTTAATCTCTGACACATGCTCACCCGTAACGGTTGTGAACTTAGTAGGTTTTGATGAGGGAACAAAGAGTGTTGGATGATAATCTGAGCGGAGTCTTACTCTCCGCCCATTATCAATACCACGATACAAGATTTTAGAACCATAGACCTGAACATTCGTATAGAATGATTTCGTCATTACATTCCTGGAAGTATGAGTTTAGATGAAGGTGCAACGATACCACCAAACATGGTGTTATATTGGTTGATAAACTCCTGCACCGGCTTCATTTGTACTATAACATGGGCCTTGTGAATTGTAAAGACCTTGTCATCCGACCATTCGACCCATGGAGCAAAACCCACGGTCGGTGTCGTCACACCATTCTTACTAGGAATTACAACGACACGAACAGGATTCTTGATTGTATATTCTTGACTGGTTGCGTTTGGCTCTGAGATGACTTCTACCATCACCTCTTCGCCGGTGATAATTTTAAAAATGAGTAGATTGGCAGCCATTAGTCTTGCAACTCCATCATATAATCATAAACACCTACCGTAACCCACTTCTCAGGAATGAGAGTAACACGGCTACCAGATTCCGTGCTGTAGGTATACTTGTTCTCATAGTCAATGATCTTTGCGATCCTCTCCCACTTGCCATCATAGGCTCTCTGCTTGAATTGTGTCTCAAGCACGTTAAGCCCATACTCATAATTTTTCATCAAGTTACCTTTCATAGATCAATTCCAAAATAGTTAGAGGTTGAGATTAGTTTGAAGTGATACTTTTCTAATCCTGCTTCAATGCAAGCATCACAGATTATACCAGTTGGATAGATGTTTGTCAAGACCTCATAGATGTAACCATCAGCAATTGTTGAACCATAATTGCCGGCCAAGTATTTCTTATCACCTCGCTCAAAGACATCTGTTGCACACTGAAAACCCTGTGTTTGGTTGTCTTCAAAGAATGGTTGAAATTCTTTCTTACAGTTGGTACAGATTACCATCTTCAGTCCCATAGTGCGCGATAATATCTACCGAAAAGCTTAAACGCATTTGCCTTACGAGCATCGAACTTAGTATTCTCTTCGTGATACTTTTCCCAAGACATAACATTTTCTGGCGAACCATCAAACGGGATACCATCTGATATCTTACGCGAATATGCACTAGGGCTTTCTGGCCCGTCAGGATCTTCGTTTGCTTCCTGATAAAACGCCCAAATCATTTCGTCAAGAATCCAATCCCAACGAGCTTCATGTAGTTTATCAACACCACCGTAGTTCTTTTCTTCTTCGGTCAGCGGAGGCGCAGCAGCAGAACGCAAATGCTCAGGCACATCTTCATCGTCTACGAAAGGAGAACCATGCTTAGTTGCCTTCAACTGAACGAGCATTGGATGAATGATAAGCGATAGCGTATGATCCATTGACCATGTATCATAGTCGTCAATACGAATCTTGACCTTGCGCTTTTTCTTCGACTCAACCCAATTACAGAGATTAGAAACCCAATCAACTTCAGCCAACCAATCACCAAACTTATCGTGAGCTTTATAGTCCCAACGATCAAGACGAGGATCATTATCGGCAAAGATGCCGCGACGATCAATCCAAAAGAAAATCTTATCAGCAATCTGATAAGGACCTGTCCAGTTTCTGTAATGACCAATCTCAACTTTCATCTCGGCACCCTACGTTATTATCTATATCATCAAGAGCCATCATAGCATTGATAGAATCCATCAACGTCTTCTGAAGCCCAACTCTAGCAAAGACCTTGATAGCCTGCTCATCCATATCGACAATGACAGTTGCAGTACCATCATCGTTAGAGATAACGTCATTCACGGTGATGAAACCACCTCCGAATGCGATAGGTTCATTCTCATTCATAATATAGCCTCACATGTTTTGGAGCGGGTGACTGGATTCGAACCAGCGACGAACAGCTTGGAAGGCTGACACTCTACCCCTGAGTTACACCCGCAATTGTTTTACTTAGCCTTCTTGCCCTTCTTGGCCTTCTTGACTATCTCTTTGATCTCTTCTTTAACTTCTTTAATTTCCTCGACAACCACCTCGATCTTTTCTTCGACCTTGGCAGCTTCTATCTTGACTTCTTCAACAACTGGCTCAACAGTAGCTTCGATCTTTGCTTCAGCTTCCATCGCCTTAACAAAGGCAGCCTCTGTCGTAGCATCGATATCAGCCTTGATATCTTCTCTTGCCTTATCGATAACTTCTTCGGCCTTAGCTTCAGTCTTAGCCACAATCTCTTCAACAGCCTTGACAGTCTCGGCCAAACCTTCAGGGTTTGTCATATCTTCCGTTGCAGGTCTCATCGCCTTTAAGACGTAATACCCAACGACGCCAAGTATCAATACACCAACAATAAATTCCATTTCATTTCTCCTTTAGATCAATCTACTCAAACCATATAACTCAGGATAGATGCGTTCAAGTACAATGAGAGCATCTTTCTTTCTGCCGTTCCTGAAGTGCCATACAACGTCTTCGATTTCTTGATCGAGATGGTCTTCTGACTTCTTCGTGATAAGATAACCACGATCTTCAAGTTCCTCGATAAGATCATCATCTTCAAAACTGTCGAGATCCTCTTCATCAACCCAGACTTCTTTGTACGGCATCCGTTTAGCTCCTCATTGACTTTATGATGGACACCATATCATGCTCTGGCTCAAATGTCAATACTTCTTTCATACGAGTAACATCAGAAACCAAACGATCCACATCACCAGGTCTACGATCAAGGAACTCAAGGTCGAACTTTCGTCTTTCGATCTTAGATATGGTGTCAATTACTTCCAGTACGGAATAACCACGCCCTGTTCCTATGTTGCAAACAATTCCTTTATTGTTCTTTTCCATATACTCATAAGTTTTGATATGAGCCTTACAGATATCCACTACATGTATATAGTCACGAACGGCCGTGCCATCTGGTGTATCGTAATCGTTGCCGTAAATTTTTGCCTCGTTTGACTCCATAAGGATAGGAATCAGATGCGTCTCTGGATCATGCTCTTCGTATAAGTTAGCCTCTACATTACGCCCTGCTGCATTGAAGTATCGAAGAATGCCAACCTTCATCTTCTCATCTTTTGAAATATCAAGGAGTACGTCTTCTACCATGCTTTTGGTCTTCGCATAGATGCTTTTTGGATTCTTAGTCATATCTTCAGATAGTGGTACTTTACTAGGTCCATACACAGCACAAGTACTGGAGAAAATGAAATGCTTGGCTCTATGAAGCATCATATTTATCAATCTCAGAGAACCACCAACATTGTTCCAGTAATACTTTCTCACCCACACCTCACCCTCTTCAACAGAAGATAGCGCAGCAAAATGAAATACACAATCGAAACCGATGTTATAATCCATCAACATAGAAACATTGCTCATCGATAAGTCTATGGTATAGAAACGATCATATAGATGTTCAAGATGATCTTTTTGATCTTTATCAAGCCCAAAGATTATGCAATCAGGATAGGCTTGGCGTAGTTCGTAGCACATATGAGAACCAATGTATCCATTGGCCCCCGTCACAAAAAATGTTTTAGGCATATGGCTCATACTTCCTTCTAGGCATGAATTCACAAGCTAAGTTAGATTGCGGCGGTGGTTGTTCTGCATTCTTCAGAGAAAGAATCTTAGCATCATCCTTACAGCAAATCCACATCTCATCACGAAGACGCCAAGTAAGTGTCTGCATGATAGGATGCCTTTGCAACTCACCTTTCCACCAGTCATCATTGCGAATGTCTGGAATGGTGCGGATGTATTCAGACTTTGCCCACCAATAGTTACCACTGAAATGCTTCATAGGCCAAGGCGCATAGTTAGCTGAGACCACATCATGGTTCTCAAGTAATCTATTACACTCTGGCCATCTCTCAACCACCGCCCACTCAAGAAACTTCCTCCAGTAAAAGTAGTTCTTAAACTCATTGAACTTACCTGCACGGAGATGCCTCTCATATGAGGTGACGCCCTTGGCGTGCATATACAAGAAGTGAGCATCTTCACGGAGAGCATGGTCATAGATTAGCTGAAGTGTGGCATACTCGGTGATTGGGCGAGTGTTTCTGCCATATAGATCGGAGTCGAGAGAATGAAGATCATTGTCACCTTTGAAACGGTCTTCAAACTCTACGACTTCGATCTTGTTGCTCAAAGAACTTGCGAGGCCTTTTGCTAGAGCAACATTTGCTGGTTTACCTACAACTACAAGATAGAACTTCTCTGCTGCATCAATAAGCCCGTGGTCTTCACACATCTTGTATTGTTCAAGAAGATAGTTAGACCATGCAGCATGTTCATCAGGAAGATAGAGATGATAGTAGATATACTTTTTCATTCTCTAATCTCCACTTTGGGGAAATAGGTTACATAACGATCAAATTCACTATGCTTGCTTGAACTACGAGCAGTCTTAATCTTCTTCACAATCTCATCATAGAAATTCCATGCAAGCGGAACAAAACAGACGGTATCATCAAGCTCTTTCAACTTCTCGGATGAATAGATTGGAATGCTAGAGCCTGGTGTGAAACGACCTTGCTTCAACGGATTGTCATCGATAATGAAATCGAGTTTGAGGCTAGAGTAGTTGAGCAATGTCATACCTTTTGCAGGTGCACCATAGCCAATACCATACCAACCAACTTCATTGCTGGTCATACGACTAACTACTTCGACCAACTCTTTGACAACCGCATTACAGTAGTTGGCATACTTCACATAGGTCTCAGGCTGATATAGACCATTTGCAGTTTCATCTTCAAGCCTCTGTTCGATCAGACTACCTTTCAGGTCTTTCTTTGAGACGACGAAGATATAACTTGTGCCATGAATGGGCATAGTCGTTACGTCGATAAGATATAAACCAGCACGTTCACAAAGCTTCTTCATTGACAATGTATTGAAGAAAGAGATGTGTTCATGATAGATGGTATCAAACTCATTATTCACAATCATATTAGCTTGTGAAGTCTGAATGAATAACAAACTATCCTCGTGCATCACCTTTGAGGCCGTCTTCAAGAAAGAAAGAGGATCGGCTGTATGTGCAAAGACATTCTGTGCAGTTATAACATCGAAACAGAATACTTTCTCGGCAAACTCATCATTAAAGTATTCACACGCCACCGAATGATTCTTATTTGATAGTTCATGAAGGTTCTTTGCAGGATCAACACCATAGGTATCATAACCCAGAATCTTGAAGTAGTCGAGCTGAGTACCATCATTGCAACCAACATCAAGCACAGTGTCCGATTCAGGTGCCATTTGATTGACATACCATGCGAAGTCTTCGAAATGCTTATGCCCTGTTTGAGTTGTGCCACTCACATAAAGATAATCTTCAAACATGAGTGAAGGATCAACAGCATGAGTAAGTTGTACATGATAACACTCTTCGCAGCGATTGATAGCCAGAGGAAACTCCGGCTGCCAATCATCTTTGTTTAGCTTATATGAATTGGCAAGAGGCTGCCTCTTCAAATCAAGAACAAGCTTTAACTTGTTCGAACCACACGCAACACACTCGGTAAGCTTAGTGCAATCCGCTTTCATAGTATTCTCCATTAGGCCAGCAACCAATGATTATGTTGCAGTGTCCAGTTCACAACTTCTTCAATGCGATCACGCAGACGCACACGGGGTTCCCAACCAAGGCTCTTCATATATTCACCACTCAGGCTATAACGAAGATCATGGCCAGGGCGAGACTTGTTAAAGTCAACGAGCTGATAGTTAAGGTCTTTATTCATAACCTTAGAGATGATCTGAGCCAGCTCAAGGTTGTCAATCTCTTCATTGCCAACTACGTTGAACTTAGGGCACTTCGCACCACCATAATCAGGCATACTAAACTCGGACTCATCGAGCTTTAGAATGTGCATGAGAGCATCAGCAACATCAGACACATGAACATAGAAACGAGAACCAGGTTGCCCTGTCACGATATCGGCATGAACAGTAATCATCTCACCGTCACGGATATTCTTGATGCACTTCGGCACATACTTCTCAGGATGCTGACGCTGCCCAAACACATTCATCGTATGGCAGATGTAGACAGGCAGATTGTAAGTATTGTGGAATGAAACAGCCAACTCTTCGCCGCCTGCCTTTGTAGCAGAGTAAGGATTGGTTGAGTTATATCGGGCGCGTTCATCATAGAGAACACCCTTTGGTGCAGGACCAAATACTTCATCAGTAGAGAAGTAAACGAAACGCTCAAGGTTCTTACACTGACGAGCATAGTTGAGGATGTTACAAGTACCCACAACATTGTCCTGCACAAACTCAAGAGGTGCAAGAATAGCACGGTCAACGTGAGACCCTGCGGCCAAATGCAACACATAATGGCAATCGCCAATGTTGTTGAATGTGAGTGGATTGATTTCAGCCTTCAAATCATGGAAAACAAATCGAACACGCTTTCGCGTTTCAGCATCTTTTGTTTCCATGAGTTCGTGAAGACGATTGAGATTACCTGAGAAGTCAAGACGGTCAATCGTTACGATATCCCAGTCTGTACGTTCGAGCAACATTTCGATGACATGATGGGCGATAAAACCGGCACCGCCCGTAACCAACACTTTCTTTTTCATAATTACCTCGCAAGTTCGAATGCTTTAAGAGTCACTTGAGAATCGACGAATTTCCAATTCTCTCTCTTGTACTTATCACGCATGATCCGAGGGTAAACCTCATAGATCATATGGTTCATTTCTTTCATAGCTTCATTCTGGTCATAGTATGAAGGTTTAATGTGATTCGGCGGATGATAGATAGATGCCGCATGGACTACATTAGCTGTACACTGTAGCACATCACAGAACACTTTGTCAATACCCCAACCAACAGTAAAGTCAAGTTCTTTGAAAAAATCTATGGCCTTGTGAAACATATCTTGACGGAAGAAGGTGCTACCCATTTCAACAAAGTTAGTTTCAGAACACACCCAAGCCTTGTTCTGTTTCAGGCAATCATAGATGATACCTGAACCTTCCATCATAGATAGCTGCCACAGTTTCGAGTCGATTGTCTTTGCAATATGAAGCCCAAGATTGAAAGACTGGATATCGGTGATCTGGTCGTCATCGACACAACCAATATAGTCATACTTGGTAACATCGAAGAATTCAGGAATCTGCTTGATGATTTGCCACTTATGCCCTTTCATTCGAAGGATATGATCGTATGAATTTGGCTCTGGTTCAAAGTCATTGTAGACTACGCAAAGCAACTCATAGTTACGCTCTCTCTTATTGGTGAACCGCCAATGATTCTCCGCATCAAAGCGAGGATCAAACGTCATTGGAATACCAGTAGGAGTAATAATTAGATTCTTAGCCATTCAAAACACCCTTATAGACATTCTTATCAAACCAATTCAGAAAGCGGTCCTTGTCAAAGAACTTGTTGACTTTCTGATAATCGGCAAACATGGGTTGCATATACATCTCTTCATACAAATCAGGATGCTCATCAATCTCTTTGATAGCAGCAAAGAACGCATCATCGTCCTGATAATCATGCCAGTTGAGAAAGGCCTTCGTATTGAAATCGACTTCAATAGTTGGGCTTCCCCAATAGATAGGAATGGTTTTAGCACATAGAGCATCATATAGCTTTTCTGTGGCGTAACCAGGATAGCTAGAGTTTTCGAAGCAGAGATTGAATCTGTGTTTGTTGAGGAATTGTAGTTTAGCTTGGACAGACTCTTCACCACGCGGTAAGATATAGCCTGTGTTATTATATAGAGGGCCTGCGGAAGCTACTGGCTTATACTCATTCAGTTTATAGAACCATTTGTTACGCATAGCACATGCTTCATTCTTCACAACAAACGAACAGAAGTCACTTGGTTGAAGAAGGTCGGCTGCGCTTCTATTAATAGTGCTTGTATTAGGTACATCTCTAAAGTGGTTATCATAGTCGTAG
>Ga0114969_10002741_pt1 | contig 14374 bp, 10 predicted proteins | sample M_130807_MF_Meta_FD_87316 | JGI IMG/M metagenome (GOLD analysis project Ga0114969, IMG submission 87316) | Freshwater microbial communities from Lake Montjoie, Canada to study carbon cycling - M_130807_MF_MetaG | ecosystem: Environmental > Aquatic > Freshwater > Lake | place: Lake Montjoie...
AACCCTGCCCCCACTCGAGATCGGCCGCCACGTCGTAGCCGAGTCCGTGGCGCTCGCGCACCGCCTGAAAGAGCATGCTGTCGGGATCGGCGCCGACCAGATCGAGTGCGACCTCGAGCGCGAGAAGGTTGCGCGGCGCCGGATCGACCTCGAGGTAGCGCACGACGTGCGCCTGCCCGCCGGGGCCGCCGCGCAGCGGCCAGCGCCCGGCCCGGCCCTCGGCGGCGCCCGTGCCGGTCGCCTCTCGTCCGATGCGCGCGGGGTCCACGTGGCGTTCGAGCACCTGTCGGACGTCGCCCGGCTCGACGCCGCCGCAGACGGCGAGCGCCGCGTTGGCATTGACGAAGTAGTTCGAGAGGAACGCCGAGACGTCCGCGGGCCCCATCTCGCGCAGCGAGGCGATCGTACCGCAGATCGGGTGCCCGATCGGGTCGCGGTAGAAGGCGCTCCAGCCGCGTTCGTTCACGTACTCAACCGGGTCGTCGCGGTAGCCGCGGATCTCGTCGACGACCACGCGGCGCTCCTTGCGGAAACGGCGCTCGTCCACCCGGCTGCGGTAGAACTGGTCGGCGACCAGTGCGAGCGCCTCCTCGAAGTCCTCGTTGAAGACCTCGATCGTGAGCGCGATCGACTCGTAGCCGGTGGAAGCGTTGTGATTGCCCCCGACGGCCGCCGCGCGGCGGTTGAGTGCCAGCTGGTCGAGGTCGGCCGTCCCCTGAAAGAGCATGTGCTCCGCCATGTGGGCGAGGCCCGGAAGTCGGCCGTCGTGGCGCGCCCCGGCGTTTACCACCAGCGCAAGCGCGGTGATCGGACCCGGGACCGGGTCGTGCGCCACCCGCAGCCCGCGGAACTCGAACCGGGTCATGCCCTCGCTCGCATCCATGCCACCGGCATTGTACCTCCCGGGCCGATCGTGCAACTTCCCGCTCCACGGCCCCCATCGCGGGCGGCCCACGGGGCGGCGTGCCAGCCAGCGGAGACCGGATCATGATCGAGGACGAGCTTTCGAGGGAATTCCTGCGGGTGGCCGAGTCGGCCGCGATCGAATCCGCGCGGACGATGGGCAAGGGCGAGCGTCACCACTCCGACCATGTCGCCGTCGAGGCGATGCGCAAGGAGATGGACACCCTGCCGATGCGCGGCGAAGTGGTCATCGGCGAGGGCGAGCGCGACGAGGCGCCGATGCTCTACATCGGCGAGCACGTCGGCCGCGGCCGCCAGGAGGACCCCGAGGTCGACATCGCGGTCGATCCGCTCGAGGGCACGAACCTCTGCGCGACCGGCTCGCCGGGTGCGATCGCGGTGCTGGCGGCCTCGACCCGCGGTGGCCTCCTGAAGGCACCCGACTGCTACATGGAGAAGATCGTCGTCGGCCCGGCCGCGCGCGGTGCGGTCCACCTCGACGCGACGGTCCAGGAGAATCTCGACGCGATTGCGAAGCGGCTGAACCGCTCGGTGACCGACCTGGTCGTCATCGTGCTCGACCGGCCGCGCCACGAGCAATTGATCGAGGACATCCGACGCGCCGGCGCGCGCATCCGGCTGATCAGCGACGGCGACCTCTCGGCCGGCATCTCGGCGGCCGTCCGCGGCACGAACGTGCATGCCCTCATGGGGATCGGCGGCGCGCCCGAGGGCGTACTCACCGCCGCGGCCCTGCGCTGCCTGAACGGCGGCATGCAGGGACGCCTCGTCCCGACCAAGGACGGCAACGAGGAGCGCATGCTGGCGATGGGCATCACCGACCCCAAGCGCATCTACACCGAGCGCGACCTCGCACCGGGCAAGGAGATCATCTTCGCCGCGTCGGGCGTGACCGACGGCTCGCTCATGCGCGGCGTGCGCTTCTTCGGCCACGGCATCCGGGTGAGTTCGATGTTGATGACGCTGCGCAGCCGCAAGATCCGCTTCATCGACACCGTGCACGTCTCGGACAAGCCCGACGCCGTGATCGAGTTCTAGGCGAGGCGACCCGCATCGCGGAGTCGCGCGAGAGCGGCGCGGGTCGCCGGCATGGCGGGCGACCCGCCCGCCGAGCCGGCCACGAGGCGCCCGAGTCGATCGAGTGCTGCGGCATCGTCGACGTCGAAGTCGGCCTGCAGGAGGCGCGTCCGCAGGCCGCGCGCTCGGGCCCGGTCGAGGGTCGCCTCGAGCACCTGCGGGGTACTCCACGCGATGCCCTCGAACACGTCGTGCGGCTCGCGCATCGCGATCAGGTAGTAGCCGCCGTCGAGCGCGGGCCCGAGGACCAGGTCGGCGCCGCCGGTACCGGCGGGTTCGACCCGCCCCGGCGGCCCGACCGGTCCGAGCGCGGCGAACGCCTCGGCGATGCGCGTCGCGTCGAGTTGGGGCGCGTCGGAGCCGATCAGCACCGTGCGCGCGAAGCCATCCTCCCGCGCAAGCCGGAAGGCGTCGCGCATGCGCTCGCCGAGGTCGCGGCCTCGTTGCGCAACGCAGGTCCGAGGCAGCAGCCCGAAGCGCTCGGCGAAATCCTCGACCGGCGCGGCGACCTGCCAGCGGGTCTCCCACCGCGGGTCGTCCATCGAGCCGACGAGGTCGGCGACGAAGGCCGCGTAGAGCTCCGCCGCGGCGACGTCGCCGAGGACGGCCGCGAGGCGCGTCTTCACGCGGCCCGGGGCCGGGAGGCGTGCGAAGACGATCAGCAGGGCGCGCTCACGCACGGCGGCCTCCCGGGCGGGCCGGGGCGCAGGCACGGCGGCCCGCCGCAGCGCTCCTCCGCGGCTGGGCGACGCTCGACCCGCGGGATTCGCGCATTGCCCGCACTTCGCACCCGGTGCTAGTCCGGTGCCGGTGCGACGCCGCAACGCTCCCCTGTTCGCCGGCGCGGCCGCGGCCGCGGTCGCGTTCGGACTGCTCGCGGCGAGCCCCGCGCTCGCGACGCGCTACTATGTGCGCGCGAGCGGCGACGACACGGCGGCGGGTACCTCGTCGGCGACCGCTTGGCGCACGATCGAGCGCGCGAACGCCGCCGACCTCGAACCCGGCGACCGCCTCATGTTCGAGGGCGGCACTCGATTTCCCGGCCGCGTCGTGATCGGCCCCGAGGACGCAGGCACCACGCGCAAGCCGGTCACCGTTTCGAGCTTCGGCCACGGCCGCGCGACGATCGATGCCGGCACCGGCGGCGGCATCCTCGTCCACGACGCCGGCGGCGTGCGGGTCGCGCGGCTGAACGTCGTCGGCGGCGGGCGTGCAAGCGGCAACCGCTCCGACGGCATCTCCTTCTACACCGACGTCGCGCTGCCCGGCTCGCGCCTGCGCCTCGCGCGCGTCGAGCACGTCGAGGTGAGCGGCTTCGGCAAGTCGGGTCTCATCCTCGGCGGCTGGGCGTGGGACGACGCGACGCAGGCGCCGGTCAAGACCGGCTTCGCCGACGTGCGCTTCTTCGACGTCGACTCGCACGACAACGCCGACGCCGGCATCCTCACCTGGGGGTCCTACGGGACGAACGTCTCCGGCTGGGCGCACGCGAACGTGCTGGTCGACCGCTGCCGCAGCCACGCGAACCCGGGCATCCCCGGCAAGGGCGGCAACAGCGGCAACGGCATCGTTCTGGTCGACGTCGACGGCGGGCGCATCGTCCGCTCGCTCGTCTGGGACAACGGGTGGCTGAACGACGCTGCGAGCGGCCCGATCGGCATCTGGGCCTGGGACTCGAACCGGGTCGTCATCGAGGACAGCGAGGCCTGGGGGAACCGGCTCGGCACGCGCGACGGCGGGGGCTTCGACCTCGACGGCGGCGCCACGAACTGCACGATGCGCCGCAACACGAGCCACGACAACGTCGGCTCGGGCTTCCTCGTCTACCAGTTCGGGGGCGCGCGCCCGATGCACGACAACCTGGTCGCCGACAACCTGAGCACGAATGACGGCCGCACGAACGGCGGCGGGCTCGTGGTCGGCGGCGGTGGTGTGCGCACGACCTTCGAGCGCAACCGCGTGGACGTCGGGCCGCGCGCGCCGGGCGCGGGCAGCGACGGCCCCTACGGCGTCCACGTCGTACTCGACGGCGCGATCAACGTCGCCACCGTGTTCCGCGACAACGCGATCTCGACCACGGGCGGCGTGCCGCTGCTGGTCGTGCCGCAGCCGGCGCTGCAGCCCGGGCTCCTCTTCGCGGGCAACACCTGGGACGCCGATGCGGGCCCGGTCGCGATCGCGTGGGGAGCCAGGACCTTCGACGACGTCGGGGCCTGGACCGCAGCGACCGGCCAGGGACCCTGAACAGCCCGCCTCAGCAGGCGCCCCCGGGCACGATCCGCAGCCGCACCGCGCCCACCGCGCCGTCGGTGCGCAGCCGCAGCCGGCTCGCGCACGGCTCCGAGACGACGGTCGCGCCCTCGACCTCGACCGAGTAGCCGTTGGGATAGACCCGCGGCGAGGCGAGCACGACCGTGTCGGCGCCCTCGCGGAAGCCGCCGCCGCCGGCGCGCACGGTCGAGTACTCGTACTCGAAGACGCGGCTTCCGTGGTCGAAGGAGATCCGCGTCGGCACGCCCGCGGTGACCTGCGCATGCGGCCGCAGCAGCGAGCGCAGGAGGTCGGGGTTCGTGATCGACTCCTCGGTGAGCGGCTCATCGCGGTCGGCGACGATGCGCTCGCCGTAGGCCCACCACATCCACGGCAGGAGTTGTCCGTCGAACTGGTCGAGGAGTCGCTCGACGAGCACGAGGTCGGCGGTCGCGCCGAACTCGGTGACGAGCGCGGGCGCGCCGTCGCGCTCGGCGGCCTCCCGGCCGAAGCGCACGACGGCCTCCTCGCCGGCGACCTCGAGCGCGTAGGAGTGAAAGGAGAGCCCGAAGCCCGGGTCGGGCCCGGGGATCGTCGTCGGCGCCTGGCCGAAGTTGAAGAGCACGAAGGGCTCGACGAAGAGCAGGCGATCGGGCGCCGTGCGCCGCGAGATCTCGAGGCCGCGGCGGTAGAACGGCATGAGCTTCGACTGTTCCACCCCGGGGCAGCCGTTCGCGCGGTCGTAGGCGCAGTCCTGCCAGTCGGCGCCGGGCCAGGGTTCGTTGATGATCTCGGCGCCGAGGACCATGGTATCCGCGCCGAAGCGCCCGAGGACCGCCTCCATCGCCTGCAGCACGTAGGACGCGCCGCCGCGCCCGTCGCCGCCGGGGATCGGATCGTCGGCCCAGAAGTGCTCGAAGGCGCGCTGCATCGCCGGGTTCAGGACGTAGTAGAGCGGGAAGTCGGCGGGCGGGTTGGGCAGCCCGTCGTCGAGGCCCATCCAGTCGGGAAAACCGTTGCCCCGGTACTTCGGCGCGAACCCGTCCTGGTGGAAGTCGAGCAGCACGAAGAGCCCGTGGCGCCTGCACGACTCGACGGTCGTCGCGAGCCGCTCCATGTACCCGGGGTCGATCCGCCCGGGCTCCGGCATCATGCCGCGCATGTCGACGCCGAGGCGCAACGCGGTGAAGCCCTCGCGCCCGAGGAAGGCGACGTCGTCCTCGCCGAAGCCGAAGGCATCGGGGGAGAAGGGCGCCTGCTTCGCGACCTCGTTCATGCCGTGCAGCAGGACGACCCGACCCTCGGCATCCACGAGCCAGCGCCCGGCGGCGGCGAGCGGCGGCACCGCGCCATCCTGCGGCGGCACGGCCGGCGACGAGGAGGTCGTGCCGCAACCGCCGGCGAGCAGGCCCCAGAGGGCGACGAGAGCGAGCGATACGGGCGAGCGTGGCATCATCGGCTTCATCCCTTCGGTGGCGGAGTCTCCAACCTGCCCGGGGGCGCGGTCAATCCCCCTGAGCGGCCCGGAGTGCAGCGACCTCGCGGGGCCGGCGAGCGCACCCAGCGGTTTGCAGCCTCCGGGGTGGCTGATTAGGAACACCGACGCCCGTCCGCCGCCGCGGCCCGTCCGGCCTCGTGGGAAGCCGGGCGCCCCCACCCCAACAAGGGAGCCGCGAGCGATGGATCTAAGCTTCAGTGCCGAGTACGAGAAGTTCCGCGAGCAGGTCCGGGCCTTTCTAGCGGAGAACTGGTCCGCCGAGGACGCCGCCGTGGAGCCCCCCGCCGACGAGCGCAACGCGCTCGGTGGCCCGATTCGGGTGGATCCCCGCGCGACCGAGTTCCGCAGGAAGGCCTGCGAACGCGGCTACCTCTATCCCCACGTGCCCAAGCGCTACGGCGGCGGCGAGAAGTCGCCCGACCCGCTCGCCCAGACGATCATCGCCGACGAGTTCCGCAAGACCAAGGCACCGCACGAGATGATCGGCCAGGGGCCGAGCATGCTCGTCCCGACGCTCATCGAGCACGGCACCGAGGAACAGAAGAAGCAGTTCGTCGAGGGAACGATCCTCGGGAAGATCAAGTGGTGCCAGGGCTACTCGGAGCCCGGCTCGGGCTCCGACCTCGCCTCGCTGCGCACCAAGGGCGAGCGCGACGGCGACGACTGGGTGATCAACGGCCAGAAGATCTGGACCTCGGATGCGCAGAACGCGGACTGGATGTTCTGTCTCGTGCGCACCGAGCCCGACGCCCCCAAGCACGACGGCATCAGCTACATCCTGATCGACATGAAGACGCCGGGCCTGACGGTGCGCCCGCTCCGCCAGATGACCGGCACGGCCGACTTCAACGAGGTCTTCCTGGAGAACGTCCGCGTCCCGTACACGAACCTGGTCGGCGACCGCGGCAAGGGCTGGATCGTCTCCCGTTCCACGCTCAAGCACGAGCGGGCGCTCATCGGCAGCGCCAGCATGAGCCGGCGGGTCTTCGACGGGGTCGCCCTCCTCGCCCAGTTCACCAACGTACGCGGCAGGCCCGCCATCCAGGACGCGGTGATCCGCGATCGCCTGGTGCAGCTCGAGGCGAAGCTGCTCGCGAGCGAGTACCACGGCTACCGCCAGCTCACGATGAGCGCGCGCGGCGAGGAGCCGGGCATGGCCGCCCTGGTCAGCAAGCTCTCCTCGACCACGCTCGGCTACGACGTCGCGAAGCTCGCCATGGACGTCATGGGCGACCGCGGCGCGCTCGCGCCGGGCGAACCCGAGGCGCCGGGAATGGGCATGCTCGTCTCGGCCTACATGTGGTCGCTCGGCGTGCTCATCGCCGGTGGCACCGCCAACATCCAGCGCAACATCATCGCCGAGCGCGGACTCGGGCTGCCGCGCGATGCCGCCGCCTCGGCCGGGCGGAAGTGAGAGGAGCGGACGCACCATGGACTTCGGACTCTCCCAGGACCAGGTTCTCCTCAAGGACACGATCCGCCGCTTCCTCGACGCCGAGTGCCCGACCAGCCGGGTGCGCAGCGTGATGGAAGGCCCGACCGGCCACGACCCTGCACTCTGGCAGGGACTGGTCAGCCTAGGCGTGACTGGCCTCGCCGTGCCCGCCGACTTCGGTGGAGCCGGGCTCGAACTGCTCGACCTGGCACTCGCGGCCGAGGAACTCGGCTACAATGCGACGCCCGGTCCGTTCCTCGCCTCCGCCCTCGCGGCAATCGCCATCGCCGAGGGCGGAAGCGAAGCCCAGAAGAAGCGCTGGCTCCCGCGGCTCGCCGACGGCACGGCACTCGGCACCTTCGCCCTCGGCGAGGCCGACGGCGTCTGGGCCCCCGAGGATGTCGTGGTCGAGGCTAAGGGCGGCAAGCTCTCCGGGGCGAAGGCGCTCGTCCCCAACGGCGCCATCGCCGACGTGATCGTCGTCGCCGCGCGCGGCGAGAAGGGTCCGGGACTCTTCCTCGCCGAGCGCGCGGCTTCCGGCGTCACCGCCGGCGACTACAACGGCGTCGACATGACCCGGCGCCTGTCACACCTGAAGTTCGAAGGCACCCCGGCCGAGGCCATGCCCGGCGGACTCGCCGCGGCCGGGCGGACGCGCGACGCCGCCCTCGTGCTGCTCGCGGCCGACGCCTACGGAGGCTGCCGGCGCATGCTGGACATGACCACCCGCTACGCGAAACAGCGCGAGCAGTTCGGGCAGACGATCGGCGCCTTCCAGGCGGTGAAGCACCAGCTGGCGAACCTCGCCTGCGAGCTCGAACCGTCGCTCTCGCTCTGGTGGTACGCCGCGCACGCCTTCGACGCGATCCGCGACCAGTCCGAGCGCCACGCGGCACTCGCCAAGTCGCACATGACCGACGTATACGACCGCTTCGCCCGCGACACGACGGAGCTGCACGGCGGCATCGGCTTCACCTGGGAGTACGACCTGCACCTGTGGTTCCGCCGTGCGATCTACGACCGGTCGCTCTTCGGCGACGCCACCTTCCAGCGCGAGCGGGCCGCCGGCCTCGCCGGCTGGTGACCCCGGGCATCGCCCGGGACACGGTTGCGATCCACCCGCGAACGAACCCGACCCACGGAGAGAACCCATGCTCGCGCTCGGCGACCTGAAGAAGCACCAGCGGATCCTCATCGACGGAGACCCGTGGACGGTCCTGGAGGTGCACTTGCAATCGTCCACGGCGCGCGGCTCGGGCTCCCTCACCAGAATCAAGATGCGCAACCTGCGCACCGCCCAGGTGCTCGAGAAGACCTTCCGCAGCGGCGACAAGCTCGAGGAGCCCAACGTCGAGCTGCGAGCCGTCCAGTTCCTCTACAAGGACGCCGACGGCTTCCACTTCATGGACACCCAGAGCTACGACCAGTTCAGCCTCACGGCCGAGGACCTCGGAGACTCGACCGGCTTCCTCAAGGACGGCATGGAGAACCTCCGCTCGATCGTCTTCAACGAGAAGTTCATCTCGGTCGACCTGCCGAATACGGTCGTACTCCAGGTCACCGAGACCGCGCCCGCGATCAAGGGCGCGACCGCCCAGGCGCAGACCAAGGCGGCGACGCTCGAAACCGGGCTGGAGATCCAGGTTCCCGCCTACCTCGAGTCCGGCGAGTTGGTCGTCGTCGACACCCGCGACTCGCGCTTCGTCTCGCGCGCGAAGAGCTGACCGATCGCATGATCCTCACCCGGGCGGTGATCCTCGCCGAACTCGCCGCCCGGCGCCTGCGCATCGAGCCGATGTCGATGGACCAGGTCGGACCCGCCTCGATCGACCTGCACCTCGGCGACGAGATCCGGATCATCGACGTCGGCCCCCCGGTGATCGATGTAAACGACGCCGCCGACTTCCGCAGCGTGAGCCGCGTGCAGCCGCTCGTCGAGCCCTACGTCCTGCAGCCCGGCGAGACGATCCACGGCATCACCCGCGAGCGAGTCACCCTGCCGGACGACGTCGCCGGCTGGCTCGAGGGGCGCTCGCGCTTCGCACGGCTCGGCCTCATGGTCCACGTCACCGCCGGCTTCGTGAACCCCGGCGTGAGCAACCGCCAGGTGCTCGAGATCAGCAACGTCTCCCACCGCAAGCTCGCGCTCCACGCCGGGACGCGGATCTGCCAGATCGTGCTGCAGCGGACCGAGGGACGCGCCGCCTACGCCGGCCGCTTTCGGGACCAGGAACACCTCTGAGCCGAGGCGCCGCGATCGGCCGCGCGGCCCCGAGGGCAGCCCGAAAGTGAATTGACAGCGGACGCGCCACGACCTAGACCGTTTCCATGGACACCAAGCTGATCCTTTCCGCGCTCATGCTCGCCGCCCTCGCAGCGGCCTGCGGCAGCTCGTCGAGCGACGGCGGCCTGCGGGCGAGCGAGATCCCGGTCGCCCACACTCCCGAGGGCGGCTACAAGACGTTCCCGCCGCTCGTCCTCGCCGGCTGCACCGAACCACTCGCACCCGGTGCGCCGGCTCTGCGCGGGATGTGGGACACTGTCGAGGTGAACGGCACCCCGCCGCCGGTCGGCCACCCGCTCTACGGACACTTCGAGCGGATCGAGCAATGCGGCAACCGGATCGCGATCACCAGCGGCGGCGTGATCCACGACATGGTCTGCGACGGAACCTTCGAGAACGGCGTCCACGACGTCGCGGCGCGCGACTTCACCACCCCGATCGACGTCGTCTGCACCTTCGAGAACGGCGTCCACGTCCTGCGCCCGGTCCAAGCTCCCGGCGTCGAGGTCACCCGCCGACTCGACGGCGATGTCCTGGTATGGAATTACCTGAACGGGTACGTCGTTCGTCTGATTCGCCTCGGCCCCCCGGAATCCGCCCCGCCCCGCTAGTCCGTCGGTCGGGCGCCGCGGTCGGGACGCGCGCGGGTACCGACGGCTCCTGACCGTTTGTTCGGTCCCGACCCGCTTCCGCATGCGACGCGACGGGGCCGAAAACGGCTCGACACCGGCCCTGCGACCTGATCTCCTCCGGTAAGAATGCGCCGTTGACGTGCATTCGCGAAGGGGGGAGCCCAGGTGAAGAACACCGATTCCGCCGCATCCCGTCGATCCTCGAAAGCGGCGCGCGCAAGGACGATGCGCGCCGCCAACACCGCACTCGCCGCAGCGACCGCCCTCGCCTGCATCGGCGGCTGTTCGGACACCTCGTCGCTAGCCCCGCCCGCCGACGTGCAGCAGGTGGTGTTCAGCCCCGAGGGCAACAACCTCTGGGCCTACGGCACCGAGGCTCCCTTCCCCGCGCAGAAGGTCGACTCGGCCAACCACACCTTCGACGGTACGCCCGGCAACCCGGCCGGCTGGGACATCAACGGGCAGATCTGCCTGTTCCGGCGCGACGGCAAGACCTTCCTCGTGAGCGGCGAGGACACGCACCAGCCCGATCCACCCGCCGGCTGGGGCATCTTCGAACTCGGCGGCTCGATCGTGGGCGACTTCACCGTCGCGCGCCGCGGACGGCTGATCCCGACCTACCAGGACACGCCCGACGGCCCCGACAACTTCGGCTGCGGCGTCCTCTCCGACGGGCGCATCGTCACGACCGACATCGGCAATTCCCAGGAGGGAGCGGCCAACGGCCAGCTCGTGGTCTGGTTCGCGCCCTTCGACCGTCTCGACGTCGCCTACTGCAAGCTCGACCTGCAACTCGCGACCGGCCAGCAGATCTGGGTCGCCCCGAACGACGACATCTACATCGCCTCGCCTCGCCCGGTGCCCGAGGCGGGTGCCACCGCGTCGGGCGTGTTCCGCTACCGCGGCCCGTTCCCCACCTCGACCGACGCCGCCGGCGGCTGCGGCCGCATCGACAACCTGGGCTCGCCGCTCGCCGACGTCCTGCGCAAGGAGAAGGTGCTCGCGGCCGGGGACCACGGGCTCGCGACCCCGTCGGGCGTCGTGGGTACGCCCGGAGGCCACTTCTTTGTGTCGAGCGTCATCACCGGGGTGATCAACGAGTACGATGCCGACTGGAACTTCGTACAGACCGTCGTGGCGCCACCCGCGGGCGAGACGCTCGGTGCGAACTCCTACTCGACCGGCACCCCGCTCGGGCTCGCGCTCGGCCGCGACGGGACGCTCTACTACGCCGACATCGGCATCGTCTACGACGGCGCGGGCTTCGGCCCCGGTCGCAAGAACGGGTCCGTGCGGCGCGTGACCTTCTCCGAGGGCAGGCCCCATGCGCCCGAGGTCGTCGCCTCGGGGCTGCAATTCCCCGACTGCCTCGGGATCTGGCCGGTCGCGGACTGACGCTCGACGGGCGGGCGCGTGGCCTGCGCGCCCGCCGACCCGCGGTCACCCGCGCGATCAACCCGGCCCGGCGGCGCCCGGCGCCGTCACCGGTCCGTCGCGCAGTGCGCGGCTCCGCCAGATGGCATAGATCACCGGGTAGACCAGAAGTTCGAGCAGGAAGGAGGTGAAGAGCCCGCCAACCATCGGCGCTGCGATTCGCTTCATCACGTCCGAGCCGGCCCCGGTCGACCACATGATCGGCAGGAGTCCCATGAACGCCGCGACCACTGTCATCATCTTCGGACGCACTCGCCGCACCGCCCCGTGGACGATCGCCTCCTCGAGGTCCTGCACGTCGCGCATCCGACCCTGCCGTACGCGCTCGTCCCAGGCGAGGTCGAGGAAGAGCAGCATGAACACGCCGGTCTCGGCGTCGAGGCCCATGAGCGCGATCATCCCGACCCAGACCGCGATCGAGGTATTGTAGCCGAGCCCCCAGAGGAGCCAGACCGCGCCCACGAGCGAGAACGGCACGGCGAGCAGCACGATCCCCGCCTTCACGGCGGAACGCGTGTTCAGGTAGAGCAGGATCGCGATCAGGAAGATGGTGACTGGCACCACCGTGCGCAGCCGTTCGCGGACGCGGATCATGTTCTCCCACTGCCCGCTCCAGACGAGGCTGGTGCCGACCGGCAGGCGCACCCGTTGCGCGACCGCGCGCTTGGCCTCGTCGACCCAGCCACCGAGGTCGCGACCGGCCATGTCGACGAAGACGTAGCCGGCGAGCTGGCCGTTCTCGTTGCGGATCATCGCCGGCCCCTCGACGACCCGGATGTCGGCGATCTCGGACATCGGCACCTGCGCGCCCGACGGGGTCGCGACGAGCGTCCGGCGCAGCGCGGCCAGGTCGTCGCGATCGTCGCGGGCATAGCGCACGTTCACCGGGTAGCGACCGCGCCCCTCGATCGTCGTGGTCACGTTCTCGCCGCCGATCGCGGAGAGGATGGTCGTCTGCGCATCCTCGACGGCGAGCCCGTAGCGGGCGAGCGCGTCGCGCTTGAGGTCGAAATCGACGTAGTAGCCGCCGGCCGTCCGCTCGGCGACCACGGTGCGGGTGCCGGGTACCGTGCGCAGCACCCGTTCGATCTCCTCGCCGACCTGCTGGATCACCGTGAGGTCGGAGCCCAGGACCTTGACGCCGACCGGGGTGCGGATGCCGGTCGAGAGCATGTCGATGCGATTGCGGATCGGCATCGTCCAGATGTTGGGCAGCCCGGGGAGCTGCAGCTTCGCATCCATCTCTTCCTGGAGTTCCTCCCAGGTGAGATGCTCGGGGACGAACCGGGAGAGCAGGCGACGGACCGGGGCGGGCATGTCGGAGTACCACCGCCGCACCGGGCGCCACTCCGACTCCGGCCGGAGCACCACGGTCGTCTCGACCATCGAGAGCGGCGCCGGGTCGGTCGGCGAATCGGCGCGTCCTGCCTTGCCGAATACGCTCTGCACCTCGGGAAAGCCGTGCAGGATCCGGTCCTGCACCTGGAGCACGCGCTGCGCCTCACCGACCGACATCCCGGGTAGCGCCGTCGGCATGTAGAGCATGGCGCCCTCGTGGAGAGGCGGCATGAATTCCGAACCCAGGCGGAGATAGACCGGCACCGTACTCGCGACGAGCGCGCCGGCGAGGCCAAGGGTGAGCAGGCGATGTCGCAGGACGAACCGGCAGACCGGCTCGTAGACCCGGAAGAGCACTCGGCTGATCGGGTGGCGCTCCTCGGGATGGTAGCGCCCGACGGCGACCGAGGTTGCCAAAGCGGCGAGTGCACGCGGCCGGAATCGAAAAGGCTCCATGCGCGTGGAGAGCATGCGGATCGCCGGGTCGAGCGTGATCGCCAGCAGGGCCGCGATCGCCATCGCTAGGTTCTTCGACCAGGCGAGCGGCCTGAAGAGCCGGCCCTCCTGGTCGACCAGCGTGAACACCGGCAGGAAGGCGACCGCGATCACCAGCAGCGAGAAGAAGACCGACGGGCCGACCTCGCGCAGCGCCTGCAACCGCACTTCGTGGAAATCACCCTGGCGTCCACCCGCGATCCATTCCTCGAGTCGCTTGTAAGCGTTCTCGACCTCGACGATCGCACCATCGACGAGCACGCCGATCGAGATCGCGATCCCCGACAGCGACATGATGTTCGAGGTGACGCCGAGGAACCACATCGGCAGGAAGGCGAGCACGACCGAGACCGGGATCGTGACGATCGGGATGATCGCCGACGGCACGTGCCAGAGGAAGACGAGGATCACCAGGCTCACGATGACCATTTCCTCGACGAGCGAGTGCAAGAGCGTGTCGATCGCGCGACGGATCAGGTCCGAGCGGTCGTAGACGGGAACGATCTCGACCCCGGGCGGCAGTCCCGAGGACAGCTCGGCGAGCGCCGCCTTCACCCGGTCGATCACGGCGAGCGCGTTCTCGCCCTGTCGCATGACCACGATGCCGCCCACCGTATCGCCCTCGCCGTCGAGATCGGCCACGCCGCGCCGCATCTCGGGCCCGGTCGCGACCCGTGCCACGTCGCGGACGAGGATCGGCGTGGCCGTCTTCGCGTCGACCGACACGACCGTGTTCTCGATGTCCTCGACCGACTTCAGGTAGCCCCGGCCGCGCACCATGTACTCGGCACCGCCCATTTCGAGCAGGCGACCGCCGACCTCGCCGTTGGACTTGCGGATCGCGTCGACCACCTGCGGCAGGCCAAGACCGTAGGCGAGCAGGCGCTGCGGGTCGGCACTCACCTGGTACTGCTTCACGAAGCCGCCGACCGCTGCGACCTCGGCGACGCCCGGCACGGCCTGGAGCTGGTAGCGCAGGTACCAGTCCTGCAGGCTGCGCAGCTGGG
>Ga0114969_10002742_pt1 | contig 14370 bp, 14 predicted proteins | sample M_130807_MF_Meta_FD_87316 | JGI IMG/M metagenome (GOLD analysis project Ga0114969, IMG submission 87316) | Freshwater microbial communities from Lake Montjoie, Canada to study carbon cycling - M_130807_MF_MetaG | ecosystem: Environmental > Aquatic > Freshwater > Lake | place: Lake Montjoie...
CGTCTCAAAATGCGAGGTCTCTCTGACGAAGAGCGGCGGCGAAGTCTGCATCGCGCCCGACACCGGCGACGTGATGAAGGAGAAGACCCTCGACTGCGTCGTCCGGGCACGCCAGCGCCTCTCCGAGACCCTAGCCGCCCGCTGCACGCCGACGGCGCTCGAAGAGGTCGGGTGGCCGCTCGGCACCGCGACGGTCGACGACCTGCTCGCGGCATCCCAACCCTACCTCGACAAGGTGACGGCACAACTCGACGTGCAGGTCTACAACTCCTCCTGCCGCTACCGCATCGCGATCAACCCCGTCCCGCCGACCGCGATCGTCGAACTGAACCCGAGCGGCACCCTGAAGGAGATCCGCTGCGGCGACGAACTCGACGCGGCCTTCTTCGGCGACGACGACCACGTCGAGTTGCAGAGCGACCTGAACTGCCAGGACGCCGGCAAGGTGAACGGGATCGTGATCAGCGCCTCGAACGTTTCGGTGAGCCTCGGCAAGAGCTTCCGCGTGAGCGGCCCCGCCAAGGTGTCCGATCGCACGGGCACCGGCATCCTGCTGAAGAGCGGAGCAAAGGGCGTGTCGGTCAGGCGCGGCCTCGTGCAGCGCTTCCTGACGGGCGTCGCAGACCAGGGAGCGGGCACCGGCAACACATTCGAGCAGTTGAGCGTCCGCTCCAACCAAGGCGACGGCTTTCGGCTGAGCGCCAACGGCTTCAGCATCAACAACGTCTCGGTGAAGAGCAACGGTGGCTACGGCATCCGGCTCCTCGGCAACGGCGGAGAAATCCTGGGCTCGAGCATCGAGTTGAGCGGTCTCGACGGACTCCGCATCGACGGCGCCGACACCCGGGTGGACGGGATCCAGAGCGGAGCCCTCAGGGAAAGCGGCAATTCAGGCTACGGCTTCGTCGTGAACGGTATCGGCACGTCCGTCTACCAGAGCACGGCCGAAGCCAACGCCGGCGGCGGCTTCCTCGTGAACAACGCCACGATCAAGTTCAAGGCCAATTCCGCGACCTCGAACCTCGGGACCGGCTTCCGGTTCACACTGGGCGGTTCCGGGCTCGATTCGAATCGGTCGGAACTGAATGGCGGGTTCGCGTTCGACATCGCCCCCGGCAACCTCGACGAGACCGGCAACCGGGCGAACGGCTCCACGATCGTCTTCGGGCCCGAAGGCGGCACGTTCAACTGAACCCGGCGAAGAACGCGAGCAGAGTCTTCTAGCGACCGGCCTGTCTCAGGTCGGCCCGCGGTCGTCGCTGCGCCGGAATTCCGGGGCGGGCTGCCTGTCTACTGCCCCGCTGTCGACCGAAGCGGACCGCACGGCGGTGCGCGGGCTCGTCGCTACTTCCGCCGGTCCCTCGACCTCCACCGGTCCCTCGCCGCGCCGACGCAGCAGGGCCAGTTGCGACAGGAACTCGCGCAGCATGCGGCGACCGGACGGGAAGGTGGCCCAGAGGCCGAGGTAGACCAGGCCGTAGAGCAGCGCGTGCAGCGCCAGATTCAGCGTGAGCGGCCGGACGGCGGGGAGACCCGACCGGACGAGGCCGTGGAGAATCAGGCCGGCCGCGATCGACAGTACGCCGGGGAGGATCATCTGCTCGACGACGTCGCGCGGCCGCACCGGCGCCGTGCGACAGCAATAGACGATCCCCGGATACCAGCTGAGACAGGACACGATGCTGTGGGCCAGCGCGACGCCGAGGGCGCCCCAGCGCACGCCGATCGCGTAGCCGAGCAGCATCGCCGGGAATACCATCGCGACCCAGCGCAGGTGGCGGTCGGAGCGGCCCGTCGAGGTGTAGATCCAGCCGGCGACGAAGCCGGTGCGGCCGATGAACGCGGCCGGGGCGAGCGCCCGGTACAGCGGCACCATGCCGGCCCAGCGCGCCCCCAGGATCGCGATGATCGCAGACTTCGCGTCGACGAACAGGAAGACGACGAGCGGCATGCTGAAGGCGAAGACGAGGCGCGTCCAGGCGCGGTAGAAGTCCCGGTAGCGCTGCGGATCTCCCTGGAGGCGACTCAAGGCCGGCACCGCGACGGAGCCGAGCGGGCCGGTCAGCAACTGGAACGGCAGGGTGAGCAGGCGGAACGCGCGATCGTAGAGTCCGGCAGGCGCGACTCCGGTGAAGCGCCCGACGAATACGGTGTCGAGGTTGTTCGTCAGGTGGGTGACAATGCGTACCGCGCTCACGTTGAGGCCGAAGCGCACCATTCGACCGATGCCGGCCGCACGCGAGGGCCGACCGGGGCGCCAGCCGGAGAGTATCCACAGAAGCAGCGTGCCGACGCCCGCCCCCGCGATCTCCTGGCCGACGAGCGCCCAGTAGCCGCCGCCCCGCCAGGCAATCGTCACGGCGGTGGCGAAGGCGGCGAGCATCGAGGCGGCGTCGATCGCCGAGAGCAGGGGAAACTCCATGCGTCGGCTCAAGATCGCCATGTGCTGCATGCCGAGTCCGTCGATGAACGGCACGGCGGCCAGGGCCAGCACGACGGTCACCACGCGCGGATCGCCATAGAACCAGCCCAGCAACGGGGCGAGTCCGGCGATCAGCAGGCTCACCACCGCCGACAGACCGGCGCTGGCCCAGAAGAGCGTACTCACCTGGCGATGGTCGATCGCCGCCTGCTGGACGGTCGCCGAGGCGAAGCCCGCGTCCTTGATGAGGCCGAAGACCCCGATGCTGGCGAAGGCGACGGCGAGAAGCCCGAAGTCTCGGGCGTCGAGCAGCCGGGCGAGGACCATGGTCGAGGCGACGCTGAGGAGGAACCGGACGACCTGCGTCGCGACCGAGACGGCGCTGCCGCGGGCCGAATGACGCGCCAAGTCGGCCTCGACGTGATCGGCGTTGAGATAGTCGGCTGGGGAACCTTCGGACATGGCGGGGTGCGGCCCCGGGCACCCGTGCGCCCGTCGGCTGGCGACTCCGCTACCACGCGACGACCGGACACGCCTCGGACGACCACGACGGACTAGTCGCTCACCTCGCGAGGGTGCTCCCCCCCATTGCTTCCCTCGCCGGGCCGGCCTACCCTCGGGGCCGACGCGGGCGCCCCTCCGGGCCGTCCGGGAGGGGAAGCGACATGGGAATCACCCGAATCCTTCGGCCTTCGGCCGTTCTGCATGGCGCGGCACTCGTCGCGGCACTCGCCTGCTCGCTCGCCTCGGCCGGCGAGGCCCTGGCGCAATCGCCCGGCATGGCGCTGCCGCCGGGCCTCGCCGCGGGTTCGGCCGCGGCGGGCGGAGCGGTCGAGCGGAGCGCACCGGCAACCCGCGACGAAGGGGAGCCCGACTTCCTCAGGCACATCCGCGAGGACCGCTGGCAGTTCACCGTGGCGCCCTATATCTGGCTCTCGACGGTCCAGGGGCGGACCAGCATCGGCGACCTGAGTGCGAATCTCGACGTCGGCTACGACAAGCTCTTCGATCTCCTCGGCCAAGGCGACCTATTCGCCGCCATGGGCTACTTCCAGGTCCAGAAGGGACCGCTCGGCGCATTCGTGGACTTCACCGGCTCGACCGTTCGGACCGAGGAGAAGTTCCGCGACGTCGGCCGCAATCCGATCAAGATTCGCAGCGACACGCTCACGCTCTACTTCGCTCTCTACTGGCAGTTGCTGGACCTCGGACCGCCGCAGGGTCCCGGCCATGTGACGGCGAACCTCGACGCGGGTTTCCGCTGGAACCAGGTCTACTCGAAGCTCTCGACCTACCTCGACAGGCCGGATCGCGGGGTATCGAGGGACACGCAGCAGAACTGGATCGACCCGGTCGTCGGCACCTCGTTCAACGTCGGGCTCACCGATCGAGTCTCAGCCTACTTCCGTGGCGACATCGGCGGCTTCGGCGCGGGTTCGCAACTCGCTTGGGAGCTCGTCGGCGTCTTCGACATCTACCTCGGCATGCTCGGCAGTGCGAGAACCGACCTACTGCTCGGCTACAAGGTCTACGACTTCGACTTCGAGACCTCCCCGAAGAACGCTCGAACCGTGCAGTTGCAGCAGACCCTGAGCGGGCCGATCGTCGGGATCGCGTGGAAGTTCTGATCGTTCCGCGGCGCGCGAGGAGAGGGGCCACCGCGCGACGAACCGCCCCGAGAGCATCGCGTGTTCCTCTGGTCGTCGCCGCGATCGCCGTCCTCGTCGCCGTCGCCCCGGCGCATCGCGCCGCGGCTGAGTCGGGACAGGCCTCCGCCTATGCCGCGCGCTTCGATGGCCGCAGAACCGCGAGCGGCGAGCGCTACGATCCCGCCCGCCTCACCGCAGCGCACCGCACGCTCGCGTTCGGCGCGAGGGTACGCGTGACGAATCTCGCCAACGGGCGCAGCGTACTGGTCCGCGTGAACGACCGCGGCAAACTCGCCCGGGGGCGGATCATCGACCTGAGCCCGGCCGCCGCACGCGCGATCGGCATGGATCCGCGCGGCGTGGCACGGGTGACGGTCGAACCGGCCTCCCGGAGGGAGGCGACGGCAGCCGTCGCAGCCCGAGCCGAGCCCTAGCACGAGCCCAGCACGAGTCCGCAGCGCACCGGGGCGCCGCGACGCTCAGTGCTCGAGCGGCTTCGCCCCGCACTCCGCGAGGCGCTTCTCGAGCAGGTCGCGCACGATCGGACGGCCGACGAAGGGGATCAGGTCGCCGGCCAGGATGAGCCGCCCGCTCTGCCGCTCGCGCTCGCAGACCAGGGGGCGCAACTCGTGAGGCAGGGCCTTTTCGCGCTCGAGCTGATCGACGCTCACCCAGGTGTGGCGGATCGGCTGGTAGCGCTCCGCCGCATCGAAGCGCGTGCGCCGGTAGTCGAGGACGTCGCGCACCAGGACGTCGTCCATGTGCGGGCGCAGTTCTTCGAGTTTGATCTCCTTGCGAGAGGGGAATTTCTCGTCGAGGAAGCCGCGGATGTGCGCCTCCGACCAGCCCGCCTCGCGCAGGTCCGCCTCCGCGATGGTGCTTCGGGCGAAGCCTGCGTAGGGCTTCCACGCCGCCTCCGCACGTCGCGTGGCCGCCACCGACGCGGCCTGCGCCGACTGGCGTTCCTCGATCGAGCGCCAGAAGGCCGTGACTCCGGCCGCCACCGCGGCGGCGAAAGTCGAGAGGAAGAGAAAAGAGATCAGGTAGTCCGCCATGTCATCTCCAGGGATTCCGCGAGACTCCGCAATCCCGGCTGCTTAGCACAGTCGTGCGGCGGGGCCGAGGCGGCAAACGACGAGGGGCACCGCCGGACGACCGGCGGTGCCCCTCGGGTGGAGCGGGGACGCCCAGACGGCGGCCGGAAAGGCCGCCGCCGGGCGCCGGATCACTTCGCCGTGACGACGAGTTCGGTGCGGCGGTTCTTCGCCTTGCCGTCCTCGCTGTCGTTCGAGGCGATCGGCTTCTCCTGGCCCCAGCCGCCGGTGGCGATGCGTGCTGCGTCGATGCCGGCCGCGACCATGCGCGACTTCACGGCGTCTGCGCGCTGCTGCGAGAGCGTCTTGTTCGCGCCGGCGTCACCGGTGCTGTCGGTGTGGCCGTCGAGCCGGAACTGGGCCGACGGGAACGCCTTCATGATCGCCACCAGATCACCCAGCGTGTTGACCGAATCGGGCGTCAGGTTCGTCGACGCCGAGTCGAAGTTCAGGTCGTCGAACACGAAGGTGCGCGGCACGACGGTATCGCCCGCGTTCGCGAGGTACTTCGCGAGGTTGAAGCGGAAGCCGCCCGGCTTGACCTTGATCGTAGCGCCACCCGGCAGGGCGATGCTGGCGAGTATGTCGTTGGCGACCGGGGCCGCCGCGACCGGGGCCGCCGGTACAGCCGCTACGGGAGCCGCCGTGCGGACGGGAGCCGCCGGGGCCACCTTGGCGGGCTCCGGTCGACGCTCGGCCTCGCCGCAGCCGCGCGACGCGAACAAGCTGCCGAGGCCGAGCAGGCCGAGCAGCGGGATCAGCCAGCGCAGGGGCGAAGCCGGCTTCGGCGCGACGGGTGCACGCGCGGGCTCGACGCGCGTGGTGCGCACCGGGTCGCGGTCAGGCTGCTGAGGGGCCACGCTGCCGAGGATGCTCGCCAGACCGGCGGGCGCGAGACGGGTGATCGCGTCCTTCTGCCCGAGCAGCAGGCTCGCGAGGCTCGCCGCGTTCAGGCCGCGGCTCTTCTGCTCCTTGCCGAGGACCGAGAGAACGAGCGGAGCCGCGAGGCTCAGCAGGCTCGTCGCGGAACTGCCGCCGATGCCCGTGGCCTTGGCGATCTGCTCGGCGACCGTCGGGGTCTTGTTGCCGAAGATCTTGGAGACCAGTTCGGCACCCGTGCCGAGCAGCGAGGTCGTGGACTGGCCACCTCCGAGCAGCGAGGGCAGGCTCGACAGCAGGCTGCCGCCGAGATTGCCGGACATGTAGCCGCTCAGAAGGTTCAGCAGGGTGGATGCACCGCTTGCCGTCGAGCCCATGTTCATCAGGCCCGAGAGCACGGCCGGGATCGCACTGCTGAGCCCCTTCTCCGCGACCGCCGGGCTCTCGCCGACGATCGAGCCAATCTTCCCCATGAGGTCGGGCGTCAGGTACTCCCCGATCGTCCCAAGCAGGTCATTCGCCATTTTCTTCCCCCTATTCGCGTTCGATCCAGGTCTGCGGGGCAGGCGCCAACCGAGGCACTCTCACCCCCCGAACAGCCGGGGAGCGTCCCGCCCTGAATCATCCGAAACGAAACTCTTGGTTGCTTTCACGTCCCGGGTAGACCCGGGAGCGCGACCCCAAGGTCTGCCATGAGCAACCGGTGTCTGCAAGCGAAACCGTAGCGGCGCCGGCGGCGACCTGTCCCCGGAATCGTGGCAAAACAAGCCCTGCGACCCGCCTGCGGGCTCGTCCTGACCCGATTCCATATCCGAAGGAACGCAGGCCGATGGTGGGCGGCACGAACCGCAGCTGCCCCGGCATCGGGCCGGCTAGGCCCAAGCTCCCACGGGTTCGCCGTCGGCTCCGGGACCGGACCGTCAGACCTCGGTCGAAAGGACCGCCGTCGCCGAGGCGGAGAGGATGCCTCCGGTGCCGTGACAGACGGCGGTCTTCGCCCCCGGCACCTGGCGCGCACCGCATTGCCCGCGCAACTGGCGGACCGCCTCGACCAGCAGGAACATCCCGTACATGCCGGTGTGGGTGTAGGAGAGGCCGCCACCGTTGGTGTTTATCGGCAGGGCACCACCCGGGGCCGTGCGGCCGTCGGCGACGAAACTTCCGCCCTCCCCCGGCTTGCAGAAGCCGAGCGCCTCGAGGGCGAGGATCGGCACGATGGTGAAGGCGTCATAGAGCATCGCGAGGTCCACATCCGCAGGCCGCGCACCCGACATCTCCCAGGCGCGCTCGCCGGCCAGGATGGCCGCGTCCCAGGCGTGGAAGCGGGGCATCTGCGAGATGATCGAGTGGCAGGTCGCCTCGCCGGTGCCGAGCACGAAGACCGGCTTGCTGCGCAGGTCCTTCGCGCGCGCGGCCGAGGTGACCACGAGTGCGCCGCCGCCGTCGGTGACCAGGCAGCAGTCGAGCAGGTTCATCGGCCAGGCGATCGGCTTCGAGGCGAGCACATCGGCGACCGTGATCGGGTCGCGCATCATCGCGCGCGGGTTGAGCGACGCCCATTTGCGCGTCGCGACCGCCACTTCCGCGATCTGCTCCCGGGTCGTGCCGAACTCGTGCATGTGGCGGGTCGCCGCGAGGGCGTAGCGCGTCGCGGGACCGCCAATGCCGTAGGGCATCTCGTACTGGCCGGGCGGCGTGTCGGGCGCGAAGCGGTCGCCGCCGCCCATGCCGACCCGGGACGCCCCGCTCTCGCCGTGGGTGATGAGCACGACCTCGGCGACCCCGGCCTCGATGACGCCGAGAGCATGCTGCAGGTGGGCGATGAACGAGCAGCCTCCCATCTGGGTGTTGTCGAGGTAGCGCGGCCGGATGCCGAGGTATTCCGGCACGTCGTTGGCCGTCTGGCGCCCGGTCGAGAGCACCGCGTCGACGTCCTTCACCGAGAGCCCGGCGTCGGCGAGCGCGTTGCGCGCCGCCTCGGCGTGCAGCATGAGCGCCGACTTGTCCGGCAGCTTGCCGACCTCGTCGGATTCCGCCGCACCGACGATCGCGATACGCCCGCGCTGGGCGTGAAGTCGTTCCCTGGCCATGGTCGTCCTTCCTGTCTTCCTGCGGGATCGGGGCGGCGCTCGAGGCCGGGCTCAGGCCGGCCGGAAGCGCGGCAGCGTCACCTCGGAGGTCACGTCCGCCCATTCGACGACCACCGGCATCTCGCAGCGCACCTGCTCGGGGTCGGCCTGGATGCCGACCAGATTCGTCATGAGCCGCGGCCCTTCCTCGAGTTCGACCACCGCGAGGACATAGGGCGTCGGCAGCGGCGTCACCTTCAGGCCCCGGTACACGATCGAGAAGGTGTGCAGTCGGCCGCGGCCGCTCGCCGTGAACCAGTCGAGGTCGCCCGAAAGGCACTCCGGGCAGACGTTGCGCGGGTAGAAGAAAGCCGTCGAGCAGGCTCGACAGCGCTGGATGCGCAACTCGTGGCGCCGCGCAGCCTCCCAGAACGGCTTCGAGTCGGGCGTCGGCTGGGGCAGCGGGGCCTTGTAGTCGTCGGGCATGGACGTGCGCTCCTGGTCCGGAATCCGCCCTTCGATACCCTCGCGGCGCGGCGCGCCGCAAACGCCGCGCGGCCCGGTGCGGTTTAGCCCGTCCACCGGGGCGCGGGTTCCCCCCGGCACCGGAATCGGCTACGACGGAGGGCCATGGATTGGATCTTCGACATCCCGACCTGGGAGTTCGCGGCGCTGACCTCGTCCGCGTTCATCCTCTTCAGCTGGTTCGGAGCGATCTTCCTGCGACCGATCCTGCGCCCGCTGCTCGGCGGCCGCGCGGGGCTGAACGACATCGTCGGCTACATACTCTCCCTGTTCGGAGTCTTTTACGGACTGCTCCTCGGCCTGCTCGCGGTCGCCGCCTACCAGGGCTACGGAACGACTCAGGGCATCGTCGCCAAGGAGGCGTCCGCGCTGGCGGCGCTCAAGGAGGACATCGCCGCCTATCCCGAGCCGGAACGCCAGAACCTCATCTGGATTCTGCGCGACCACACCCGCTACCTGGTGAAGGAGGCCTGGCCCCAGCAGCGCAGGGGACTCATCCCCCGGGGCGGCGACGTCCGCATGACGGCCTTCCAGGAGAACCTGTTGCGCTTCCAGCCGAGCACGACCGGCGAGGAACTCATGCACGCCGAGACGCTGCGGCAGTTCAACGTCTACTACGAGGCGCGCCGGATGCGCCTGCAGGCGATCGGCACGAGCATTCCCTCGACGATGTGGTACGTCGTGCTCTTCGGCGCGGTGATCAACCTGGTCCTGATCTGGCTCTTCGACATGAGCCTGCTTTCCCACCTCTTCCTCGGCGGGATCCTCGCGGCGTTCGTGGGTGCCATGGTCTTCCTGATCGCCGACATGGACAACCCGTTCCGGGGCGCGGTCAGCATCTCCGCGGCCCCCTTCGAGCCGATCCTCGCCGAGTTGATGGAGGATTGACCATGGTCCGCTGGCTCCGACAGGAGGCGACGCCGGGCGCCCGCCGTTCCGGGGCGGCCGCCCTGTGCATCGCGATGGCGGTCGTGGTCGGGACCGCTGGCTGCGACGCACTCTCCCTTCCGCATCCCTTCGCCAAGACGCCGCAGGTCTCGCCGATCAAGGTCGGACTCCTGCACTCGCAAACCGGAACGATGGCGACGAGCGAGACCCCGCTGCGCGACGCGGAGCAACTGGCGCTCCTGGAGATCGAGGCCAAGGGCGGCATCGACGGCCATCCCGTCGAGGCCGTGATCGAGGACGGGCGCTCGCGCGCCGACGTCTTCCCGCGCCGCGCCCACCAACTATTCGAGAAGGACGGCGTGGTGGCGCTCTTCGGCGGCTGGACGTCCGACAGCCGCAAGGCGATGGAACCCGTGATCGCCGCGGCCAAGGGACTGCTCTTCTACCCGGTGCAGTACGAGGGCAACGAGTGCTCGCCCGACATCGTCTACACCGGACCGACGCCAAACCAGCAGATCCTGCCGGCCCTCGACTGGTTCCTCTCGCCCGCGGGCGGCAGCAAGCGGCGCATCTACCTCCTCGGGTCGGACTACGTCTACCCCCGCACCGCGAACTTCATCGCGCGAAAGTACCTCGCGGCGAAGGGCGTGGAAGTCGTTGGCGAGAACTACGTGCCCCTCGGACACAAGGACTTCCGCCCGGTCGTCGAGACGCTGCATGCCGCCTCGCCCGACCTGGTCCTTAGCACGATCAACGGCGACTCGAACATCGACTTCTACAAGGAACTCGCCCGCCAGGGCGTGCGGGCGGCGGAGATCCCGGTCGTCGCGACGAGCGTCGGCGAGAACGAATTGCGCGCTCTCCTGCCGTCGACGGTCGAGGGCCACTACGCGGCAGCCAGCTACTTCCAGTCGATCGATACCCCGGCGAACCACGAGTTCGTCGACAAGTTCCAGCAGGAGTTCGGCTTAGACCGGGTGACCGACGACCCGATGGAGGCGGCCTACGTCCAGGTGAAGTTGTGGGAGATCGGCGTCCGGAAGGCCGGAACCGCCGCCCCGGCGGCCGTCCTCGCGGCGCTCGCCGCGGGCACCGAGTTCGACGGACCGGGCGGCCGCACCAAGGTCGATCCCAAGACGCACCATCTCTTCAAGACCTTCCGGCTCGGGCGCATCGGTTCCGACCGCCAGTTCGACGTGGTTTTCGAGTCCCCGGAGTGGATCGCGCCGGATCCCTACCCGGCCTTCGCCTTCCCCGGCTGGCGCTGCGACTGGACGCAGGGCGCCCCGGTCGCCGGGCCGGCGGTCGACATGGGCGCTTCCGCCCGCGCGGTCGCCCATTGACCCGCGGGCCGGGCTTTCTTACCGATTGACCCGATGTTCACGGCGATCACAGAGGGAGTCCGCGTCACCGTCGAGTCGCGTTTTCTCCAAGAGCACTCGGCGGCGGACGAGGATCGCTACGCGTTTGCCTATTTCATCACGATCGCCAACGAGGGGTCGACCCGGGTGCAGTTGAAGCGCCGGCACTGGATCATCACCGACGGCAACGGCAAGGTCGAGGAGGTGGAGGGACCGGGCGTCGTCGGGGAGCAGCCAGTCCTGGCTCCGGGCGAGTCGCACCGCTACACGAGTGGCTCCGTGCTCTCGACCCCTGTGGGCACGATGGAAGGCACCTACGAGATGCACGAAGCCGACGGGCGCATCTTCCAGGCCGAGATCCCGCGCTTCAGCCTGCAGATGCCGGGCGTGATGCAGTAGGCGGACCGGCCAAGCACCGCGCGCGTCATCGCGACGGGTTCGCGGAGAGGGCGCGCAGGCACTCGTCGACCGTGGCGAGGTCGGCGCGGGCGCGAAGCAGTCGCCACCGCGCCGCGAGTTCCGAAACGCCCGGCGTCCGCTCCGGTTCGCGGTTCGTCTCGGGGTCGCCGGCAAGTCGCAGCAGCCCGACGAGCCGCTTGCGCTCCGCCTCGACCCAGCCGCGCACGTCGAGACCGCGTTCGCGTCCGACGAGGATGCGCAGGAAGAACTCCTCGGAGAGCGGCTCGCCGCGCACGGCTCCGCCCTGCAACCAGGCTTCGAGTGATGCGACACCGAGCGGGCTCGGCACATAGACGCGTCGGGCGGGACGCCGCCCCTCTCGCCGCTCGTCGCCGACCACCACCCAGCCATTCGCTTCGAGAGCCCGGAGCACCTGATAGACGCGACCGTGATTGAAGTCGAAGAGATCACCGAAGCGATCCTCGAGCGCGCGGTTCGCGGCGTAGCCGTACGTCGGGCGACTCGCGAGCAGGGCCATGACGGCGAAGTGGATCGACATCGGCTTGCTCCGGGCCCGTGTCAGCCGGTCGCCGGACGCAGCGACCGCACCACCGCTCGCCTCGGCTCGGCCATGACGTCGTGCACCACGCGGCCGTCGCACAGTACGACGGTGCGCTGACCGCGCGTCGCCACGGCCGCGGCGTGCGTAGCGAGGACGACGGTGAGTTCCCGCTCGGCGGCGAGCGCGGCCAGGAGATCGAGGATCTCGGTCGCGGACCGAGAGTCGAGACGACCGGTGGGTTCGTCGGCCAGCAGGAGCGACGGCCCGGCGACCAGCGCCCGGGCGATCGCCACGCGCTGACGCTCGCCACCGGAGAGCGCGGCGGGTTCGCGCTGCCGGAATCGTCGCGCGATGCCGACCCGTTCGAGCACGTACTCGGCCATCAGGCGGGCCTCGGTCGAGCCGATACCGAGAAAGCCGAGCGGCAAGGCGACGTTCTCGCGGACGTCGATCCCGGGGAGCAGGGCGCACGACTGGAAGACCTGTCCGACGCGCCGCAAGCGATGATCGCAGCACTCGGCTTCGGTGAGATCGCCGAGTTCCCGGCCGAAGAGGCGCACGCTGCCTGCGGTCGCCGCGTCCACGCCCGCGACCAGGCGCAGCAGCGTGCTCTTGCCGCTGCCGCTCGGACCGAGGACCGAGACGAACTGCCCACGCGGCACGGCGAGCGAGATCCGGTCGAGGGCCCGCACGATGCACGTCGCGCGGCCGTAGTCGCGGGTCGCATCCTCGAGTCGGATCGCGAGGCATGCGTCCGCAGCTGACACCGCGGCCACGGCGCTGGCGACCACCGCATCCTCGGCGCCCGTCGCGTTGCGCCGGGCGAGCCACGGGCGCGACGCGATCACGGCTGCGACCGGCGCGCGCGCGCCCGGCTGGGCGCAGCCGGCGTCGCCGCGGCGGGCGCGCGCTTGGGCGGCGCCGGCGAGGTCGGGTGCGCCACGGACGACTCGACCGCCGGCGCCGGGCCGGGTTCGGCGTCGGCCGGGGCCGGCGAACCCGACTCGCGCGCATCTCTCGCCGCGCACCACGCATCGAAGAGCGCCGCCGTGTCCGCGACGAATTCGAGGTCGGCGGCCACGTACTTGATGCGCCGCGCGACCAGGAGCGAGCGGGCGGGGAACTCGTCGGTCGCCGCCAGGCTCGCCTCGGTGACGCGCTCGCGCTCGAGCATCTTCCCGGCGATCCAGAGTTGCTCCTGCCACTCGGAGAGAGCGGCCCGGACGCGCGCGCGTTCGGCTCGGGCGAGGAAGACCGCGCGGGAGCCGAGTTCGTCGTCGGCGCCCGCCTCCAGGTCGCCGAGCCGGGAGCAGATCCACCGATCGAAGACGCTGCGGCCCGCGTCGAGGATCGCGTACGGTGTTCGCCGATCGTCGACCCTGCGCCCGTCGGCGACCCGCAGCAGCCGATCGTCGACCAGACGCTGAAGTTCGCGGTAGAAGCTTCCCGAATTGATCTCGACGCCGGAGCGCGAGATGTACTCCCTCCTGATCGCGTAGCCGTGCTTCGGCTGGCCGTCGCGCAAGAGCCCCAACACCAGGTAGCGAAACATGGGGGGCGCCTATCAGGTCTGCGCGAAGCTGGTCAAATCTTTTTTTCGTTCTGCACGATGCGCCGCGATGCATGGCTGCACTGCATCCATGGAACGCATCGAGAGGCTGCATGTCTTGCGCGCGGCGCTGGCCCGCATGCGCGCACCGATGCGCTCCGTTGCGCAGACTAGCCCGCGAATAGTCGTCGCCGACTGACGCCGGGCACGCGATCCGTGATCGATGGGCGCCTCGACCGACCGCCGGGCCCGACCGCATGTCGCGGCCGGAACGCTCCGGCGCCTCGGGCCGAGGAGGAGACGTCATGAAGCTCAGAAATCACCTGAACCGGGTCCTGCACGACCGCGGTCTCGCCGAGGGCGAGGTGGCCCTGGTGGCGAGGCTCGACCAGGGCCACCTGAACCGGATCAAGAACGGCCGGGTGAAGCCCACGCTGGTCACGGCGCTGCGCATCTCGCAGGCGCTCGGCATCCCGGTCCAGCAACTCTTCTGGCTCGAAGCGACGGCCGAGCCGAGCGCCGGCGGCCCGGCCGAACGGCGCACCGGCACGACGCAGGCCTGATGCGCACGCGCCGGCGCGAGCAAGGCCACGAGCGCCCCCCTCGTCTCCGGGTGCCCGAGCCTTCTCGGCGCCGGCGGAGCGTGCTAGCCCGGAACATGCCCGACTTCCGACCGTCGCGACGCCGCGCACGGTTCCCCGGAACCCGCCTCGCGCGGGTTGTTCTGGACCTCCCGAGGCACGATCGGGGCGCCGCATGAGGGCGGACCCTTGGTCGCTCATGCTGTTCGGCGGGCTCGCCGCATTCGCCGTCGCGGCGCTCTTGCTCCGCGCGGCGGCCACGGCACGCTCCGCCGCATGGCGGCGCGCTGGACTCGCCTGTGCCGGCGCCGGGGTCACCGTGGCCGGCCTGCTGCTCTTCGCGGCCCTGCGCGGCGACCGCGGGCCGACGGTCTTCATCACGACCGACGGCA
>Ga0114969_10002743_pt1 | contig 14361 bp, 37 predicted proteins | sample M_130807_MF_Meta_FD_87316 | JGI IMG/M metagenome (GOLD analysis project Ga0114969, IMG submission 87316) | Freshwater microbial communities from Lake Montjoie, Canada to study carbon cycling - M_130807_MF_MetaG | ecosystem: Environmental > Aquatic > Freshwater > Lake | place: Lake Montjoie...
TATTACCATTTATATCCGAATACGTTCTTAATTTTTACATAAAAATTGATTGTAATAATTTTTGACTTATCAATTTTTAAGTATAAAAGATATCAATTATATTGCCGCTAAATAACTTTAAACTATTTTTAAAAGAATTAATTGTTTGTTTGTGGAAGGCTACCAATATAGAGATAGATAATCTATTAATTATTTTTTTGACACACATAAAATGATAATAATAAGTTTATATTATTTTTAACATATGATACCCTGAGAAAGAATGAATATAATCAAACCAATGAAAGATGATATTAAGCCAGGAACTTTGGTTCATGTAGGTTATGTAGGAGATACCAAACTTGGTATATTTTTAACATACAACGAGAAAGTAGATAGTCCTACAAGACCTTTGAGAACCTGTAATGTTTTAATTGAGGAAGTAGTTACAAAAGTTTGGATTGGCTTGATTGAACCTATTGAAGAGTTTCTATGAAGCCTGGAAGTCTATTTGAAGCCCTGCCTTATAAGTATTTTACTGGATATTATCAGTTGCTTAAGCCAAACTTGCTTATGCCAAACGAATACCGTCATTCTAACACCATCCGGATAGAGCCTGGAATGGTTCTTCTATGTGTTGAAGACGTTTACTGGTTTGATCAGTTGTGGTGCAAGGTTTTGTTGAATGATCGTGTTTGCCATTTGCATGGAAGCTTAGTTAATCTTACAAACTTTAGACTATTGGATGCACCTATGTTTGGGGCGATGTGATGAACAAAGAATATAAGATTGGAGATTTAGTTCTCTGGAACGGGGATTTAACTCAAACGGCGTTGATCTTAAAGATTGGTCAGATATATCAAGGCGGTCTTCTAACAACATTATATACGGTATTGGTAGGCGGCGAGATATTAAAATATCCAGATTATGTCATGTTTAACTGGCGAGTTGTTTCGTCAACAAAACAGAATATATAAAATATCTCGTATATTTAGTTTTATGAAAATCACAAAAGAACAACTACGTAAAATAATCAATGAAGAGATTAAAGCCTTTTCAGAGAACGAAGATGAAAGCTTAAATGGAGAAACAAACTTTTTTCAGTTAATGGAAGACGTTTTTAGATTTATAGAACAATCTGAAACAGTTACTGATGCTGAGTTTGATAGAGAAAAAAGAGAGATATCTCTTTATCTTTATGATCCAAATGCTCCTGACCGTAAATCTCAACCATTTGTCAGTATAAGATTTGATGCATTTACAAGTGGATATCCAGAGGGTGAACGTATTTGATTTCCCGCACAAATAGTTTATAATCCATAAAAGTTATGGTATAGTTTAAGTATGAATAAGACTTGGACACCAGAAGCGGTTATTGAAGATATGAAGCTGGGCATTAAGATGTTCGGCACATATACTTTTTCTGATAAGGGACCATATGAGACTATGGATTATCATAGTCAGGTTTCTTATCTTCTGCCGCCGCATAATGGTTTATTTATTAGTTCTTATCTGTTATTATTAAGATGCCAACTGTAGCTTAATCAGCAAAGCCCCTGATGGTATCTGGGATTATGTAGGTGCAAATCCTATCGGTTGGTTGGAGGATTAATATGGGATATCAAAATAAAAGCCGTCCAGACAGTAAAGACCCAAAGGATTTTCTTGTAGATGCCCGTATGGATCTTCAAGATTTAAAGTATTGGGTAGATGAAGGCGGCAATCCAAAAGATATTATTGAAGCAATCTCATTTATACGAGAAACCCTTTTAATCTATCAAATGACCGTTTATCCTCCAATGTCAGAAGAGGATGAATGATATGACATTAGACGAGATTAAAGCCGTTTTAGAGCGTGCAAATGATGATGTTGACCGTGTATCCCCACATGAGTATAGAGAGGTTTTAAACGCCGCCTATACCCTCTTAATCAAGGCTCATAAGTCTATTGATACGATGCAGCACAATGAATGGCGCAGTTCTTTTTCAAGAGGATGGGACCGCTGATATGTCAGAAGAAAAGAAGATAACACAACACCTGATAGATAATGCATTTAGTTGTTTAGACGGCTACGGAAGAATGACCTATGCCTTGGATGATTGTAAGATTATTCAGCGGGTTCTTAAAGAAGAACACAACGTCTTTCTTTCCATTTCTGAATGTCAACGCTTCTGGAAATGGAGAAGCAATCTTTGGGATGCTTCGTTCTTAACCATTCAAGATAACAACAGCAGCCGCAAAGAAATATTGGATTTCTTCTTTCAATGGCTTGATGAAATGGACATATGGGAGTGGTGCGATGAAGAACGCTGACACAAAAGATTTAGGCTGGTTTCAATGCAATCAATGCGGAAATGGGTTTGAGATCCATCGTTGGGAAGTTGAAGTTGGTGATTATGTTGACCGACAATCTTGTGATCATTGCGGTATTGGTCCCATGCTCATAGATTGGGATTATCCAGATGGTAAGAGTTGGAAATATGAGGAAAAGCCATGAGAGTATATGCAACTACAGATGATGGTAGAAGATTTCTCTATTCCATTCGCTGTGATGGTGCTGGATGCGATTTAGAGATTAAACCCAATCCTGATATCTCTCGGTCAGGTTGGATGCGATATGGTCAGGATAACGGTCCAGGCACCACGAGATTAGAATGGGATTATTGCCCAGATTGCAATAGGAAAAGACTATGAGCGATAAAGAATATTCACAGGAGATTGTATTTGATCCGCCCTTAACCCAGGTAGACAAAGAAAATCATGATTATGTTCGTTTAGAGATTACGAGTGAACAGGAGTTGTCTCTGGATTGGTTTGTTCAAGAGTTAAAGAAAACCGATCTTTGGGAACGTCTTGTGGTTGAGTTTCAGAAAGAACAAAAGCCATGATTAACAGAGATTGTAGATGCCCTGGATGCGGTGTATGCGATGCAGCAGAAGCTATTGACCCTCTTAAGAAGGAGCGCACCGTATTACGTAAATCTCTTAAGGAAGAGAAGCAGCGATATGATGAACTTTTCCGTATGACGGAGAGTTATATTAAGCGGCTTCATACTGCCGAAGAAGAGAACAAGAGGCTCAGGGAGGCTCTACAAATGATTTCTAAGAAGGTAGCTGAGATGCGCTGGCAAGCCCGTTATGAGAAGGTAAAGCCGGGACATATGTTCCAGGCTGTTAAACCTTTTTACGAAACCGGTCCTATTAAAGTATTCCCAGCTAAAACCCCTGTAATGGTTATTAATATAGATCGCTCTATTGATATGATAGAATATCTCGTAGAAGATATTAAAAGCGATATGGGTGCTTACAACTTCTTTGTCTGCTTTGAGGAAATAAAATAATGGATCCACATACAAAAGCTTTTGAACTCATTATGACCCACCTCCATGAAGCTATAACTGAATAAATAACTTTAGTCACCTACTTATAGTTTAGGTGACTATATGGAAACAAAATTTTGTCAGACTTGCCAAACTGAACTATTGATCACAAATTTTGGAAAAAAATCAGAAGCATGTAAAAAATGCAAAAGATTAGAAGTACAAAAAAGATATAGAGAAAAAAACAAAGAAAAACTTCTTGAAGCAGCAAGAATATATCGTACAGAAAAAAAAGAGAGAAAGCAATGTTCCTGTGCTGAATATAGACAGAAAAATAGACAAAAAATTCGTTTAGCTGATAAAATTTATAGAGAGAAAAAGGCACAAAATTTCAGTTGGAAGATTTCCAGAACCATATCAAAAGCTATATGGGATGCTTTACAGAAAAAAAATAGTAGTAAAAAAGGAATAAGTTGGGAAGAGTTAGTCGGATATACAAGAGATGAACTAAAATTTCATCTTGAATCTAAATTTACGCCAGAGATGACTTGGGAAAACTATGGTTCATACTGGCACGTTGATCATATAATGCCTAAAAGTTGGTTTGAGTATTCAAGTGTTGAAGACGAAAACTTCAAAAAATGTTGGGGATTAGCAAATCTTCAACCTTTATCTGCAAAAGAAAACTTAAGTAAACATAATAGATGGGCTGGATGATATGGAAGAAAAACTTTGTTCAAAATGTAAAGTTGTAAAGCCAACTAATCAATTTAGACGACTATATGAGGGATATCGTTCTGAATGCAAAGAATGCTATAAGGAATATATCAATCGCAACAAAGAAACGATAAAGGCAAAAAAAGCAGAATATTACAAAAGGAAGAAAGAAGAAAAAATGAAAGCCGAAAAGTCTTCAAATATCAAGCTGTTTGAATATATTTATGAATCCGTTTTGGAATCCGGTGGAGATGGTGATGTGGCAGTTGTATTTACGGCACAGAATCATAGAGTTGTTGCAGATGAGTTTGAGAAGTTCCTAAAAACTAAGCCTTTTGGATGTTGGCAGCGAACGAATCAAGAAGATGGAGATGTAATATTCTACGATCAACAAGAAAGTTTTGTGTTTTCTAATCATGATCACTTCTGTTATTGGCGTGAGCTAAGAGGACCGAATCCAGTAACCGATAAAACACCTTGCACACAAAAAGTTATAACACCATAAATTGTTAATTTTTTCAGAACTATCTGATAGGATAGAAATATGAGCAATGACAAATGAGGTTCAAGGTAGGAGACTTGGTAAGAGTTGTAGATGCCGCCGATCAAAGTCTTTGGGAACGTTCCCATGTTGGTCAAATAGGTATTATCGTAGAAACTATAACATATGATCAAGATTATTTCCGTGTCCGTTATAAGGTTTTTATTGAAGAACATTTTGCTGTGTTTCATCCGTTAGATTTGGAGCCGCTGAAAAATGAAGATCGGTGATCTCATAAAAGTTGTTCCCGCTATTAATGTTAGCGGCTACGCTGCATCTTATATCAGACCATTGTTAACAAAAGCCGGAATCATTGTTGATATCCAAGTCTTTAGCAACGGTCCAGCATACTATATAACGTTGATTGAAGAAAAACTTTATTCTATCCCAGAACATAATGCAAAACTCATTAACCAAAATCAAACCGGGTAATCTAATCCAAACTAAACAGTCTCCTTTGGCTAACAGTAAAGCTTACTATTTCTTCTGCGAACAAGATGGTATGACACATGATATATCTCATGGAACTATTGGATTAATCATCAACATTGATCGTGTTAGTGCTATCGGTAATCCCATAGTTGATATTCTATTCTCAGATGAAAATAAAATCCTTTCTACCGCACATTATGATGATCAACATGGCAATCCTCTCTGGTGCAATATATTGCAATAAAAATATATGAAAGTCGGTGATTTAGTTTATTTTAGCGCCCAACATCTTGCATTTGACTTTGAACAACTCAGAGGGCAATATGGTCTACTACTTGAATATCTTGATATCCCAGGAAGAGATGACATAACTTACCCAAGCTGGAGAACCCTCTGGGGAGAAAAGCTTTTAATAGTTTATCAAGAAGATATATCATTGGTAGAACCTAATGCGCTATAACGTAGGACAACTTGTTAAAATCGTAGATGCTCCAGACCAACCTCGCTGGATTAGAGACTTCGTTGGTCAAATCGCCCTAATAGTTGACTATCATATCCTCAATATTTCATATATCAACATCAGATATAAAGTTCTCATTGAAGAAAAAGTTTATGAGGTTCATCCCTTAGATATAGAGCCGCTAAATGTCAAAAATACTCAACAAGAATACAATCCTTAAACCAGGAGATTTAGCCGAAACTATTGAAGGGGAAAGATGGGGTTCAACTAAATATCTCTTAAAAGATATCTCCGGAATGAACCACCTCGTATGGAAAGATATTCCTTTTAACAGCCCAATCCTTATTATTGATGTTAATGATCACATAACATTTCTTTTTGAGCAGAGTTTATATTATATTATTAACTGTTATAATGATGAAGAAGGCATACCATATTGGTGTCAGATTATTCATGAATAACTTTAAAACAGGACAACTCTGCCAAATCGTAAAGGATGCTTTTAACAGCGATCTACCAGATGATAAAGTAACTCATGGCGGTGTTCTCGTCTCTCAAATCCCCTTAAGCAGCTTCAAGTTTAAAGCGATCCCAGAAGGATCGCCTGTTCTTGTTGTTAATGCATTGGAAATGCACGTTATAGGGCTAATAGAAGATAAACTTTATTTCATAGATGCTAAAGCTCTGGAAGATTTATGATAGATCCAGATCAAATCCAGATTGGAACTCTACTAAAGATATATGACCCACGAACAGAAGGGGATATGTTTGCTTTAGTTATTGACATTGATGATGATCAGATTAATCCCCTATTGTTTCATCTATTGGTTGGGGAACAAACGTATTGGCAATACATTAAAAATGTAGGTTGGGAAATAGTAAAATGATTATATATATCGTAGAAGCTTGGCGTTGGGGAGATAACCATAATCACAGTTATGTCCTTGGTTGTTGGGATAACCTTGAAGCAGCAAAGAAAGCCGCCATTGACCATGCAGAATATCGTGGCGGCAAATATCAATGCGTCGTCCAACAATCTAAACTAAATCAAGAAATGGATAGCGATTGGTCAGCCTCTATCCTCTATCAAACCATTATGGATATCTTTGAACCCATAGATGGTGTAGCATGAGCGCCCCTCGCTATATCATCTCTCTACAAGTAGGAGATATGATCATCTCCAGAAAGCTTAAAACCATCCTTGGAGACACCCAAAGCTTACAACAGGAGCTTGCCCTTATCCTTCAAGAAGATGGCTTTAAAAGCCTTGCAGAAGGCTTGGCGGCTAAATATGGAGGAACCGAGGCGGCTCAAGAAAAATGGAATGAAGACTATCAACGTATACTAAAAAACTCATAATATGCAGTCTCCCTATGAAATAGGCAAACTCTATACGCTGCATGATCGCAGCTATAGCAATGGAATAAATCTAACGCCAATAGGAAGCGAGTTCCATAAGCTTATCCAAACTAATACACCTATGCTGCTTACAAAATGCGATAACCTAAAAGAAGCCGTCTTCCTCATAGAAGATAAACTCTACCAGATTAATCTACATTATGTAGATGTAAAAAAACTATGAACTTTGAAACCGGAAAACTCTTCAAACTCTCAACCAAAAACGGTAAGTGGATTAATCTATCCGAAGATATCCAATACGGTATTATCCTGGGTAGAGATTGTACTTACGGAAGTGATTATAGTATCAAAACTCTATTGGGAGATAAAACCTGGCTTATCAGAGAAACAGATATAGAAGAGATTTTGTGATATGTTTGATATAGGCAAACTCGTTTGGGTATGGATTAAAGGAGAAGAACCTACAACCGGTCTTGTTGTAGAAGTTTTAGAAGGCGGCTTCTATAATGTCCTCATTGAAGAACAAATACATAAACTATCAGATGACCGCATCTGGAATAATAAAGATGAATGCATAAAGCCACCTCCATTCTTCCCAAAAGTGCAAAGAATGTTCCCAGGTCTTATCGCTAACGATATCATTACAGTTCAACCTATGACCGGTCCCACAGCATTAACATTCTACCTGGATTATACATTCCCCAGCGGCTCAAAAGATGAAGAAGATAAATGACAATCCTCGATAAAAATCATCCAGGCTTCGCTGATAAAGATTATATCACAAGACGTAATACTATCGCACATATAGCCCAACAATACTCATTCCCTAATGTCGTTCCAGATGTTCCATACACCCAACAAGAACATCAACTTTGGAACGATATTCGTATTGCTATTCATCCCATCCATCTTCTTAACGCCCATTCATCTTACCTATCCTGTTTAGATACAGCAAATCTACCACTAAATCATATACCTCAACTATCAGAGATAAATCGGCGGCTAAACAACATCACAGGCTATCAACTAACCCCAGTTGAAGGTCTTATTGATGCTCGCACCTTTATGGCTGCTCTCGCTCAACGTAGAATGCTCTGCGCTCAATATATCCGCCACTATAGCGTTCCTCACTATACACCAGAACCTGACGTTGTTCATGAACTTATAGGTCATGCTATCCCTTTCTTTTCAAAAGAATACTGCGATTTCAATGATCTATTTGGCAAAGCTGCTATCAATGCCTCTGATGAACAAATGATCAGCATTGAAAGACTTTACTGGTATACAATAGAGTTCGGGCTTATAAAAGAAAATAACTCAATCAAAGCCTATGGTGCAGGACTTCTCTCCTCTATCGGTGAACTATCCAGCATTACTGACGTTCCTAACCTTCCATTCAATATTATAGATATTATCAATACCCCATATGACACTCAAAGTATGCAGCCCGCCCTATTCTGCGCTAACTCATATAATCAAATGATCGATGAAACATCTGAATGGCTTAATAAAATATCATGAAACCAGGAGCATTATATATCACCAAAGCTTCCTGGGAGGCTATTCATATGTGTAAAAATCCTCATGGCATTTGGGTGCCTAAACAAAAGGATAACAATAGGTTTCTTATCTCTCCATATAGTATGTTGATTAAATCCGAACTTACTCCAGACACTCCAGCTATGTATGTGGGCACAGACGGAAGACCACACGTAGGCGTCTTCCTCGTTGCAGACATTTTCTTAGAATTACCTTATAATATTCTAAAACCTATAGGAGATTGATTATATGCAAGAACGTGATTTCGTATTTTGGCTAAACGGTTTTCTTGAGTTAAGCGGTGCAACAACTCTTAATGAACAACAAGTTCAAGTCATTAAAGAACATTTGGCTCTCGTCTTACAAAAAACTACACCTACTTCTTATACGCCTAATATTAAAGTAAATCTACCAACATTTACAAAACATGGTGTCTTACCAACCGGTCCTCAATGCGGCATTTGTAATAGAATATGCTCAGAAGAAGGCGGTGTATGCAAAAAATGCAGAGATACAACTACAACTTCTGAACTGCCGATAGTTGATGTTCCTACAGTTATAACTTGTTGAGTATGAATGATTGAAATAGATTATTCTTTAATAGAAAAAATTCCACCTGGAACTCTTATAAGAGTAACTTGGATAGAAGACGAAGATTGTTTTAATGGAACAGAATGGGGAACTAAAACACACTTCTTGGAACCACCAAATAATATTGTTATGTTAATTCGTTGGTATCCAGAAATGTCTATTGTCCCAGGTTATATGTCATTCGATTGTCTTTGGAAAGACAAAATTTATAATAGCTCAACACATTCATTTATTGAAATAATCAAAATATGAAAAATACAATAAGTAAAACTTTATTTAGCAGACTTTATGATTTTACAAAGCCGTTTCATATAACTATTATTAAAATAATAGGGATTACTGGGACTATTGCAGTAATAGAAGCGACTAATACATATTTTATGAGTCGTGTTTTTGATTTAATTTCAGAGAATATTAATGTAAACATGGCTTTGTTTTGGTGTTCTTTGGTAATTGTAGGGATAGTTGCAAGACTATTCCTTATTTCTTTTAAAGATAAAATTCAAGATACAGAATTTGGGATAATAGTAGAGAATTGTTTTAATGAGAAATCTATTGAAAAATTTTTAACTTTTTCTAATGGTCAGCATATAAATCAACATTCTGGTGTTAAACAAAACATTGTTATATCTGGAATTGGGTCTATTCGTGCTCAATTAAACATGATTATTTTATGGTTAGCTATGTTTGTAGCTAATTTTATTGTTTCTTTGATCATGTTATTGGTTGTAAACCTATATCTTGGTTTATATTACGTTTGCGGAGCATTAATTCTTGCTTATTTGTTAAAGCGATTTCATTCAGAATTGGAGTCATATTTTAAAATCAGCAGAGAATTAAGAGATAATACCTCTAAGATTAAATCTGACATCTATAGACATGCGGCTTTCATTAAAAATGAAGCCGCAGAGGAAAAAATATTAGATGAATTAAAATCTGTTCAAAATAATCTTTATAAAAATGAAAAAAATATTTCTATTGACATTGTTAATAAACTTCTTCGTCTTAGATTATTTGGACAATTTCTTAAATGGAGTTCTATTTTTACATCAATATTATTTTTACAAAATGGAACATTTACAATTGGTCAAATCCTTTTAATTTTTCTATGGTCAGATAAGTTTATTGAAGCTGTCTGGGTTATGACAGATGCTCAAAAACAATTTATTAATGATAAGATTAATATTGAAAAATATTTTGAACTAATTGAAACTGAAAGTGATCTCAAATATTCTGACAACCCAATTAAAGATAATCTTATTGGTGATATAGAATTTAAAAATGTTTGTTTCTATTATCCGAATAGAGAAAAAGAAGATAAAATTAAAACACTACTAAACAATTTATCATTCACCATTAAGAGTGGAGAAAAAATTGGGTTTGTAGGAGAAAGTGGTTCTGGTAAATCTACCATTGCTAATCTTATACGCCGAGCATTTGATCCACAGAGCGGTTCTATTTTTACCAATGGACATGATATCAAAGATATTGATATAAAAATGTTTTTAAAACAAATTGGATCTGTAGAACAAGAAATAATATTGTTTGATAAATCTATTAGAGAAAATATCTCATTTGGTTTAAGTAAATTATTGACTGATGAAGAATTGAATGAAATTGCAAAATCAAGCGGTGTTCATAAATTCTATCATAAGTTAGAAAAAGGCTGGGATACAACAATTGGGGAGGGTGGCTGTAAACTTTCAGGGGGAGAAAAACAAAGAGTTGGGATTGCAAGAGCTTTGGCTAAAAAACCTCAAATCTTAATCTTTGATGAAGCCACATCTGCTCTTGATATAATAAGTGAGAGAGAAGTACAAGAAGCTATAGAACAATCATGCAATGGTAAAACAGCTATTATAATTGCTCATAGATTATCTACTGTAAAAGATTGTGATCGTATTTTTGTTATGAAAGATGGCAAATTATTGGCGGCAGATAATCATAATACTCTATTTAAAAATTGTGAGTATTATAATACTCTGGTAAAAAATCAATTATTATATGAGACTAAATAAATTAGTAAAATATCTTTTTGAAAATGAAGAATATTCTGTTTCCACCAGAAAACATATGAGAAAGAATCCTCTTGGAGATTTTGAAGATGTTCCTGTCGGGGAGCAGAATGAAGGTCTTTTTAAGCCGAAGGGTTTTTGGTACGATTGTGACAATGAATGGTCTAATTGGGTAGAGCTTGAGATGCCTAAATGGAAAGGTGATTATGTTTATTCTGTCAAGCTAGATCATTCAAAGATGAAAGTGATTAGGAACCTTGAAGAGTTAAAAGCTTTTAATGCGGAGTATGGTTCTGAAGAACATTTTGGAATGATAAACTGGCGTCGTGTAGCGGAGGATTATTTTGGGATAGAGATATGTCCGTATATATGGGAAGCTCGTCATGAATATGATTGGTATTACACATGGGACGTTGCTTCTGGTTGTATATGGAAAAGAGATGCAATCATGACTATTGAAGAGGAACCAAAGGCTGGCGTATGAAACTAAAGAACCTAATAAACTATCTTTTAGAAGAAACTACAAAAGACGGCGAGTATTGGTATCATACTACATCTCCGGAGAATGCGAAGCTTATATTGCAGGGAGGATTGCGTATAAATCCAAGTGGTAAGGGTAAGAGCCGTGCGTCATTAGATTGGATGCCGAAAGCCTATGGCGGTATAACGCCGATCTTTTTATCTCGTAAACCTGGAAGATATCATAATGGCGTTGTGCTGAAGGTAGACGTTAGTGGATTGGATCTTGTAGCGGACATACCTGGATTAGTAGATTTTGGTGGGCGCTTAACTGAGGACAGTATATATTGGGACGAAGAAGAGACACCGGAAGAACTTTGGGATTTAATGGATCCTGATACTGAAGAGAGTGTTAATGGTGAGTTATCGTTTGAATGGTTAAGAGAGCCTAACAATGATATATCCAGAGCTGCAATAGCTATAACGGATACGGCTGCTGTCATGGAGGACATAGGACCGGGACGTATAGAAGTAACGGATATAATTGTGGAAATAGCAGCAGAAAATAACAGCGGATTAAAAAACAATGCGAATAAAGACATTTAATAATGTCTTCTGATGATTTAAAAATTAATCTTTGAAAAACAACTAAAAACATAGAGTTTATATAGAAAAACTTGTTATAAGTTTTAAGAATAAATCTTGATTTTTCAAACAAAATTAGTCTATTTATTTCTGTTATTAATGACATAACAAGGAGAGTAATTTATGGGATCAGGAGGGACAGAATACGGAATATCAGCATATCAAGTGGTGAATGGAAATTCAGTTATTACACTTTATGGAAATCCATCTCTTAATTCAGGTGCAGATGTAACTTTTACAGCAGCTAATCAAACATTAACTGTCACAATGGCAGCAGGAAATACACTTATGTTTTCTGGGGCTTTTAGTCCACATTTAGTAGTTGGAATACATAATTTAAAAGTTAACAATGGAACGATTACAATTGAAGGACCAGTATTAACAAAAACTTATTTGATAGCTGCATTTGGATCAGCTAACTCACTTACTACTGTTGGTTTAACGTCTTTTAGTGAGACATATTCCGCTGGTGATCAATTAACTGTTAATGGTGAAACATTAAGCATTTACGAAGTCGATGGCAGTTATGTTAGATTAAATGGCGTTTTTAGTGCATCCCCAAATTTAGGAAGTGTGGCTTTATATATAAAATATGTAGCACCACCTGCCCCGACTAAAATTACAAAACCAGCAGTTGCCAAAGTAGTTAAACCAGCAGTTTCTAAAAAAACAAAACCAGCAGTTACCAAAGTAGCCAAACCAAGTGGTAGGGCTAAAATTACAAAAGCCTGATTAATAATTTGTCAATTAAAAAACCTGTCCGAATGGACAGGTTTTTTTTATTTAAAATAAATCCTTAATATTAAGGATTGTATGTGCTCTTGGTTTAAGAATGTTAGCTTTTCCTGTTTTGCTTATAAGATTTGGCAAAGGAGAATATTCTGTTGATTCATGAGTATGTCCAGATAAAATTACCATATTTTTTTTTATTTTATCTCTCATAAGGAAATAAAGAGCGTCACCTAGTATTCTAGAAGAAAAATGAGATAAAAAGTTATTAGTCATAGGAAGACCAAAATGTGTACAGTTTTGTTTAAATGGCGGGACATGAACTGCAAGGAGTATATTGTCTGCTGTTTCAAAAGCAAGTTTACACTGTTCTATGATTTGTTCTGTAGATTTTTCACTTAAAATTCTCAATTTATCAAAGCGAGCATTTGGCTGTTCTAAACCAGTCAAATCTTTTATGAGTAAATAATCTTGAAACATGAAAGTTCTATCTATAAAATTAGTTTCTTCCATAGAATAGCCCCCATCCCACCAGTTTTGATGTCCAATAAGTACTGTATTTTTATTAAGTTGTATTGGTGGACAGATGGAAAGTGGATGAAGATTTGGAATACTAATCGAATATAATTTATCAGCTTCGGTATCTATATCTGAGTGATAGATATCATGATTGCCTAAAATAAAATACACAGGAATTGGATTAAGTTTTTTAGCCACTTTATATAAATAATGTTGCCAAGAAGTAGCTTGAGCTATGTCACCTGTAATGATTAAAGCATCAACATCCTTAACGCTTTCCAGAAATTTTTTAAATTGTTTATCTGAAGCGAGTTCAAAATGAGTATCTGTAGCCCAAGCTAATGATTTAATCTTTTTCATTTATATAAATATGAAATAAACATCTTAAAAAAAAGCTTTTTTTATACTTTTATATTTATTCTATTTCCATTGTAGATAAAAATAAAAAAAACTTATATTTAATATCATCTTTACTAAGATAACAAGGAGAATAATTTATGGGAGAAAACGGCGGCGGCGGATCAGGAGCAGGATTAGCTAGTTATGTATCGACAGGTATGAACAGTGTATGTACTTTTTATGGTACCGCACTTGGAATTACGGTTGGAACCAGTGTAACATTTACAGCAACCGGAGCTTCAAGAAGCGTAATAAGTGTTACAAATAACGATTTTGATACTCTTGTAGTATTTTCTGGTGTATTCACTCCAGATTTAGTACCAGGAACAAATGGTTTATATTTAGAAGGTGGAATATATAGCATTTCCGGTGATGCCGTTTCCGGCGACGACGGCGGCGGGCAAAACAATGGCAAGGTTAGAAAACCAGCAGTAGCTAAGGTTAAAAAACCAGCAGTAGCTAAGGTTAAAAAACCAGCCGGAAGACCAAAAGTTATTAAAAATTGATTTTTTATATAATTTCATTTATAAAAATGGCTTCGTATATAAATGTGAATAAAAGTAATTATTTATTCAACAATCTAATATGCGAAGCCATTTTCTTATGAAGATAGCATATATGTTCATATTATGAATGAATTTTCAACAAGCCTTTAAA
>Ga0114969_10002744_pt1 | contig 14361 bp, 11 predicted proteins | sample M_130807_MF_Meta_FD_87316 | JGI IMG/M metagenome (GOLD analysis project Ga0114969, IMG submission 87316) | Freshwater microbial communities from Lake Montjoie, Canada to study carbon cycling - M_130807_MF_MetaG | ecosystem: Environmental > Aquatic > Freshwater > Lake | place: Lake Montjoie...
ATGATGGATCTCCAGAGGAAGTAATTGGTGTCATATTAGATAAATATGGATTTGAAAAATATGGAAATGAAGTGATGTATAATGGAGCAACGGGAGAGCAAATAAGAGCTCATATTTTTATTGGGCCTGTATATGGAATGCGTTTAAAACATATGGTAGAAGATAAATGGCAAGCACGTGGTCAAGGTAGAAAAGAAGTACGAACACATCAACCGACGGGAGGACGTGGAGCACAAGGAGGTCTTAAAATTGGTGAGATGGACCGTGATGCGATTATAGCACATGGAGGTATGGCATTTGTAAGAGAATCATTTATGGATAGGTCGGATGGAGCAATTATTCCACTTTGTGTATCATGTGGTACCATTCCAATTCATAACCCATCGCTTAACATTTCAATATGTTCATTATGTGATGGACCTGTACGATACACAGGAGATAATGTAAATAATTTTGAAATTCTTCCACCATTGGGTCGTCCTAAATCTAAAATTGTTGAAGTGGAGATGCCATATTCTACAAAACTTCTAACACAAGAACAAGAAACATATCTGAATATATCAATGCGTTATATAACAACCAGTGGCATTACACGACTAAATCAATTAGAACTTTCAGGGACATCGAGTGAAGTAATCAAAGAATTACCGAGATTAATCCTACCAGAAACAGTTGCCCCAGCATACATAGAGAATGATACAAAAGAAACTCCTACACTTGAAGAACTTCGCTCTATGGGTGCTTCGGTGAACGCATTAACAGCAGAAGAAAGAAAGCAAAATGAAATTATATTAGAACCTGAAATGGGTGAATTTGGTCAAATGAATGGAATGAACCAGATGGGACAAATGGGACAGATGGGACAAATGGGGCAAATGGGTCAAATGAATGGAATGAATACAGGTCAAATGAATGGAATGAATACAGGTCAAATGAATGGAATGAATACAGGTCAAATGAATGGAATGAATACAGGTCAAATGAATGGAATGAATACAATGAATGGAATGAATACAGGTCAAATGAATGGAATGAATACAATGAATCCAATGAATACAGGTCAAATGAATGGAATGAATACAGGTCAAATGGGTCAAATGAATCCAATGAATACAGGTCAAATGGGTCAAATGAATGGAATGAATACAATGAATCCAATGGTACAAACCCCAATGGTACAAACCCCAATGGTACAAATAGGACAAATGGACGAAGAGAAACAAATGTCAGGGGGATTTGAAGTACTAGAGGCTCCATTCACGCCTGGATTGGGTCCAATGATAGCCGTTAGAACGGATAAAGAAGCCATGATGATGGACGGTATTGGAGAGTTTATGCGTCCAAAAAGAGCTCAAATGAGAGGCGGTGAACCACCTCCAAGATATAATCAAATGGAAGGCGGGTTTACAGTGAATAAACTCGAATAAAATTGACAGCCTAAAATCTATATACGGATTTATTAGAAAATGAGTGACAACTTTGTATTAATTGACAATATTTATCGCAGTCGTATAAATTTGCTGGATATTCTGGAAGAAAGAGGATATATTGTAGATAAATACAGAAAATTCTCTCCGGTTGAGGCAACAGCGGCGATAGAATCACTTTCAAGTCTAAGTTTTAAAGTATTCAATAAAGATGAAATCAATGTATGTGATGTAAGATATGCGAATGTAACTCGTCAAAAATTGGATAAATTCTTTGATGATATAGAGGATGAAAAATCAGAAACAACGGAAGTAATTGTTATGATGATTGTTCCCATAGCGGATGCGCATCATATGGTAGCATTACGACAATATCTACATCCAAAAGAATCGGGAGAGAAAAGAAAACTACGTGTATCATTCTTTAGTGTAGATACGATGGTAGTAAACCCATTGAAACATGTTCTTGTGCCAAAACACGAAATTTTACCACAAGATCAGCATGCTACATTAATGGAGTCGATGTATATTACATCGAAAACAAAATTTCCAGAAATAAAATTTCATATTGACCCCATCGCACGTTGTATTGGGGCAGTACCAGGAGATATTATAAAAATCACTCGTCCAAGTTCATCTGCGGGAGAGTCTATTATGTATCGTGTATGCGCTCCTTGAATAAAAAAGTGATATTTTTGTCATCTGAATAACAAGAATGGTGTGGATTGAACAAAAAGCAAAATATCAAAAAAGATTTGATGAATTGGCAGAAATAAACATTAAAAAATTAATAGCAGAATTAAACATATTAACACAAAAGTATATTACACATGGAGGGGTTACTGAAAATGCCACAAATACAACAAATCCAGAATATATAGCAATTGAAACATTAACAAAACGGATTAAAGACATCAAAGATAAATATTCAAAGTTAAATGACGAAATTATTACATTTTTATCAAATGAATCCAAAGATAAAGATTTACCTGGATTATTAACTGAAAATGGAGAACTTCAAAAGCAAATATTGAAATTAGAAAAAATTCAAGAAGAGATGAAGGTTGATGTAGACTCCGCAATAGCAAGAGACGAATTACTCCGGTCTAAAGATACTAATATAAACCACCACGGTTTATTCATATTAGATCGTCCGATACGCAGAGGATTAATACCATATTTATGGGTTGTTGCGGTGTTATTTATTGGAGTTGGATTAATCATATTTCGAATGAAACTTCCAAATCTCATAATACATAGTGGAATATTAATTGCGATACAAATGTTTATACAATATATCACAAGCAGAGGTGTACTTGCCGCAATATTAGCAGCAGCATTAATTGTAATCATATTTTTATCATTAAAAATAGCAGGCGTATTTGGATAAAAAGTTAACATCCGTTAATGATAGGGGATGTCTTGTTCATCAGATAAATCATTTACACAGGCGTTAACGGATAGTGAAATTGATAAAACGTACGGAGATGGAATCAATCCAGGGTTATTACCATCATCGTTAAATAATTCTGATATTGAAAATGGAACACTTAAAGCCAGTATTGTAAATTCAATTGTACTCAATCTTAAGAGTTCAGGAGTTATTTCAGTAAATGAAGAAAAACAAAAAAAACTGTTAGAAAGTATTAAATCGGAGTATTGTTTCTATTATGCGAGATATCGATATATGCTGAACAAGTGTTTTACATATTTAAGTAGTAATGATATAAGCATTCAAGCCAATCAAACTACATTAATTCAATACACATCGATGGCTGAAATATTAAATTCAAAAATTGTTTGTTTAACAGAGATAATAAATGGTGTCACTGCTGAATTTATAAAAATGAAAACTTCAAATGAGAATGAAATGAAAACATTTAATGAAGAAATTAAAACAAATCAAAATAAACTAATGGAACAAAACAAGATAATTTCATCCAATCAAAATACAGCTTTATTAAACAAAGAAATGGTTAAATATACAGAAGAGAAAAATAGATATACTGATAATTTATTAAAAGTATATAGTATATTAAATATTGTAGTATTGGGGTTACTTGTATATGTATACAAATCTGTAGATTAAAAATGGTTTAATTTCTTAATGCGATTTAGGAATGTCAACTATCAAAGACGTAGAAGTAGAGAATATTTTAAGTGTATATAGTAATGATCCACATGGATTACAATTATATATACAAAAAGAACAAGCAAATATATTTAAAAATATAACGGCACAAAAGGATTTACGTTTTGAAAAAGTCTACGGTGACTTATCAAATTCAACCAGCACTGAAAACGATAAAATACAACATAAAGAAATGTCCGAATTAAATAAAAATATATACGAAACCCAAAAACGACATGCTGATTTGGTTACACATGATAAAGATTTAGCAAGTCGTAAATATGAAATGAATGAATGGACTGTTAATAATAAAAGGGACACGCTATTTATTTTTTCTATGTTATTTATTATGCTTTCAGGTTTATTATTTATTACTGGATTATGGAAATTGGGACTAATAAGTATTTCTATTTATTTGTTGATAGGTATTCCAATGCTAATCATTTTTATTCTTACAATTGTATATCGTTCTCAATATACAAATATATTTAGGAATAAGAGATATTGGAATAAAAAATCATTCGAAGGAAAATACGGTAAAATTCAAATACCATTGGTATGCCCTGGTACGATAGATAATATTCAACGTGGATTAGATTCTATCAATTCTAATATTCGTAGTGGTGTTTCATCTGCCGCTTTGGGAGCTGCTCAAACAACTCAGAATCTGGCACAAGATGTATCAGACGCAGCCCAGCAAGTAGCTGTGAGTGCTAGATAATACGAAGAATAAAATCTTGAATATTTAAATAAAAGAAAGTAGTAGAATGGGTTGGTTTGATAGTATATTTAGTACAGTGACTGGTGCATTGGGTGGAATATTGGGAGGCACTCCCGAACCAGTGTATAAAGAATTATGTATAGATGAAACAAAAAGACCAGATGACATCGCAGATTTAAATAAAAACGTTGAAAAATGTTTAAAACCAGATGATAAAAAGAAAAATTCCACTTTTGGAGAAGATACTGTTAAACTACATAATGATATTGAAATGTTACGAGCATTGATAGGAGATTCCTTCTATATGGGAGATGCCATATATGGTTCATATGGTATATCGGATATTACAAAACAAGTCAAAGACAGAAATACAGATTTGAAACGTAAGAAAGAAATCCTAAAAGAAGACATATATAAAAAAGAAGCAATTGTGGAGCGTTCTGACCGTGACTTTTCCGATGTAAAGAATACATTACCAGAAACACAAACAAAAACAGCACTACACTTTTTGGAAGATTACACCATGGCATTTTTAGTAATGGCATATTTATTTATGATGATAGCATTAAATTATTTATATGCGACGGAAACAAAAAATACAGAAAATCAAACATTCAATTTCTCAGCATTGCTACAAGGACTTTTTGGTAGTGTAATAATAACGATTTTTCTATCTATTATATTATACTACTTTACTTAATTCATATTCTTCTATTTCGGCATCATCTTCGAATAGTTGTATCTGTTTGAATGTTTTTTTATCAGAAGGTTCGCCACATTTATCACAAAGACGTTTGTATAATTCTATCTGAGATAGCTTTTTACCAACGCCTCCGCCAATGGATTCATACCAATTTTTATAGACTCGAAATATATCTTTAATGTTTTCTTGTTTTCCTCTTATTTCACGAATACGAGCACTCATAAATTTTGCGACGGAATCAAATGATTCTTGATATTTATTTGATTCTTGCGTTACCACAGACGGAACAATCCCAAGACCTTTGTGTAAATATTCAGTTTTGTAAATATATACAAGGCGTGACATAAATAGAGTGCGCCATTTTTTAAGTTTCGCATCAAGTTCATTGTCACGAGGATAAATATGAGAATCTGGAACGGGTTCTTCTACCATCGGATCTACGAATTTTGATTCAAACGGAACCGCACGAACACGTCTCCACGTACCTCTATCCATTGTATTGATAGCAGGAAAGGAATTACACAACATAAATATTTTACCAGTAATCTTAAATTTAGTTTGGTCTTCAAATAATCCTCTTGCTTCTACATCATCTTCTCCTGTAAATTGTTTCATACGCGACGTATTTAGAGGTTCTTTGTCATCTGGTTCTGCCATATATATAAATCGTTTGTTACGAATGGCCATAATATCAGGATTCGCCGCACCTGAATCAGGTCGTTTACGAGTCAACGCTGTGGATTGTAGAGAAGACGCATAGTCTCCAAGAGCCATCGACATTAAATCCACGAGTTTCGATTTACCATTTCCACCAACGCCAATCCATGTTTCATAGGTTTGTTCTTTGTTTGTACCTTCCAAACAAGATGCGAGTTTACGCCACATATATTTACGAAGTTCATTGTTTGGAAATACTTTTGCCATAAAATCATCAATTTCTTTGTGAATCGTAGACTGAGTCGGATCATTTGGATTATATTCTATGTACTCAATGGGGTCACAATTTTTAGTAACATATCGTCCAGCCATAAATGTTATAAAGTCAGTTGGTTCAGCCTTTCGAAAGTTTACATAGTATTCTTTTGAATCGTTTATCGCATGTAAATCAATCACTCCATTATTAAATCCAATTAAATATTCGTTTGAATTTAATTTATTCGCAAAATCTTCCTCGTAGAATAAACCAATACAATCTTTCATAACCGCATCTTTGAATCCAGACGTATAAAGACATTGTTCGATTTTCGTCATTTTTTTCATACGAGAGTCAATAAACGTTGGGTCTGTATTCGCACTTTGTAGTTTATCACGAATCGTTCTACGGGATTCAATAATTACTTCTGCGACTTCATTTGTCATTTTATTACGTAATTCGATACCTTGATGTAATTTTTTCCAGTAGGTCCCTGTAAATTCATACCAATCGGTCTTTTTAGAATCAACCGATGCGCAATAATTATTTTCATACATTCGTTTCATAAGTCGTGCGATATGCGTATGAGTCGCATCCACTTCACGTTCCACAAAATCAACAAAACTCGTTTTCATAATTTCACGATATCGAGTGATATTATCTTGTTTTGCCCACATATGAAGGGAACGAATTGTGAATTGTTTTTCGCGTTTTGTACCACGATTCCATTCACGAAGAAGGGATTGTATATTGTTTTCTCCAGCTTTGGAGGATTTATTACTAAAATCAATCCATGTATTGAACATATCTTCAGAGGGGTCAATGTTATGAAGACACCATCCAACTTCAATCCAGGATTGATACCCTGACGCGCGTTCGGCAGAAAGGCATTCCATTGTAAGAAGTTTTGCCGTTGTAATTTTATCTAATTCGAGTTGGGCATATACATTCGAAGAAGTGGTTGTAACCATAATCACTTCTTTTGGTTCTTCTATCGCGACCTTTTTCCCAATACAATAATCAAGGCGTGTTTTCCACTCGTCTTGTGTTTCAGGTATGAATGGAACAATTTCTGGATGAAGATTATAACGAATCGAAAGTAATTCCATAAGCTGTCGTGTACTATAGTCTGTAAAGTCTTCATTAAATGTTCCTTTATCATATACATACACGGATACAAGATTGTATGCGGGAATATCAGGTTTTGATTCTCCATAGAAGAACCATCCATTTTTTTTAACAATGGCTTCATCAAATATATCTTTTTCTAGATTTATAAATCCTGTATTATGAAACGTGGTTGATAAATTTGCCATTTCAATGGAGCGATGACGTAATATTTGTTGATGCTCTGAATGTAGAATAATATCAGGGCATTGAATGTGTACTCCGTCTTTAATGGAGCGATTGGTAGCTTTTTTATCTTCATAAGGTCCAGGGCGTAATGTAATAAAGAATCGTAGAGGTTTATCTATTTTATAGAAATGTGTAATATTTTCTACATATTTTTGAATAAATGCTTGAATATGATATAGGTCGAACTGACGCTGAATGGCTTGTTCAGGCGGATATTTGAAATCAAGGTCAATTAGTATTGGTGTATATAGGTCATTTTTTCGTTGCTCGATGAGATTAAGAGGTCGTCTTTTTTCATCAAATAAATATTCGTGGAGTAGGTTAAGAAATTCAGGATATTCCTCATCTTTTACCATAAATTTACCTCGCATTGCGCCCATACCCGTAAAGGAGACATCCCCTTTTTCAATCACACGATGCGAATCTAGGAAAACTCCTAGAGTTGTTTCAAGGAAGTTATCAGGCATTGTACGACTCATAGCCTTCTTTTTTAGATTGGGTCAAATTTTATTTATTAAAATCACTGCATAATTTGAGAATAAAATTTGAAAATTAAATTAAGTATTACAAATAATAGAAAAAATGAAAGATACAGACTTTTGTCCAACGTGTAAAAATTATTTGTATCTTATGCAAGTTGGTCCACCTGCAGTACTTCCTTTACCAGCTGGTCCTTTAGCAGTTGGTCCTCTTGAACCAGTTGATCCAGTTGGTGAGACACTCCGACGTGTTTGTCGTAATTGCGGATATCAAGCAGAAGACAAAAAGGGTGGGTTGATTTTGGAGTTTGATTTAAAGGAAAAAATATCAGAAGGTTATAAAATTCTCATGAATGAATTTACAAGTCAAGACCCAACGCTTCCACATGTAAATACAATTAAATGTCCAAATACAGGATGCGAATCAAATTCAGGAAAAGAAAAGGATGTTATTTACCTGAAATATGATGCGGTTAATATGAAGTTCTTATACATTTGTAACGTATGTGATACGCGATGGAGGTCTAAAACCTAAAATAAAGATAACTATATTTTTATTGTATTATAACACAACAGTTACAATTTCTCATATTTCATAACAACATCAAATATAATTTTTTTAGCGTCTGACAATTCATTTGCGGTCGGAATAATAAAATCTTCTGAGCCATCTGGGCCAGGATCCCATGTTAGACAGAATTGTTCCAGAATTTCTTTTTCAATTAAGCCTACGTGATGTACATTACACTGTAAAATTAAATAAATCTCAGAACCTTTTGTATACTTATGAAGACGTGTAATACGTGTATCAGGACATTGAGAGGTGCGACCCACTTTATAGATTTCCCTATTCAGTGATTTAAATTCTCTTGTTCTGACTAAATAGATATAGCCGTGTTTTTCATCTGTATTATATGTCATACCTTTCATAATACGTCTCCTCTGTCCTTGCTGAATGGCAACCGTTACTTGTTTTGTTTCGTTTGCTTCGTTTGACATCTTATATAGAATGAAGAATTATTTTATTATATTACTCACGATGAATAACATAATAATACCAAGACTATCAAATGATTATGTATGAACATGTATTTGACACATAATTGGATTTTTGTTTTATCTTTCGATAAAAACCTATATGATGTGTTTTTGATATGAATTATAAAAATTCTCAAATTGTATCGACAGTATAGGCACTGATAAGGAAATAAATTCCTTGCTGTATCCAGAGTTTTTCATATTAATGACGAAAAAAGGGGTTTGCTGTATGGATACAAGAGTCATAAAATCCTAGGGTATATTGGTCAGTATCCTATGTGTTTCATAAAAGATTGCTGTGTGGATACACCCTAGGATTTTATTCCTACCCTATTCTATTCAAATGTCTTTAAGCTCCTTTCAAACACATCTCGTACCTTGTCATATCGAGCATCATCCATCACATTACGAAACCCTTCATATGGAGTATTTACACAAATACCATTCTGTAGTACGCGTAACATGCTCGGAGCCCAACCTGACAATTGTACAACCCCTTCTTCATGCGCGGTGGCATGGAAATCTTTATATTGGGCACGAAGATTCCAAATAATAATACGAGGTGGATTCCAACCAGCATCACCCCATACTTCCTTACTTGCTTTCGCAAAAGCCTCTCGAATTTCTTGAAGTTGTGTACTCCATTTTGCTTTTGTCTTATTCGCCTCGTCAAATCCCATATCCGTTAGTACAATTAAATCTTCTGGCTCGGAGCCAACGGGGACTCGATGCTCCTTCATCTTTTCAATAATACACATACAAGCATAATAGAAATTTGTATTTGTTCCTTGTGAAATATCTCCAATACTATTCACTTTCTCCTGTAATGTTTTCATGCCAACAAAAGAGTGCCATGTAGGATATGCCTCAAATGTTAAAATATGATCCTTGAATGCGTCATGAGTACTCTCTGAAATAAGAATACCAATTGCCAATGCTACATATTTAGGAATTCCATCCATTGAACCACTAAAATCACACATGGCCACCGATTTACGGATTCCATGAAATTCATCAAGTGTGTTACGAATGGATTCCCATTGTGCTTGGTTGATTCCTTCGTCTGTATTTTTAAATGCTTTCATAACAAGTTCGTGAGGCATTACCACATTCGCTCCATGCGCCTTTTTACCAGTCTTATCATTTATAAATTCTTGAAAATGTTCACGACATTTCATACGGTCTTCTGAATCATAGCGAATCTCATCATTTCGTAGATTTAGAAATGCCTTTGTATGAAGTGTTAGATTTCGACCAGGAACCTCTTCAGGAATAATAGATGCCCATGTGTTACCACACATATCAATTTCAACCGTTTTTAAATACTTATTCATACTACTCACATCCTTGCGATACATAACCATACGCTTTCTGGAAGATAGTTCTAGATTGTAAATCGCATCCGCCAATTTTCTGGCCAACCCTTGATATACAGACTTTTCACGAGGAAGCCATTTTGAAAGAAGAGATAAAGGCTTGTTCACTTGAAATTTCGCAAAGTCTAATTGAAATGACTCAGAAGTAAATTCAAGAATCGCATGTTCAAGTTCAGGAATTCGTCGATGAAGTTCCCACATATCTCGCCAACAACCATATTCAGGTATGAGTCGAATCATTTGACACACCATTTCTTTGTCATGTTTATAAATCGCACGTATAAGTTGATAAAATAATAGCTTTTCACCTTTTCCCCCACGTACGTCACGTGTTTGGAAAGTCATTACATACAAGTCACGTAGTTCATTGGGTATACCTCGATTAAAAATCTTTGTAACATTGTCTTGGATATATGTTTCTTCGAGTCCACGATTCAGCATGGTAAATAGAGTCACTCGATAGTCTCCGACTCCCTCTTCATCATAGACGTCGGCACCGTTTATTCCTAATTTCGTCATTGCTTGTACAAATGCCATTGTCTGATGTAATGAGACTCTAGGTCTTTAAATGGAGTAGGAATCACGAGTTTAAAAAACACTCAATATCTAAACATATGAAGACTGTATACTTTTTAGTTCAAGGCAAATTTGGAAATAATCTTTTTCAGTATTTTGCAGCAGAGATTATTAAAAAGATATATGGATACGATGAAGTAAAACCAACCTTTCATATTAATCTAGAGTTTAATACAACAATGGACGATGATAAATTTAAAAGAGTGGTAGATGCGTATATGAATGGACATAAATACGAATTGGATACATCAAAAGACATTCTCATGATGGGATTTTTCCAACGCTCTGAAATATTCTTATTTGAACGCGATTATATTCGGTCGCTTTTTAATGAAAACAATATGAATAATATTAGCAATCGTATTAAAATTGGAAACATCGTAAAATATCAACCCAAACGTACCATTCAACCACAAGAAAACGATTTGGTTTTACATGTTCAGTTAGATTTTGGAGATGGACAGTCACAAATATATAATCCAGAGGATATAAAGAATATTATAAAAAATATTACGTATGATACATTATATGTGGTATGTTCGGAACCGAAAACAGAATGGGAAAAAGAATATCTAAGTCATTATAATGAGCTAGACCCAATACTAATATCAGGAATATTAGGAGATGATTTCGATTTCCTGTTAAAGGCTAAAAAACTTATTACATCCGCTTCGACCATGTCGTGGATAGCGGCATTTTTAGGAAATGCGGAAACACATATTCCATATAATACATTTTATGGAGGATATGGAGGTAATGGTCAGAGTCTAGCAATATGTAGTGATTCCTCTAAGATATATAATATTACATATTGGACACCTAAATAGCCGTATGACCAATTGCTTTTACTAAATCGTTGAACGCAACTGATTTATGAAACTTCTCATGCTCGGATAACATATATGCTGTAATTTCACGAGGATGTTCAAATGCGATATTCTCTACTCCAGAATAATAATTCGCCAATTCATCTGGAACCTGTCGAGTATGATATCCCGTTGTATTATAAAACCATACTTCACATTTATTCACAGATGGATTCGTAATATCCATGAATATTGGAACGGGGACCCATTTGTCATGAAATATCCATAAGGGCGAATCAACTGTATCAGGATTGTATCTACGATTATGTTCTAATTTATCAGGTAAAGAACCTTTCCATATGGTCCATCCAATTCGTTTGAATATTTCTGCCCAATAGGATTGAAACAATCGTTGGTGTACATGCCATAATTCATGGATTAATGTGACCGATGAAAAAGAAAGCGTTGGATAACAAATGATACCAGGACGTGTATGAGGCATTCCTCCATCCGCCGATGGCATTAATTGTATAATACGAACGTCTCTTAGTTCAGTGGATAATTTCATAGGTAGTTTAACGGTTTTAATAAAAGAATTCGCAGAAGTCACATCAAGTGGTGAAATCGAATTCGCAGCATATGTTAGATTACGTCGGGCAAGAGAGTTTGCTCTGTCATCGTGACAGTCTTCTAAATAAAAATCTTGCTTTTCAGCAATATCAAGAAGACGTTGTGCTTCCTTTTTATCTGGAACCAATGTTAATGTAACTCCAGGTGTATTTCCCATCTAGTTGTCCCCATCTTATTATATTAAAATTCCACACTCACATTAGACACTCTTTTATTTTCTTTTTAGCAGCTGTAGCGGAAGCCCGTTCATTCTTTTTAATATTACTTACAATGAATGAATCAAGTAAGAAACTACTTATAGGTTTTTGGCTAAGTGGTTTTTGTACTTTCGGAACCTGTGCGACTTTGTCATTCTTGGTAGTAGTAATGACTGTATTACTTCCGAACATATTATATATGGCATTATGACGACTTGATTTTTCGAACTTTTTCAAACAATCGCTGAATAGGAGTTGTGCCGCCACGTTTTCACGAAATCCAAGCCATACATCTATATTGGATTTTTGAGGGCATTTATCGAGCATAGATTGTGTGAATCCAGGAATTCGTTCAAGTAATAAACCAAATGCTTGAGAGATTGGGTTTTGAAGTTGATGCTCGATATAGTGTTTATAATCAGGTATCAAGTTATTCTCTTTTATGTACAAAGGAGTTTCAATTCTATCACCTTGTAGTTTCACAATGCCTGGTTTTGTAATATACACATAACCAATTCTTTCTCCTGACGCGGGTGCGTTACCAGGGTCTCGTTGAGTCATTCGGTCGGCTAACACTTTGTGTGCGATACTTAATGGATTCGCATAATCCGCACGAAGTGATTTGGTTACTGTTAATTGTCCTAGATTCACTTTGCCTTCGACAAGCTCCAAACATTTATCTTTTACAAAATGGAACGCTCCTTCCACATCGCGTTTATCTAATAACATTTTCATCGCTCCACCGAAAATCGTTTTCACAATTGGCGCATTATCTCGCCGTTTGAGTGCGATACCCATATATTTATGAACATAATCATCCGCATTATTTTCATACATATTTCCAGCATAACGTTTTTTAGAGAATATCAACATAGGGTCAAATGCTTTATCAAACTCAAAATCATGTGGAGCGGCCAAGACTTTCGTAATGAATGCCCCTGCTTCATCCGTCATATCAATGGTTGCCTGACGCGCTTCTCGGCCTTTTAAACGTTCACCATTGGAGTCACGTGGATTGAACTCTACAAAGAGGGAGTCCGTATTATGAACGATTAGCCCTTCAGGCCCTGCTTGAAAGTGGTGATTATCCGTTGTTAAATCGTATACATATCCATTATATGTAATTTCTTCTATTCCTTGTACAATATCACCATCCAGATATTTTGTAGAAAGTAGGCGCGTATGTATGCTCATTTCACCAGGTTTTATCATGTCTCCTTTTTCGTTTAACAGTGAGTGGTCTTCGGTTACATCAATATGTCCGTCCAATGTTGTAACACGATACACCTTTTTAGAACATATATGCCGAATAATTCTGTGAACGTTGGTCCATCCTAATTCAGTCCAACTACAAACACTATTGAGTTCATAATATTCTTTATCTCCATTTTTTATCCACATATTTGATTCTAGTGTAAATAATTCTTGAATTGGAACTTGTAATTCAACCCAACATAATTTAATTCTAACAGGCGTATCACCTGTAACGGAATCTCCATATACGACTTTCGCCATACATCTCGCATCACATCGAGGATCCGCACCAGGTCCATAGAATTTCTCAATCGCATCTTTGGCGAAGAGAATCTGTTTGCGACCATAGGCGGTAACCGAAGCGGCAAGGGCTTGTAAGCGAATCTTGAACGTACTAGACCCTAACTGTCCATAAAGTGAGTTGCCCGTTATTTTATAGGCTAACTGCTCCGCATCCAAGAGTGCGTATCGTTCAGGGTCTTTTTCGCTCTTCATTTCCTTCTTTTTCGCATCACGTGCTTGTAATAGCCACGTAGTAATTTGTGGCAATGTGGATTTTGACCCATCGAGTGGTTGAGCATAACGACAAATTCTTCTACCACATTTTACTTTCGTAGGATGTTTACGTTTATCATTTGGGTCAGGTCTCCATATATCAAACTCAATATCAGTATACGCATACCCTTCGCACTCAGAATCTTCGGACCCCCAATTATGTGAAATAAGTGTTCCATCATATTTGAAATCTTTAATC
>Ga0114969_10002747_pt1 | contig 14356 bp, 15 predicted proteins | sample M_130807_MF_Meta_FD_87316 | JGI IMG/M metagenome (GOLD analysis project Ga0114969, IMG submission 87316) | Freshwater microbial communities from Lake Montjoie, Canada to study carbon cycling - M_130807_MF_MetaG | ecosystem: Environmental > Aquatic > Freshwater > Lake | place: Lake Montjoie...
CAGCCAGGTGGGTGCAAGTTTTTCCAACATCCCCCAGCAAGGGAAGTTAAACGCATTGATATGCAGCGCTACACCGGTGCGTGAGGTCAGCACATGCCGCGCGGCAAACTGCGCCTGTTTGGAAAGTGGGATCAGTTCATCTTCTGGCCACAGTGTGTCATCCGGCAATTCTCGCCCGGCCAATCCTGCATAGGAGAACAGCGTCGCGATCCCCCCTTCAATATCGACCCAACTATCGTTACGCGTCGCACCGGTCTGGTAGGAAATGTCATACAGCGCCTCTTTGTGCGCCAGCAGGTGCTTGGCTACCGCCTTCATCATCTGCGCACGCTGCTGGAAAGTCATTTGCGCCAGCGCCTTGCCCCCCTTAAGCCGCGCATAATCCAGGCTGGCCGCCAACGGCAGCCCGTCGGAACACACTTGATACAGCGGTTCACCGGTAACAGCATGGTGGATCTCGCGGGGTTTTCCCTGGCCGTACACCCACTCGCCAGAGAGATAACTGTATAGCTGCTGCATTGGCTCCTCCAAAACTCATAAATAGACACCATAAATATTAATTACGTATCACATATTTTTCACCCTTCGCCAAGTTAAAATTTAACAAAAATTAAACACCACCGAGCAAAACCGTCCCTTTTACGTCAAAACGCCATAATGGCTAAATTTAAATATAAACAAAAACAAAAACAATATATTAATAATAAACCCTGTGATGAGCATCGCAAAAACACACCTATGCCATTTGATCTTATTGTTATCAAATTGTAACTTCATGGCTATAGAAAAATGATTCACATTATTATGATTAAGTTAAAAAATACGAATCATCAAGAGGCAAGCATGATAATCAAAGCACAACATCAACAGCATTTTGACGACAGGATTGCCGCAGATACCTCCATTGAAGCCAAAGACTGGATGCCAGATGCCTATCGCCAGAACCTGATCCGGCAAATCGGCCAGCACGCCCATTCCGAGGTAATCGGTATGCTGCCGGAAGCCAACTGGCTGACACGCGCCCCCACTCTGCGCCGCAAAGCGGTTTTATTGGCGAAGGTGCAGGATGAGGCCGGTCATGGTCTTTATCTGTACAGCGCGGCCGAAACCCTCGGCTGCTCGCGCCAGGATATCTACCAAAAGATGCTCGCTGGGCAGATGAAATACTCCTCCATCTTTAACTACCCGACGCTGAACTGGGCGGACATTGGGGTGATTGGCTGGCTGGTTGACGGTGCTGCCATCGTCAATCAGGTAGCGCTATGCCGCGCCTCTTACGGCCCCTATGCCAGAGCGATGGTGAAAATCTGCAAAGAAGAGAGCTTCCACCAGCGCCAAGGCTACGAGGCGGTGATGGCGATGGCACAAGGCAGCGCTGAACAAAAAGCCATGCTGCAAGATGCCATCAACCGTTTCTGGTGGCCGGTGCTGATGATGTTTGGCCCGAGCGATGCCGACTCCCCCCACAGTGCGCAAAGCATGGCCTGGAAGATCAAGCGCCATAGCAACGACGAGCTGCGGCAGAAATTTATCGATAACACCGTGCCGCAGTTAGAGGCTCTGGGGATGACTGCACCGGATCCCGATCTCGCCTGGGATGAAGCCACGGGCCATTACCGCTGCGGCGAGATCGACTGGAACGAACTGTACGACGTAATCAAAGGACATGGGCAGTGTAACCACGAGCGCCTACAGGCCAAACGCCGTGCCTGGGATGAAGGCAGTTGGGTACGAGAAGGTGCTATGGCGCATGCCGCTAAACGTGCGGCAAACGCTGCTTAACCGAGGAGAGAGAAATGACTCACGCTGAATGGCCGCTGTATGAAGTGTTTATCCGTAGCAAACAGGGTTTGGCACATCGGCACGTAGGCAGCCTGCATGCCGCAGACGATCAGATGGCGTTGGAAAACGCCCGTGATGCCTACACCCGCCGCAATGAAGGCTGCTCGATCTGGGTGGTGCAGTCCTGCCACTTGGTGGCCTCACAGCCGGAAGACCGCGAAGCGTTTTTCGATCCGTCCGATGACAAAATTTACCGTCACCCGACGTTTTACACCATCCCCGACGGCATCAAGAACATGTAGAGGCTGGCAATGAAAACGATGACCGATGCCAAAATTACCTATGTCCTGCGCCAAGGTGACACACCGCTGATCCTGGCTCAACGCCTGTGCGGCTGGTGTGGCCATGCGCCAGAGTTGGAGATCGATCTGGCGCTGGCCAATATCGGCCTGGATCTGTTGGGGCAGGCCCGCAACTTTCTGGGCTATGCGGCGCAATTGGCCGGGCCGGGCTACAGCGAAGATCGCCTGGCGTTTGGCCGCGACGAGCGCGAATTCCGCAACCTGCTGCTGGCAGAGCAACCCAACGGCGGTTTCAATGACACTCTGGTGCGCCAGTTCCTGTTGGACGCCTACCACGTGCTGTTACACCGTGAATTAAGCCATAGCAAAGATAGCCAACTGGCCGCCATCGCCGCCAAATCATTGAAAGAAGCCGACTACCACCTGCGCTTCAGCCGTGGCTGGATGATCCGCCTGGGCGATGGCAATGAAATCAGCCATCAGAAAATCCAACGGTCATTAAACGATCTGTGGCGCTTCACCGCCGAGCTGTTTCACGCCGATGCGATTGAGCTGGAACTGGCCGAACTGGGTATTGCCGTCGATCCGCGCCAGTTGCAGGCTCCCTGGCAAGAGCTAGTGAACAGCACTTTGCAACAGGCCACGCTGGCGCTGCCTAATGAACACGCCTTTCGCCACGGCGGCAAGCAGGGGCAACACAGCGAACATCTCGGTTTGATGCTGGCAGAAATGCAGTTCCTGCAACGCGCTTACCCGAACTGCAACTGGTAGAGGCCAAACATGCATATCACCCGGCTACAGCCCGCAGAAATTCCGCAGATTTGGCACTGCTTGCAGCAGATTAGCGATCCAGAACTGCCGGTGCTGTCGATTACCGATCTCGGCATGGTGCGCAATGTGGAGCGTGACGGTGAAGGTTGGCGCATCACCTTTACCCCTACCTATTCCGGCTGCCCGGCGACCGAATTTCTGCTCCATGCCATTGAACAGACGCTGACCGCAGCCGGTTTCAGCCCGGTGCAGGTGGATATCTGTCTCAGCCCGGCCTGGACCACCGACTGGATGAATGCCGATGCCCGCCTGCGGCTGCGGGAATACGGCGTTGCGCCGCCGCAGGGGCAAAGCTGTGAAAAACCGCTGGTTCACGGCCCGGTGCAGTGCCCGCGCTGTGGTAGCGCTTCGACAGAAAAAATCAGTGAGTTCGGTTCCACCGCCTGCAAAGCGCTGTATCGCTGCTGCGCATGCCGGGAACCGTTCGACTACTTCAAATGTATTTAGGAGCCACCATGACGGTCTTTCATCGCCTGAATGTCGCAGCCATCGAACGCGAAACGTCGGATGCAGTAGCCATCACGCTGCGCGTGCCGGACGAATTAAAGTCTCACTACTGCTATACCCCCGGCCAACACCTGACGCTAAAAGCCAAGGTTAACGGCGAAGAGCTGCGCCGCTGCTATTCCATCTTTAGCGCCCCGCAGGAAGGCCTGTTGCAGATTGGGGTGAAAGCCATTCATCAGGGGCGATTCTCTTCTTTTATCAACCAAACGCTGCAAGTAGGCGACGAACTGGACGTGATGGTGCCGCAGGGCCGTTTCGGTTATCAGCCACAGCCCCAAGCACAGGGTCACTATCTGGCGATTGCCGCCGGTTCGGGCATTACCCCGATGCTGTCGATCATCAAGGCCACTCTGCAACAGGAACCGCGCAGCCATTTCACGCTGATTTATGGCAACCGCACCAGCCGCTCGGTGATGTTCAAAGAGGCGCTGGCAGACCTGAAAAACCGCTATCCGCAACGCTTTCAGCCTTTGTACCTGTTCAGCCAGGAAAGCCTCGACAGCCCGCTGCTAAGCGGCCGCATCGATCGTGACCACCTGACCGCCATCGGTAAAACGCTGCTGGATTTCAACGATTTCGACCATGCCTTTATCTGTGGCCCAGAAATGATGATGGACGAAGCGCATACCGTGCTGGAGCAGGCCGGTATGCCTGCCGAACGTATTCATAGCGAACGCTTTAACACCAGCGGCATCGTTGCCCGCCCGGCCAACAGCGGCAATCGCAATGCCACTCAGGTAGAGATTCAGCTCGATGGCCGCCGCCTGAAGATCGAAGTCGGCACCGAGGATGACAGCATTCTTGATGCCGCACTGCGCCAAGGGGCCGACCTGCCCTACGCCTGCAAAGGCGGCGTCTGCGCCACCTGCAAATGCAAACTGAAAGCCGGTGCCGTGGATATGGCGGTCAACTACAGCCTGGAGCCGGATCAGTTGGCGGCAGGCTACGTCTTGAGTTGCCAGTCTTGGCCACGCGGTGAAGGCGTGGTGCTGGACTTTGACGTTTAGGAGCCACCATGGAAACCCCCTGGATTTTACGTGAGCAGCACCAGCGCGTAGTAACGCTGCGGCTGCACCGCCCCGAAGCCCGCAACGCCTTGAGCACCCCATGCCTGGAACAGCTGGTGTATCTGCTGGAACAGGCCGATGCCGACGCTGAGGTGGGTGCCGTGGTGATCACCGGTGCCGCGCGCTTCTTTGCCGCCGGGGCCGACCTGCGTGAACTGCAAGAGCAGGATGTCGCCACCGCCCTACTCGATCGCCGCCCTGTGTTATGGCAATGCTTGGCGCAATTCAGTAAACCGCTGCTGGCGGCCGTGAACGGCTACGCACTCGGTGCCGGGTGTGAACTGGCGCTGGCCTGCGACATCGTGATCTGCGGCGAAAGCGCCCACTTTGGCCTGCCAGAAATTACCCTGGGCCTGATCCCCGGAGCAGGCGGCACGCAACGGCTGATCCGCTGCGTAGGTAAATCCCGCGCCTATCAAATGGTGCTGACCGGCGAGGCGATCGACGCCCGCAGTGCACAACAGGCCGGGCTGGTGAGTGAAGTCTGCGTTGATGCACTGACGTTGGAACGCACCCAACAGATCGCCCAGCGCATCAGCCAACAGGCCCCCTTGGCGCTGCGTGCCGCGAAACAGGCACTGAAGCAGGCGCAGGAAATCGGCCTTAGCCAAGGCTTGCAGATGGAGCGTCAGCAATTTGTCACGCTGGCCGCCACCGACGATCGTCGTGAAGGCATTGCTGCCTTCTTCGAAAAACGCACACCGCATTACAAAGGGCGCTGATTTATGGAAAACGCATTAATTCTCAGCCACATCGAAGTCGGGGTGCTGACCATCACCCTAAACCGGCCGGATCGGCTCAACAGTTTCAACGATGAGATGCACCACCAGCTCAGCGAAGCACTGACCCTGGCTGAACGTGACAGCAGCGTGCGCTGCGTGCTGATCACCGGTGCCGGGCGCGGTTTCTGCGCAGGGCAGGACTTGAACGATCGCAACGTTAGCGTGGAACAGGCCGCTCCGGATCTTGGCCTGTCGGTGGAGCGTTTTTACAACCCGCTTATCCGCCGCCTGACCGCGCTACCAAAACCGGTAGTGTGTGCGGTCAATGGCGTGGCGGCAGGCGCGGGTGCGGCATTGGCGCTGGCCTGCGATATCGTGGTGGCGGCCGACAATGCCAGCTTTATCCAATCCTTCTGCAAACTGGGGCTGGTACCGGATTCCGGCGGCAGTTGGTTCCTGCCGCGTTTGGCCGGGCACGCACGGGCTATGGGCATGGCGATGTTGGGCGACAAAATCAGCGCCCAGCAGGCGTTGGCCTGGGGCATGATCTGGCAGATGGTGCCCGCCGCAGAACTGGCCGAACACACGCAAAGCATGGCCAAACAGCTGGCAATGCAGCCCACTTACGGCCTGGGATTAATTAAGAAAGCGCTCTACAGCTCGGCCAACAACACGCTAGATCAGCAGCTTGATCTAGAGCGTGATTTGCAGCGTCTGGGTGGCCGCAGCGCCGACTATCGCGAAGGCGTCAGCGCTTTCTTCGCCAAACGCCCACCGAATTTCAGCGGGAAATAACCATGAATATCACGGGAATTTCAGTGGCGGTGATCGGTGCCGGAACCATGGGGATCGGCATTGCGCAGGTGGCCGCAGCGGCAGGGCATCAGGTCAAGCTGTTCGATATCGCCCTGCCTGTCGCCGCTGGTGCGCTTGAGTTACTCCGGCAACGGCTGCGCAAACGGGTAGAGGCGGGTAAAGCCGATGCCCGCAGTACCGAAGCTCTGCTAGCCAACATCCAGTTGGCCCACTCATTGAGCGAACTGGCCGACAGTGGCCTGGTGATAGAAGCGGTGGCAGAAAAACTGGAGATCAAACAGAGCCTGTTTCGCGATCTGGAAATGATCTGCTCCCCTACCGCGCTGTTTGCCAGCAATACCTCGTCGCTGTCGATCACCGCCATCGCCAGCGCGTTACAGCACCCAGAGCGTATGGCCGGGTTGCACTTCTTCAACCCAGCGCCGTTGATGAAGCTGGTAGAGATCGTCAGCGGGCTGGAAACCCGCCCAGCAACCTTAGCCACGCTGCAAACTTTGGCGCAGCACTGGGGCAAGCACAGCGTGCATTGCCGCTCAACTCCAGGCTTTATCGTCAACCGCGTCGCGCGGCCATTCTATGGCGAAACCCTGCGTGCGCTGGAAGAACAGGTTGCCGATCCGGCCACGCTGGATGCGGTGCTGCGTGATGCCGGTGGCTTCGCCATGGGGCCACTGCAACTGACTGATTTGATCGGCCAAGACATTAACTATGCGGTCACCGAATCGATCTACCACGCGTTCTATCAGGACGGGCGCTTTACCCCTTCACTGATGCAGCAGGAACGGGTAGTGGCCGGGCATTTGGGCCGCAAAAGCGGGCGCGGTTTTTATCGCTATGGTAGCGATTATGCAGCACCGCAGCCTACCTTTGCCGCGCTGGAAACGGGTGAATTGCCGCAGTCGGTTACGCTGCACGGCGACTGGTCAGCCATGGCCGAGCTTGCCCAGTTATTAACCGGAAATGCGGCTGCGATCAAACATCCTGGCCAGACCAGCCCGACAGCGCGCATCGATGATGTTACATTTATGTTAACTAGCGGCAAGGCAGCCAGCCAGATCGCCGCAGAAATCGGAGCGCCCGTGGTATTGTTCGACCTGTCCGTCAACTATCTGCACGCACCGGTCATCGCTATCAGCAGCGCCGCGCAGAACACCGCACCGCAGACCGCCAAAGTAATCCGCCTGCTGCAATCACTGGGCAAACAGGTTATCCACCTGCCGGACTACCCTGGCCTGCTGGTGATGCGCACCGTCGCCATGCTGAGCAATGAAGCACTCGATGTGGTGAACAAAGGCGTCGCCAACGCTGCCGACACCGACAACGCCCTGCGCTTTGGCGTTAACTATCCACAGGGGCCATTGGCCTGGGGCGAAAAGCTCGGTTGGCAGCACATTCTCACCACGCTGGAAAACCTGCAAGGCTACTACGCCGAACCGCGCTATCGCCCAATGCCATTACTGCGCCGCTATGCCGCAAATTATTCAGGAGCTGAATGCTGATGAATGCCAATACTCCCCGCGCGCTGGCCCAGCGCTGCGCCGAACAGATGTTCAAGCAGGATACCTGCGCACAGGCCATGGGTATGCAGGTAGAGGCCATAGATGCCGGTTCCGCTAAGGTCAGCATGATCGTCGGCCCACAGATGCTCAACGGCCATCAAACCTGCCACGGCGGCCAGCTTTTCAGCCTGGCGGATACCGCGTTTGCCTATGCCTGCAACAGCCAAGGGCTGGCAGCGGTGGCATCCGGTTGCACCATCGATTTTATCCGCCCGGCACTGGCTGGTGATCGCCTCACAGCCAGTGCAGAAGTGCGCCATCAGGGCAAAACCACCGGTTTATATGACGTCGAAATCGTCAATCAACGGGGTAAAACCGTCGCCTGGTTCCGTGGCCGCGCCCATCGCTTGGGCCACAGTATTTTAGGAGACCAACCATGAATCTGGCCTTTATCTGCGATGGCGCTGGCCGCGTCGGTTGAACTGGAACGGCGAGCCAATAACTACGCCCTGAACACGATGTGCATCGGCGTTGACCAAGGTATCGCCATGATTATTGAACGTGTCTAATTTCTGAGGCTAAAAAGATGACCACAAATCCACGGCCACTCGACGCGATTGAATTTGCTTCCCGCGACGAAATAGAAACATTACAACTGGAACGCCTGCAATGGACCCTACACCATGCTTATAACAACGTGCCGATGTATCGGCGCAAGTTCGATCAGGCCGGTGTTCACCCTAACGATCTCAAACAACTGAGCGATCTGGAGCTGTTTCCCTACACTACCAAACAAGATCTGCGCGATAACTATCCGTTCGACACCTTCGCCGTGCCAATGGAACAGGTGGTGCGTATTCACGCTTCTTCCGGCACTACCGGCCGGCCCACGGTGGTGGGCTATACCCAGCGGGATATCGACAACTGGGCGGATATCGTCGCCCGTTGCCTGCGTTCTGCCGGAGCCACCGCCAAAGATAAAATCCACGTCGCTTACGGTTACGGCCTGTTTACCGGCGGGCTGGGAGCCCATTATGGTGCGGAACGGCTGGGGGCAACGGTGATCCCAATGTCCGGCGGGCAAACAGAGAAGCAGGTGCAGTTGATCCTGGATTTCAAACCCGACGTGATCATGGTCACTCCGTCTTACTGCCTGACGCTGATCGATGAGCTGGAGCGTAAAATGGGCGGCGATGCACGCAACTGTTCGCTACGCCTGGGGGTGTTCGGGGCCGAGCCCTGGACCGAAGCTCTGCGTCACGAGATCGAATCACGTATGGGGATTAAAGCGCTGGATATTTACGGCCTCTCCGAAGTGATGGGGCCGGGCGTAGCCATGGAGTGCGCAGAAAGCGGCGGTGGCCCCACCATCTGGGAAGACCACTTCCTGCCGGAGATCATCAACCCGGACAATGGTATTCCGCTGCCGGATGGCGAACACGGCGAACTGGTTTTCACCACGCTGACCAAAGAAGCGCTACCGGTGATCCGCTATCGCACGCGGGATCTCACCCGCTTGCTGCCCGGAGACGCGCGCAATATGCGCCGCATGGGCAAGATCACCGGCCGTTCAGACGATATGCTGATCATCCGTGGCGTGAACGTGTTCCCATCGCAGGTAGAAGAGCAGATTATGCAGTTTGAACACCTTTCACCGCATTACCAATTGCAGGTGAGCCGCGCCGGGCATTTGGATACGCTGGCGGTGCGGGTGGAATTGAAAGAGTCGGCGCTCACGCTCAGCCACCAGCAGCGTTGCGATATCTGCCACCAACTGCGCCACCATATTAAATCGATTGTCGGCGTCAGCACCGACGTCAGCATTGCCAACTGCGGTGATATTCCACGTTCGGAAGGCAAGGCCCAGCGGGTGATCGATCTGCGGCCGCGTTAGGTTTCCTCCCGCAGATAACGCTCTTGGGGCTATCTCCTAATCAAGAGATAGCCCATTTCCCGACAGGCTTTAGATTATCTCTTTGTCGCTCACAATCACTTTTGATACCAAGCCATACTCGATGGCTTCTGCCACCGGCATCCAGAAATCGCGGTCAATGTCGCTCAAGACTTTTTCCAGTTTCTGCCCGGTTTCCTTGGCGATTAAGGCCGCAATTCTTTCCCGTATGCGGATAATCTCTCTTGCCTGAATCGCCACATCGGTAGCCTGCCCGCCAATGCCACCGCTAGGCTGATGGATCAGAAAACGGGTGTTGGTAAGGCAGAAACGACGCTCCTTGGGTACCGACAGGAACACGTTAACCGCGGCACTCCCCACCCAACCGCTGCCGATCATATTCACCGGAGCACCAATAAAACGGATAACATCATGGATCACATCCCCCGATTCCACATGGCCGCCGGGAGAGCAAATCAGGAAGTTAATCGGCGCAGAAGACTCATCGGACAGTGCCACAAGCTGCTTGACGACGTTGTGCACTACCGTATCGTTAATTTGCCCAAACAGCAGGACAGTGCGTGATTTGAAGGCTCTCTCATCCAAAAAGGCATCGCGCTGAGGAGAACTGACTTCCGTTTTTTCTTCCATCTTATACCTCGATTGGTTTATGTATCATCCACACCAGATTTGGGCGAACCTCGCGAAGGTAACCATAGCAGAAATCGTCGCCATGAAACCGACAACATCACCCTTCGCTATCGTTAGCCTCAAAGCCGCATATTTACCCTCTCACCGTTTATGTTAAGGTTGTGTCTCAGTAAAAGCTAACCTATGGGAAAATATGGAACATAAACTGGATGAGTTTATCCGCCATGCTTTAGACGCACAGCCCATCAGTGGCACTTCGTTGATCATTTCATTATACGGCGATGCATTGAGCCATCGCGGTGGTGAGATCTGGCTCGGCAGCCTGAGTGCGCTGCTTGAAGCGCTGGGGTTCGGCGACCGCTTTGTCCGCACCTCGGTATTCCGCCTACAGAAAGAAGGCTGGCTGGATGTGGAAAAGATTGGCCGCCGCAGCTATTACCGTGTCACCGATCAGGGTATGCGCCAGTTCCGCCATGCTGAATCTAAAATCTACCTCAGCGAACAACCGGCTTGGGATGGAAAATGGGATTTGCTGCTGTTGGAAAACGCTGAGAAAACCGAGCGTGCACGGCTGAAAAAAGAGCTGGGCTGGCTAGGTTTTGGCCAGATCGCCAATAACCTGATGGCCGCCCCTACCCATGCGCAAACCGACGTAACGGCGCTGTTAGGGGAACTCAATGCCAGTGAGCAGGTGATCTACTTCCGCGCCGATTATCCTTATAACCGTTCCGAACAAACGCTACGGCACATGGTGGCTAACTGCTGGTCGCTGAGCGAAGTGGCGGGTTATTACCATGAGTTTATTGTTTCTTTCCGCCCGTTAATGACACTGCTACGCGAGGCTGACGACAGCGTGCTGACGCCTAAACGCTGTTTCCAGATCAAGCTATTATTAATTCACTTTTTCCGCCGCGTGGTGCTGAAAGATCCCCTACTGCCCGATGCCCTGCTGCCCGCCCAATGGGAAGGGCAGATTGCGCGCAATCTGTGCATCAACCTCTATCAGCGGGTGGATCGCGCGGCGACGGAATATGTCAACGCGTTGGCAGAAACCACCATCGGTGCCCTACCTGCCCCTGGTGCTGGATATTATCGGCGCTTTGGTGGTCTACCGCGCGATCGCGCTACATTTTGAGGAATTAATACTATGCCTGTGTATCAGATTGACGGCCTGACGCCGGTGGTAGACCCCAGCAGCTTTGTTCACCCCACGGCGGTGCTGATTGGCGATGTGATTATCGGTAAAAACGTCTATATCGGCCCGAATGCCAGCCTGCGCGGCGACTTTGGCCGCCTGGTGGTGGAAGACGGTGCCAACGTGCAGGACAACTGCGTGATGCACGGTTTCCCACAGCAGGACACGGTGGTTGAGCAGGACGGGCATATCGGCCACAGCGCCATCCTGCACGGCTGCCGGGTGCGCCGCAACGCGATGATCGGCATGAATGCGGTGATTATGGACGGTGCCGATATCGGTGAAAACACCATCGTTGGCGCAGGAGCCTTTGTGAAAGCGGCTGCGCAGATCGCCGCCAATAAACTGGTGATCGGCAGCCCGGCACGGGTTATCCGCGATCTAACTGAACAGGAGTTAGCGTGGAAACGCGTTGGTACCAAGCAGTATCAGGAACTGGTAGAACGCTGTAAAAGCAGCCTGAAAGAAGTGGAACCGCTCAGCGCCGAAGAGCCTTGCCGCCAGCGCCTGAGCTTCGGCGAGGCGATCATCCCTAAGACCCAGCTATAACCGCCAAGCCGAAGGCCCTTCGGCCTCCGGCTCGGCGTTGGCTTACTCCATGCCCGGCGTCGGCACCTTGGCCGCAACGGCGGCCTGCGCTTGGCGACTGTAGAAATAGATCGCCACCAGCAGCAAGGTGAAGGGAACACCAAACAGCAGCGTCATTCTGAAGAAATCAGTAAACAGCGTAGTGATCATCAACGCAGCCATCAGAATCGCCCCCAACAGGGTGAAATAGGGGTAACCCCACATGCGGAACTTCAGCACCGTGTCCTTATGCTGGCGGCGGAAAAACAGATGAGTGACAAAAATCATCAGCCAGGTAAAACACGCGCCGTATACCGAGATCGACATCATCACCGCAAAAGATTTTTCTGGGTAGATAATGCTCAACACGATGGAAACCACGATACCGACGCAGGATATCGCCAACGCATTCACCGGGATCCCGCGTTGGCTGATCTTACCCAGCCCCGCAGGTGCCTGCCCGGCACGCGACAGTGAGAACATCATCCGCGTAGTGATATACAGCTGGCTGTTCATCGCCGACAGCGCGGCAACCAGCACGATAAAGTTAAAGATCCCAGCTGCGGCAGGTAAGTGGATCACATTCATCGCCATCAGAAACGGGCTTTCCCCGGTGCCAGATTCACGCCACGGCACAATCGCCAGCATCAGAGCAATCGACAGCATGTAAAAAATAAACAGCCTGAGGATGGTGCCTTTAAACGCTTTCTTGACGGCAACCACCGGGTTTTTGGCCTCCCCGGCGGCAACGGCGATCATCTCAATACTCAGATAGCTGAATATCGACACGATTACTGCGAACCACATGCCCTTAATCCCAAACGGGAAGAAGCCGCCATTGGCAGTGAAGTTACGGATGCCGAAGGTCGGGTTGGAGGAGAACATCAGAATACCGATACCGATGGCGATAAACGCCGAAATAGCCACCACCTTGATGGTAGACAGCGCATATTCCACCTGACCGAATGATTTCACCCCCACCACGTTGATGATGATCACCGCGGCAGAGAACAGCAGCACCCACGGCCAGATCGGCGTACCGGGGAACCAGAACTGCATATACATCCCGATGGCGGTCACTTCGGTGCCCACCGCCAGTACCACGCAAGACCAATAGGAATAACGCACCAGAAAGCCAAACAGCGGGCTGATATAAAACTCGGCGTAATCACCAAAGGAGCCCGGCGTTGGGTGTTCAGACGTCATCTCTGCCAGGCAACCCATCAGCAGTAATGCAATTACGCCACCAATGAAATAACTCAGCAATACGCTCGGCCCGGCCATCTGGATCGCGTAAGCACTGCCCAAAAACAGGCCGGTACCGATTGCCCCACCGATGGCCAACATCGACATTTGCCCGGCGGTAAGTTGCTTTTTTAGCCCCCCTTGCCGCTGAGCGATCTCGTCAAAACGTTTTGAATCTTTCATGATTGCTCACCTCTTTCACGCCGGAAGGGTAACGTCCAGGATGGCGGCGGTCACATAATCCACGTTGTGCTGATTCAAACCGGGCAAACACATCCTGCCGGGCGCAACCAGATAAATGGAGTATTGATGCCGTAACTGACTGAGTTGCTGCTCATTCAGGCCGGTGTAGCTGAACATGCCTTTTTGATCGCGGATGCGGCGATAATCCAATGTGGTGCCGCCCTGCTCCAACCCGGCAGCCAGGCTGACACGCATCTGCTTGATACGCTGACGCATGCTCGCCAGTTCGCTCACCCACAGTTGGCGTAGGTGATCGTCGGCCAATAAGGTTTCCACAATCTGGCTGCCGTGCGTTGGCGGGCAGGAGTAACTGCGGCGGATCAGCGTCTTCAATGCGCCTTTCACGTTGGCTGCCGTTTGAGCCGAACCACAGCACACCGAAAGCCCGCCCAGCCGTTCCCCATACAACGCCACGTTCTTGGAGAAAGAGTTGCTAACCAGGAAATCCAGATCGGTTTTCAGCGTCTCGCGCAGCGCAAAACAGTCTTCATCCAGCCCGTCGCCAAACCCCTGATAGGCGATATCAAAAAACGGCAGCAAGCGGCGCTGTTGCAACACATCAATCACGGCTCGCCATTGCGCCTGGCTGAGATCGGTGCCGGTCGGGTTATGGCAGCAAGGATGTAACAGCACGACTGAGCCTTGCGGCAAGGCGGAAAGCGTGTCGAGCATCGCGTCAAAACGCAGCTCGCCGCTGACATCATCAAAGTACGGGTAGGTATTCACCTTGAGGCCCGCGCCTTCAAAAATGGCCCAATGGTTGGCCCAGGTCGGATCAGAAACCCAGATTTCGCGCTGAGACAGGTAGTAGCAAAGAAAATCTGCCCCCAGTTTCAACGCGCCCGAACCCCCAACGGTTTGTACCGTAGCGATGTGGCGTGGGGTTTGAGTCGCCGCTTCGCCAAACAGCAACGCTTGAACAGTAGCCCGCCTACGGCGGGAGCTAAGACTCTGTTAGAGGGTGACTTTCTTCAGGCATCCTAGCTCGCTATACTCCCGCGTATGCACATACCTCGACCGGCAAAACTCCTCTTCCAG
>Ga0114969_10002748_pt1 | contig 14351 bp, 17 predicted proteins | sample M_130807_MF_Meta_FD_87316 | JGI IMG/M metagenome (GOLD analysis project Ga0114969, IMG submission 87316) | Freshwater microbial communities from Lake Montjoie, Canada to study carbon cycling - M_130807_MF_MetaG | ecosystem: Environmental > Aquatic > Freshwater > Lake | place: Lake Montjoie...
AAGAAAGAGTCCCATTAATAATGGATTATCTAAAAGATAAAAATGTAATTTACTGTGTTTCAATTCACTCTGATTATCCATACATAATAGATAGAGTTAAAAAAGTGTATGAATTAGGTGGCAATGGAGTTCACGTAAATTTTTGGTGTGGTATTGGAGTATACAAAGCAATTAGAGAATTAGACCTCCCAATATTTGTCCATTTTCAGAAATCTGGAGATAAAATTATAACTAATAAAAATCATGATTTTCATATTGATTGGAGAGTTATATGTAAATTGGCCGGAATGATGGGAGTTGATTTTATACACGCAGGTATGATTGGTGGATATTATAAATGGGACGAAATTGAAACAATAGATGCCGTAAAAATTTTAAATGAACATAATGTAATGCCAGCCTTAAGTTGTGGATTTCATCCTGGACTAACTAAATGGGTTACAGATAAAGTTGGGATAAACTATATGGCCAACGTTGGTGGGGCAATTCACGGACATCCTGATGGTACTACCAATGGTACAAAAGCCATGAGACAAAGTATTGATGGCATTTATGAAAAAGAATATGAAAGAGCCATAGACAAATGGGGTAAAAACAATTAATCTTAAATTAAACAATAAATAATGAGTAGACAACCAAAAAAATTTCCATCACAAACACCATCAACTGAAGGTGTTGTAAAAAAAACTAAAAAAGAATTAATTAACAGCATAATTAAGAAAAAAACAAAAGATAAATTTTTAAGTGAAAGTCAAAAAGAATATTATGATAAGTTAACTAAAAATCAGATTACACTTTGTTCAGGACCTGCCGGAGTTGGTAAAAGTTATATAGCCATGAAATGTGCTGTTGACCTTTTAATTGACCCTGAAACATCATACGAAAAAATAATTATTGTACGTCCAGCAGTCGAAGCCGAAGAAAAACTAGGTTCATTACCCGGTAATGTTGAAGAAAAATTAGACCCATATATTTTTCCATCATATTATTTACTAAATAAAATTGTTGGTAAAGAAGTTAGAGAAAAATTAAAAGAAATTGAAGCGATTGAAGTTTTCGCATTAGCCTACATGAGAGGTATGAATATTGACAATTCAATTTTAATATTTGAAGAAGCTCAAAATTCAACACCTAGTCAAATGAAACTTCTTTTAACTAGAATAGGATTTAATTCTAAATTTTTTATATCGGGAGATTTAGAACAATTTGATAGACATAAAGATAAAACACAGACAGGTTTGTGGGACGCTTTACATAAATTTCAAAATATGAATGATGTTTCAACCTTTGAATTTAAATCTGAAGATATTGTAAGAAATCCATTAATAACACAAATTTTAAAAAGATACGAAGAATGAGAATTGGAATTGAATTGAATGGTGTATTAAGAGACACTTTAAAAAAAATTCAACAAGAATATGAAAAATGGTATATAGATAATCCATTTAAAGAAGAAAGTGAATTTGAATATAAAGTTATTTCTGATTTAACATCATTAAATATAATGAACCATTTATCATTTAAAAATGATGAAGAGCTTTATGATTTTTTATATAAAGAACATACAATGGAAATTTTTGGTCATGCGGGTTCTGTAGAAAACTCTGGAATGATGGATTTAAATGATTTTTATTTAAATATGAGAGATTATCATGAAATTTTAATTGTTTCTGATGAAATTGGAAAATCAAAACCGTCTTCTTTATTTTTTATATCTAAATTTGGATGCTTGGTAGAAACAATAAAATTTTATAGCGAATTTACAATTAATTCTATGTGGAATTCAATAGACATTTTACTTACTGCAAATCCTAACCTATTATTAAATTATCCAAAAGATAAAGAAGTTATTAAATTTAATACTTCATATAACAAAGAAATTGAAACTAAGAATTCAATTTCTAATTTAAAAGAATTAACAAACAAAATTAAAGAATTATATGATTGAAGTTTTAGGTGAAAATTATTTTATAGATTTAGACCAAATAGAAAAATATATCGATATTGAAGGAGAATCTGATTTTGAAATTTCAGGAGGTACTGAAATGAGAATCAATATCATAAAGTATGAAATGATAAAAACATTATTGGAAGTTATTTTAAGTGAAGATATTGAAATGGATGAAAAACTAGGAACCAAGGGAAATAATAATATTAGTATTCCTTTTAAAATAGCCTTTAATAGTTTACTAAATAAAAAATTAATTAATTATTATTAATATGGAAAATGAATTAAAAGAAAAAGTTAAAAACTCTATTAAAGTATTAAAAGAGAAAAAAGCTAGAATTTATTTCCTTGTTCAAGACACAAAAGGAAATGCAAAAGCTTCTGTAAGGTTAATTTATCAGATGGCAAAAACACTAAAAGATAATGGGTTTAATTCTATTATTCTTCATGAAAAAAATGACTATACCGGTGTATCTTCTTGGTTAGGGGAAGAATATATGACAGAATTACCTCATAAAGTAATTGAAGGTCAAAATTTAGAAATTTCTCCAGAAGATTTTATTATTGTTCCAGAAATTTTTGGATATGTTATGGAACAAGTAAAAAAATTACCGTGTGCTAAAATTGTATTAACACAATCTTATGCATATATGTTAGACACCCTACAACCAGGTCAGTCATGGAATCAATTTGGATTTTTAAAGTGTATTACAACAAGTGAAACACAAAAAAGTTATATTGAAAAAGTTATGAGACAATGTAACTTTGATATTATTGAACCTCTAATTAGTGAAGAATTTTCTCCTAAAAATTTTCCAGCAATGCCAATTATTGGTGTTCATTCTAAAGAACAAAGTGATACTATAAACTTAATAAAAACATTTTATTTAAGATTTCCACAATATAGATGGTTCACATTTAGAGATTTAAGAGGTCTCTCACAAAAAGAATTTGCAAATTCCCTAAAAGAATGTTTTTTAAGTGTTTGGATTGATAATGAAAGTGGATTTGGAACTTTTCCATTAGAATCTATGGCATCTGATGTTCCTGTTATTGGTAAAATACCTAACTTGAAACCAGAATGGATGACAGAAGATAATGGAGTGTGGATTTCAGACAGTACTTTAATGACAGATTTTATTGCCGATTTTATACAAAATTGGTTAGAAGATGCAATAAATCCTGAATTATATGAACAAATGAAAAATACTGTTAAAAAATATACAAATAAACAAGAATTTGAATCTAAAGTTATTTCTACTTTTGAAGGATACTTAACTAGTAGAGCAGATGCTTTTGAAGAACAACTTTCTAAAACCGAAGAATAATATGAATAATACATTATCAGTTTCCGTTATATTACCAATTAAGTCATCAAAAGTAAGAGATTTTTCAGAATACTTTGATAAAGCAATTAAATCTATTCAACTACAACAAATTGAACTTGAAGAAATTTTAATTATTCATACAACTGAAGAAGCGTTGATTAGCCATTTAGATAATTACGATTTTGGAAAATTAAATGTTAAAAAGCTATTGTGGGATAAAACACCAAATTATGCTGACCAAGTTAATTTTGGTATAAAAAATTCAAAATCAACATGGATTTCTTTATTTGAATTTGACGACGAGTATTCATCAATATGGTTCAAGAATGTTAAAAAATATATAGAATCATATCCTGAAGTACAAGTTTTTTTACCTGTGGTTGTTGAGACAGACGATAAAAACGCATTTGCTGGATTTACAAATGAAGCCACTTTTGCGGCAAATTTTGCACAAGAGATGGGATATTTGACAAATGAAACTTTACAAGATTATCAAAATTTTCAAACTGCAGGGTCTGTAATAAAAAAACAAACTATTGAAGATTTTGGAGGATTTAAACCTTCAATTAAATTAACGTTTATTTATGAATTTTTATTAAGATTAACATATAACTCAGTACCAATTTTAACAATACCTAGATTAGGGTATAAACACATAAATTTAAGAGAAGGTTCTATTTTTTGGAATTACAAATTTAGTGATGAAAAAATGTTAGAAGATGAAGTTAAGTTTTGGATTCAAACTGCAAAAAAAGAATATTTTTTTATAGATGATAGGTCCATAAAATATCAAACAGAAAATTCATAATGCAAGAAACACTATCTTCAACAACAGAAGATGTTTCGTCGAAAAAAAGAGGTAGAAAGGCTGTTAAAGAAAATTATTTTGATGTTAGAGAAGAAAATGCTGTTAGAAATTTTTTAATAGCGGAAACATCTCAAGAAAAAAATAAAATATATAATGAATTTCTAAGAGGCCCTCTAGATAAGATGATTTCATCTATTATTAGACGTTATAAGTTGTATCGTAAAGATATGAATTTTGAAGAAATAAATATGGATACTCATTCATTTTTGATGACAAAAGTTGACAAATTCAAACCATCAAAAAATAAAAAAGCGTATTCTTATTTTGGAACAATATGTAAAAATTATTTGATGGGTCAAATAATTAAAGACCAAAAAGAAACAAATCGTAAAATATCATATGAAGATATCTCCTCAGTAATTGAACAAAGACCCGACATGATGTATAGAATTGATGATGATGTTGTTGAGAATGATTTTGTTATTGTTGAATACTTAAAAGAATTAAAAAAATTTGTTGATTCCGAGAATTTAAATGACAATGAAAAAAAATTAGGTTACGCTCTTATAGATTTATTTGATAATTATCAGACAATATTTTCAAGTGCAGACAATAACAAATTTAATAAAAATGTCATTCTACTTTCTTTAAGAGAAATGACAAATCTAAGTACCAAAGAAATTAGAGGCTCAATTAAAAGATTTAAAAAATTGTATTCAATAATACAAACTAAAATGAAAAATTAATTGAAAACTATTTATTATTATGCCAAGACCTCAAAGAAAAGAAATTAATTTTAGTAAGGAGTCGATATTATCTCTTATGCAAGAAATATATAACGAACTTGTAGAACAGAGGAATACCGCAATAAGGATTCAAAACAAAATGTTAGTTATGTTAAAAGACCCTGAAGATATGACAACTATAGGTCCTGTGATAGAAAAACAACAAAAAATTGTTAATGACTGTGTCGAAAAAAAGATAAGTTTATCAAAATTACAATCAGGTATTTGGGAGAAATCCAATAATAATACAGAGTCATTTACTATTTCTGATTTAGATGATGATTTGATTCAAAATCTATTGGAAAAAGATGTTTCTGCAGATAATGAAACATATAAAATGAAATAGTATGCAATCTACAGATTTAGCGGATAGTTGGAAAAGCGCAAATAGTCAGGTTGAATCTATTAAGACATACAATGATATTTCTAGTGCGTCAAAAAAACTAAAAAGTTCTATTGGAGATTCTCTTTCAAAATCGGTAGGAGATTTGGCGTCTCAACTTGGGTCTATTTCAGACCAACAAAAAAGATATTTAAGGGGCGCTCCAACATCTATGGACCAACTTTTAAATTTATTTGGTTCAACAAATGGTCAAGGTCCAGAATCTTTAAAATATTTAAGAAAAAAATTATTAGAGGCTTCTGTAAAAATGGAACCTCAAATACAAGAAATTCTTAGTCAAGAAACCTTAAAAGTACTTGGGTGCTCTCAAGAACAATCATATGTTGGAACATCTAAAGATAATTTAGAACTACAACCATTACCTTTACAACCAGTATCTCAAGGAATTTATATACCAGTTCAATCTTTGGATATTGCAAATATGTTAAAATCTCCGGTAGATTCAAAAATTGGAAATATTTTTTATGAAAAACAAGAACCTTCAGTAGATACAAATTTCAGACCTTTTGGGGGTGATGTTCCATACCCAATGAATAAAACTCTTAATTTAAGATTAAACGACCAAGGAACATCTTTTTATACTCAATTTGGAAAAAATTATCAAGGAAAATCACAACAAGATTTATTTGATATTCAATATACAACAACAAATGAATTTGGTGTTTCGGGTAACTTTTATCGTGTAATATTAATAGATAGAGAATCATCCGTATCTGCAGGTGTTGCCGCAAATAAAGTTGGCGAATTTTTAAAGGATTATTATGGCACAATAAAATTACTTGATTCTGTTGATTGGACAGCTCAATTGATGAATATATTATCAGGAGCAATTAATATGAAAGCTCAACTTGGGTCTAATGATTTATTAAATCAATCTAAATTTTATTTATTACTTCAAAGAATATTAGGATTATGTTTTGACTCAAGAAGAGAAATTGATGTTAGTGGAATTTCTAAAGTTGCAGAATTGGATGGTGTTGATGCTAGCTTTTTTGAATTTACTGAAATAGATTTAAGAAATATTGATTTAAGAACTACTAATATTCAAAATGGTGTTGTTGAATTTGAGGATTGTAATAATGTTAAATTTCCTGTTGATTATAATACAATAATAGATGAATTAGTAATTTTTAGAGATACTTTAAGTGGTCAAACACCTGAACAACAAGTTTCATCAATAGAAAAAATTATTGATACATTATCTCAAAATCCTTCGTGGGACATACCAAAAAACGTAAATATTTCTTTATCAATTAATAAAAATATATTAAAACAAATACCTTTAGCAATTGCTTCTTCAGTATTAAGCCCAAAAGTTTTACTTCCAATATTTGTAATGTTATCAGTTGTAGAAACTACTGCAAAAAATACATATAATGAAGCATTAAGTCCGGTAAATGAACTCATTGCATCAGGAAATACTGTGGGTAGTAAAGTTAATAATATTGTCGGTAACAATGTTGATTTTATTAAAGTATTTAAACAATTTAACATTGATGTTGTTTCAAGAATAGGGGCACTTTATTTAAAAACTCTTTTTGAAATTTTAAAAAAAGATATTATAAATTTACTTAGTGTTGTTATTAAAGATATTCAAAAATCAAGTGCTGCTAAAAAATATGCAATAATTTTAAGATTGATTGGAATTGCTTTAGTGGTTGCACAATTAATAAATGATTATAGAAAATGTAAGTCGTTAGTTGAAGATATACTAGCCCTATTAAAATTAATTAATGGTGGTGTTGCAGGTGGATTTACAATACCGTTACCTTTATTAGCGTTAACCAAATTCTTGCCAGGATTTTCTGCGGAAAGAGCGACAATAAATACTCTTCAAGAATTACAATCATTAGGAGTCCCAACTGGACCAATGCCTGACGGCTCTCCTAATTTTATGAATATTTTTATACAATCAATACATTCTGGCGCAGATAAAGAACAATCGGAAAATGGTAAAGTTGAGGCGTTTGGACTTGTTCCACCATTAACTGGCGGTTATGTTGAAATTTTTGGAAAATCCGTATAATATGATAAAAGAAAATTTTGAAAAAATTGTTAAAGAACAAACAAATTTAAAGAATTTACCAAATTCTAAATTAATTGAATTTATGGACGATTTATCGTCTGATTTTGAAATAACAAAACAAAATATAATAAATTTAACAATCTATTTAGATAAAGTGGAAGAATTATATAATAACACACTTAAAGAATATCAAACAAGAACAAAATGAACGGACCAATACTTTTTCAATGTCAAGTGTTAGATAACGAAGACCCATTAATGTTGGGAAGAGTGCGAGGAAGACTACTGGCCCCACCAAATAATGCTTCATATGAATCTGTTTTGGCTTCGATTACATCTCCTCCGTGGAATGAAGAAAAAGACAAATGGACTACAAGAGACCCTTTTATTTTTACTCCATTATTACCATATTTTGTATATCAAGTTCCAAAAGTTGAAGAATTAATTCAAATTATTTTTGTAAATAACGATTACCCATATCAAAACCAATATTACGTACAAAGTAATTTTTATTCTCCAACATCTTCTAATTTTCAATTTAGTCAGGGAGCAAATGCGGGTACTGGTACAGGAATGCAAATAAAAAATCCTAAACCATTAAAAAATCAGGACGGCACTTATACAGACAAAGAAATTCATAAAGGAGTATTTCCTCAGCCAGGAGATAATGCTATTTTAGGTAGAGGTAGTGCTGATTTAATTGTTAAAGAAAATGAAGTCTTATTAAGGGCTGGTAAGTTTAAAGGTCAAACTCTTAAGACTAATGTAGTACCTGCCGGTAATCCACAAAGAGGATTTTTACAATTATCTAGATTTCAATCAATAAAAATACCACAGCCAACAAAAACTAGGGTACAATTAAATAACATAGTTGTTAGTGTAAAATATCTAATAGAATGGGTTATTACTAATCCAGAAAATAAAGAAGATAAATTTGCGGGAAGCGTTTATTTATATCAATTAAAACCTGATTTATCAACAAATTCAAAAAATATTACAGTAGATAGTGTTATTAATGAAAATTTAAAAAAAATAGTTATATATGAGTCTTTTACCTTGTTGTCTAAAATAGAAACAATTGAATTTATTAATAATTTTATTAAAGACTGTAATGACAGAAATAAAACCGTTTCTGGAGTTCGGTTATTTCCGGGAACTCAAACCTTTCAACAGGACAATAAATTTCCAATATTTTATAGACCAAATAATTTAACTTATTCTTCAATAAATCCGTCAAGTTCTAATACAACAAGTTCTGAAGCAACTAATAACGTTACAGAAATTTTTAATTCAATTAAGTTGTATCCCGCCTTAAATCAAGGCGGATTTGGTTTGATTTATGCAAAAAGTAAGGTTGGTAAACCAACAGAGATTAAAAAAATTAAAGTACCACAATCAAAATATGTTAATTCTCCTACAGTGTATGGAGCATTAGGTGCTGATAAATTATTTTTATTATCACATTTTTCTTCAATTCCTGGTAAAGGAAAAATAAATTTTAACGATACCTTATATGGTATTTCAAACGATAAATTTTCAGATGAAATTATTCCAAAAACTTCAAGTATGGTTAGAGGTGAAGAATTGTTGGAATTGATTAATTTGATTGTTAGGTTCCTTACAACACATACTCACGCCTTTCCTGGACTTCCTCCTGTACCTGTAACACAAGATGGAACAACAAGTGTACAAATACTTACAGAGCTACAAAATGCTGTAAATAAAATACTTAATACAAATATCCGAATTAATTGATATTTATTGAAAAAGATTAATGTCAATTTTAAGGTCATACATAGATAAAAATAATACAATAGTTTCAAACTCCACAGTTAATACAGGTAGAAACCCTGTTATTGAATTAAACTTTGGTGCGTCAGATTTAATTGTACCAAATTTTGGATATACAAGATTTATATTTGATTTAGATTTAAGTCTATTAAGAAGTGATATTCAATCAGGTGTCATATCAACAGGATGTACTTCAGCAATGACACATACCCTTAAAATGACCAATACATCATCATTTGATAATGAACTATTAAACACATTCATGTCAAATGAAAGAAGAAGAGCAACATCGTTCGATTTAATCCTTTTTAGAATTCCTGAAACTTGTAATCCTACACCCGCACAATCAGCATATACAGAAACAGTACAATATACTTATCCAAATGCGGTTTTTGCTGAAACATGGGGAACATATACAACTGGTTTTATTGCATCTCAAGGATATAGTTCAGATAATATTATTTATGCTGAAGGAATTTGTTCTGATGATGTTGATGGGCCAACATTTACCGGTATAAATAATATTGGTGAATTTCCGGAATCTATGAATACTTTTCTTGGACCATTTATGTCGGGAGGATTGGCAGGATATCCTTTTGTTGGAAGTGTTGGTTTAGGAGCATGGGCGAGCCACGTTACAAACACAGGAACATTGTTTATTTCAAGTATGCCACACATAGGAATTACCGAAGATGGAGATGTTGGTTACATGTATCGTAGAGGTCAAGGAACTTATCTTTCAAATACTTGTGGTGCCGTTGCAGGTGCTATTGGTTGGGTTACTAGTTTTAATGACGCACCAGTATATACAGGATTTACTGATGGAGGTAACTATGAATTTTTTGTATTAACAGATATTTTATGGCCATACAAATCTACCTTAACAGGTATGACTTATGGAGAACAAATGAAATTTGCTACAGACGCAATTAGAGACGCAGCAGAACAATTTATTATTGCAAATTTACCAGCATCAGTTACAGCACAAACATCTAATGATGTTTATTTTTGTAATGGTATTTTTATTAATACCGATGACGGTAGCGAAGCATATGTTGATATTAATAGATTTAAAAGATATAATACAAGTGCAAATACATGGACAGATTTAACTTCAATATACTTAAGCGGATTAACCGCAGCAACCCCTGTTCAAACATGTATCCCAACACCACAATATTGGGACGAAGGTGTTGGTTATGATTATAATGATTTTAATATAACAAAAAATAGTCCTTACGGAGGGTCTACACCATTAACTTACGTTGATAGTAGAGCATTCTCAACAAGACCATCCAATTGGTATCAAACAACAACAATATCTAATTGGTCCAATCCAGGAATTTATAATAATAAAAATGAAGGAACAGTTAATTACGATGATTTATCTATTATAGCAAGACAACATTTTGAATTTGGTGATGAGGATATTGAAATGGATATGACGGATGAAATTCAAGGAGTATTAGATGGTTCTATTACAGGTGTAACAGGTTGGGGTGTTGCTTATTTACCTCAAATTGAAAATATTTCAGGTCTTACTGACAGTTATAGTGTTGCCTTCTTTTCAAGACATACTCAAACATTTTATCAGCCATATCTTTTAACAAATTATGATGATTTAATTCAAGATGACAGAAACTTATTTTTAAAAAATCAAGAAAATAAATTATTTCTTTATATCTACCAAAATGGTGATTTAGTTAATTTAGATGAATTACCTTTTGTTAGGATTGAAGATAGAAATGGTGCAGCGATTTCAGGAATGGCTTCATTAACTACTTGTTTAAGAACTAAAGGAGTTTATGAAGTTATTGTTCCAAATGGTTTTTCTGGAAGTCCAACTCCTTGTGAATATTTTGACATATGGTCTGGATTGACAATAAATGGTCAAAACATACCTAATGTTACAAATCAATTTATTTTACAAAATTATACTGCAGGAATAACAATAGGTTCAAAATCAAAAGACCCTGAAATTTATGGATTTGATTTTTATGGAATATTACAAAATGAAAAAATATTAAATTCTGATATTAGAAAAGTTGGTGTAACAATTAAAAAGGCATACACAGGACAACAATTATTATTAAATGTTTCTGTATTTTATAGAGTATATGTTAAAGAAGGAACAACCGAAGTTCAAGTTCAAGATTGGACACCAATTAATAGGACACCAAACGAATATTATTTTATATTTGATATGAGAGATAAAATACCTAACGAATATTATGTTGATATTCAAGTGAATACTAGCGGAGAGAAAGATACTTATAAAAAACAATTAACTTTCCAAATTGTAAATAAAAAATAATGAAAAGGAATATTCAAGAACAAGATATTAAAGCACAAAAAACTAGTGATGGTAAAGTTAATATTAATGGGTACAAATATAGATTAGAGGTAAAAAAACCATTGGTTGGTTGGATGCAAGTTAATGTTGATGAATTAACTCCAGTTTCATCCGGATGGAAAGTTACTGCAAGTAAAATGGGTGTCACCCAAACGGATATTGTGCCATCAGACACAATATCTGTAATAAATAAAAACATTGGTCAACTTCAAATTGATTTAGGAGGTAAACAACCAAAAAGACTCGTTAAAGAAGAAAACATGAAAAAAGTAATTAAACTAACAGAAACTGATTTAGAAAACTTAGTTAAAAAAGTTTTAAAAGAACAAGAAATTGAAGAGGGTATTTTTGACGGAGTAAAAGACTTGTATAGAGGAATAAAAGGCGTTAAACGAGGATATGGAATGGACTATTTCCAAAATATGAGTAAGCTAGAACATCTAATTAAAAAATTAAAAAGTTTAGATGTTCCTAATGAAAAAGTTATGGTAGAATTGAAACAATTAAGAACTAAAGTATCTTCTTTAAACATGCCCCAACAAAGAAAAGATGCATTACTTTCTCTTATAGATAATTCTATTTACCATTTTGGAAAATATTCAACAATTAATGACCAAATTTTAGTACAAATAAAAACATTAAACTTAGATAACTGGAAATAATATGAAAAAAGTAATTAAACTAACAGAAACTGATTTAGAAAACTTAGTTAAAAAAGTTTTAAAAGAACAAGAATCACCAAATTATATGTTTTTTAGTAATTTGGAACAAATTAAAAGACAATGTGAATTATTATTAGAGTTAGACCCAAATGAAATTGATGAAATTTTAATGAATGGGCATGATTGGGCCGATGACCATGTTACAGTTGCAAAAGAAAATATCGACCAAGTATTTGATTTCATGATGAATGAAACAAAAAGAGGTGATATTGATAATGAAGAAGATATTAACGAAGGTAGAAAAAAAACTGGTACTAAACTTTGTGCAAGAGGAAAGGCAGCTGCGAAAGCAAAATATAAAGTTTGGCCCTCCGCATATGGGAATGGGTTCGCCGTTCAAGTATGTCAAGGTAAAATTAAAGGATTGGACGGTAAAAAACATTGCTCTGGTGCATATTGTTAATTTAAAATATTATTAATATATTTGACAAACAATTCGTACAAATCATGCAAAAATCTGGAATATTATTTAATATTTTTCTATATCTCAGAGATAAATTTGACCCTAAACCGATAGTAACAGAAGAAGTTACCACATGTAAAGAAATAGTTTTAAAATTATTAGACTATACTGAAACAGAAGTGGTTTTCATACCTATATCACATAAAAGATTTGTTATAAATCAAGAAAAAGAAATTTCGGTTACTATTGAAAATAGAACAATACATATTATAAATCATGTATATAGTTACATTGTTTATATTGAAGATGATAAATCCTACCAAAGTATTATAGATAAATTTAATATTGTTTCTGAAAAAAAGAAAACTGAATTAGAAGAAAAAATAACCACCAATATTAAACATTCTTTAAATAAGATTTTAGAAAATCTTAACTAAAATTTTCTCTAAGGACTTTTTTAATTAAAGATTTTAATGATTCATTTTTAGGTTTATAATGAGTCATTTTAGGTTTGTTTCCTGTTCCTGATTTAGAATGTGATTTTTCAGCCTTTCTTTTTTGTTGACAGGCTGATTTTTTTTGTGAATCACTCATTTTAGCAGCAACACCGGCAGCTCTACATTTAGGATAACCTTTATCACTCGCTTCAGGTCTACCGCAAGGAGGATGACCACCACCTTCTTTTTTTCTACATATATTAACCCAAGGACCTTTAGGTTGAGAACTTCCCTTTGGTTTTTTCTTTGTTCCAAACCAAACGGCTAAATCTTCTTTAATTAATTGTTCTTCTATTTTTCCTCCGGGCTCATCTTCTAATTCACCAATACTACTACCCTCATCATCATTTTGATGGGTATAAAATTTTTTCAAATAGGTATCCAACGCAGATATTTTTTCAGTATTATTTTCAATTTTTTTTCTTTCTTCAGAGCTTTCTAAATAATCACCATCGGCTTCTTCATAAGCCAACTCAGCATTCACATAATGATAAACAGGATTTGTAAAAGGAGCCAATTGGTCTTTTTTCCATTCTTGAGGTGCGAGTACAATTGGAACTTTATAATGTCCTGAACCTCCAGAGCCTGTTGCTTCACTAATTTGTTTTTTATTCATATATTTCACTAATATAAATATACAACCATTACGTTATGAACGAAGAAAAACAACCTTTAGGGTATCTATTTGAAAGTATTGAGTTTTATTCTCCATCAGATGTTGATAATTTTATTGATTCAATCAACATACTCCAGTCTTATTATGTAATAACCAAAGCTCTTGAAATGGCTCACAGCAAAAATATTTTTTCATTACATGAGTCAGAAATATTATCAAAATCATTAAGAATGTTAAACTCAGAATATTTAAATAACAATGACAGAACAGGACAAAAATGAAATGATGTCTAGAATTATTGAACTAGAATATCAAAACATAAAATTAATTTTTAATGGTCACAAACCAACTGAAGATGATTTTTTTGAACCTAGCAGAAAAGAACTAAATTTACTTCGATGTATTGTTTTTGGTTACAAATCAAATTTTTGTAAATTAAAAAAGGAGTCTAATGGGACTCCTTTTTCTTAAATCATACTCAATACCATTTAAATTGATTTAGGACTTATTTTAGGACATATCATTACTTTATAGGTATTGTGTTAGGATTTATTATTTAAGTCTGAGAATCGTACTAAAAACAATTTCTAATGTGGTCTTAAGATTGATAATATAATAATATTTATTATAAACATATCTGAGATGGAAAATATATTATCTCTGAATTGGTA
>Ga0114969_10002751_pt1 | contig 14346 bp, 9 predicted proteins | sample M_130807_MF_Meta_FD_87316 | JGI IMG/M metagenome (GOLD analysis project Ga0114969, IMG submission 87316) | Freshwater microbial communities from Lake Montjoie, Canada to study carbon cycling - M_130807_MF_MetaG | ecosystem: Environmental > Aquatic > Freshwater > Lake | place: Lake Montjoie...
GCCTCCGAGCCCGCGGCCGCCGATTCGTTCAGGGCGCGCTCTTCTTGAAAGCGTGCCAGGCCGCGAGCACTTCAGCCTCGCGTGCGGCGGAAAGACCGCTGGTCTTGCCGTCGGCCAGCGCCTGCTGGGCCTCAGGCGGCCGCGTCTTGTGCCATTCGAGCGTTTCCTTTGCGGTGACGGCGAGCGGACGGAACGTGAGCCCCGCCTGTAGCGCGCGCGCATTGCTGCGCGTGGAAAATCCGGGCGACCGCTTCGGGGGAAACCACACCGGCATGTTCGACCAGGCCCGCACGTTTTGTGACTGGAGAAAGTCGGCGGGCACCCAGGTGAACTGCGCGCCGGCGGTCGTGATGGCCTTGATTCCACCAAGCATCTCGGCCATCGGTTGCGGCTGCTGCGGGCCGCAGCCATTGAACGTGCCAAACACGCGGTTTTCGGCCATCCGGATCGTCCACTCCGCGAGATCACGTGAATCAATGATCTGCTCGGGATCGGTTGGATCGCCAGGCGCCAGCACTTCACCGCCCTTGTCGATCCGCACGGGCCAGTAGGTGAAACGGTCGGTCGCGTCGAGCGGGCCGACAATGAGCCCCGGCCGAATGATGGTATGAATGCCCGGGTATTTCCGCGCCACCTCGCGCTCGGACTCCGCCTTCAACACGCCGTAGTTGCCACCCTTGCGCGCGTCTTCCGGCTTGACCGCATACGGATCCATGCCCGCCGGCAACTCATGGGTTTTGTCGGTCTCGTCCAGATCCGCCACGGCATCACTCGCATACGCCGAGAGCGTTGAGATGAAGATGTAGTGCTTGGTGTGGCCGCTCAGGTGTTCCGCCACATTGCGCACCCAGAGCGGCAACGTGGTCGGATTGTCGATGACGACGTCGAACGACGTTCCCTTGAGCGCGCTGACGTCCGTGGTCAGGTCACCGATCAACTGGTCGACGCGTCCCTTGAAGAAATCCGGACGCGTGCGATTGCGGTTGAAGAGCGTGACCTTGTGCCCCCTCGCCGTGGCATACTCGACTTGCTCGGGCCCGGTGAACCCCGTGCCGCCAAGAATGAGAATGTTGAGTGGCGCGCCATGCGGGTTCAGGCGTTCATGCGCGAGCGAGCCTGGTGCGCGGCCCGCTCCGTGAGCAGTGCCACCAGTGGTGCCACTGGCGCCGGTGAGAAAATCCCGTCGACTGAGACTCATCGGCCCGCCTTTGTTTTCGTGTGCCACGCGGCGAGTACTTCCGCTTCGCGCTTGAGACCGATGCCATTGATCTCGCCGTTGATCGTCGCGAGTTGCTCGGCTTCAGGACGCGTCTTGTGCCAGTCGAGCGTGTCCTTGGCGGTCACGGCGACGGGCCGGAACGTGAGCCCTTTGGCGATAGCCTTCGCTGCGCTACGCCGCTGGTACCCGGCCGTCCGGCCGTACGGCGGTTGCCAGACGGTCATGTCGCGCCACGGACGCACCTTCTGTTCCTGCAGGAAATCCCAGGGCACCCAGGTGAACGACGCGCCCGCCGAGGTGACGGCCTTCACGCCGTAGAGCATTTCCGACACTGTCATCGGATCGCGGGGTCCGATCGCATTGTAGGTGCCCAGCTCGCGTGCCTCGGCCATGCGCACGGTGAACTCGGCAAGGTCGCGCGAGTCAATGAACTGGCACGGATCGTCCGGCTTATCAGGTGCGAGAACTTCGCCGCCACGCTCAATGCGCGCCGGCCACCAGGTAAACCGATCGGTGCGGTCGAGCGGCCCAACGATCAGACAGGGACGAATGACGGTCCACGCATCGGGATACTGCGCTGCCACTTCGCGTTCGGCGCGCGCCTTGAATGCCCCATAGTAAGCCGGGTTCGACGAGGCGGCCTGCTGCTTCTCATTGCGCTGATCGGGCTGATAGGGATCGAGCCCTTCGGGCATCGGCACCGTCGGGCTGTTCTCATTGATCCCGATTTCGCTCTGGTCGTTGTAGACCGAGGTGGTGGAGATGAAGATGTAGTGTTTGACGTTTCCCTTGAGCTGCGTTGCGACGTTCTTTACCCACCAGGGCAGCGTGGTCGGGTTATCGATAACAACATCGAATTTCTTCCCCTTCAGGGCGCTCACATCGCCGTTCAAGTCGCCGATCAGCTCCTCGGCGACCTTGCCCTTGAAGAGGCCCGGGCGCGTCTTGCCGCGGTTGAAGAGGGTTACGCGGTGGCCGCGGGCGATGGCGTATTCCACCTGCTCGGGGCCGGTGAAGCCCGTTCCGCCCAGGATCAGGATATTGAGCGGGACCCGCGCCTTGCCCACGGGGCTTGGGGTCCACACCCCATTAGGCTCCGGCGTACCTCCGAAGGCGAGCTTCGGCACGGCGCCAAGCCCGATGGCAGTCCCGGCAACCGAAACGGACTTGATGAATGAGCGTCGATCGGTGGACATGGCATTCCTCCGGAAGGGCGACCCGCAACCACCTCAAGGTACGGCAGGAGGGCCGTCGGTGTCCACGATCCACGGCGACGGCGCGTATTACAGATGCGGACCCGGTGCCACGGCTGTATCATCAAAGGGTACCGCCATTTGAAAGCTAAATTCGCCCGACGGAGACCTGTATGACCCCCCGCCAGACTGCCCTCTCGTTCTCGTTCTTCGCCCTCGTTGCCACCGCTAGCGCCGCGGCGGCTCAACAGGCAGCTCCAGCCATGTCGAAAGACGACATCGCAACGCTCGCCCGAATCGAAGTAACCATCAGCAAGGTGCGCGACTCGGTGGGCGCTCAGCTCACGATGGTGCGCAACAAAAAGGATGAGCAGCAGCAGGAGCTGCGCCAACGCCTGGCGTCGCAGGTGTCCACTATTCTGCTCAAGAGCGGCCTGAGCGAGGCGGAGTATCGCCGTCGGACCTTCGTCATCAGCTCCGATCTCAAGGCACGCCAGCTCTATGACAGCATGGTCGTGGTCATCACGGGCACCCCACTTCCCGGCGCCATGCCGGTCGCGGCGACCGTAAATGTGCCAGCCGGACAGGTGGGTGTTCATATTGGGCATGTGGTCAATGCGTTCGGCAACACACCGAGCGGGGTGGGCCTATTGACGGCCGCCATCGCGGAATCGCGCATCGCCGCGACGCATGCGCAACTGGCGACGCGCCAGCCGACGAATCTCGACTACATGAAGCTGCATGCTGGCCATGTGATCAACGCGCTCGATCCGACGGTCGTGACGGCCGGCCCCGGCCAGGGATACGGCGTGAAGAAGGCGGCCGATGGCGTGGCCACTCACATCGAGTTGGCTGCACAAGTCACCGGCGCGTCGGCCAATGTGCTGCTACACTCCCGGCACATCGCCATTTGCGCGCGCAATACTATTCAGCGCGCCGATGCTTTGATCGCGCTCGCACAGAAGATCATCGCCTCCACGAGCGCCGCCGAGGCCGCTGGACTCGTCAGTGAGCTCGCCGCCATGTCCGATCAGTTGATGAACGGCAAGGATGCGAACGCCGATGGCCGCGTGGGCCCGGAAGTGGGCGAAGGCGGACTGAACGTCGCTGACGACCACCTGAAGCTGATGCTCACGATGGAGCGGTAGGGCTACTTCAGCTCCTTGAGCGTGCGAACGACCGTGTTGTAGTAGTGCACGGAGTCGTACGGGTCGTACACGATCAGCGGCGCACCGCCGGCGCCGAGCCGCGCAGGCTCGGCCGCGTACTGCATCAGGCGCCTGGCGTAGCGCTCGGCCGGCCCGGGCGCGGGCTCACCTGACGGCGCGCGCGTGAAGAGCGCGTTGAGCGAGGGATAGCGGGCCTCATCCTCGAGCGCGATGGCCGCCGTCGCGACCGCTGCATTGGACAGGAAGTTGCAGCCGAGCCCGAGGGGCGAATACGTCTTGGTTGTTGGCGCGACGCGGCCAAACTCTTCGAGCAGATGGTCGCGCTGCCGGCCGAGCGCGCTGCGCAACTCCGCGTGGACCGCCTCGTGTGCCGAGAGGAATGCCGTCGCCTTGCCGGTAAATGCCCAAGGATCTGCGGAGAGACCATCGAACAGTGCTTCCACGACGCGCTCGCGCGCCGCTGTCTGCTCACCGCTCGCCTGCATCCGTTCGTACTCGTGCATCAGCGTACTCAGGGCAAAGAGCACCCACGGATAGTCAACGATGTTGTCGTCGCGCATCCGCCCCACGTCCTTCTGGTACATGAAGCGAAGGCCCCACCGCAGGTGGCTCCCCAGAATCGCTGCGGCCGGCAGCGCCACGCGAAGCCGGTGCGCGGCATCGAGGGTCCACACCTTGGCCAGAAGCTCATCGTACGCCTGCTCCTCAGGGTGGTAGTACGCCACCGCCAGCATCAGCAGCGACTCGGCGTCATCCACAACCGGATTGCCGCTGCCGTCCGGGCCATTCACCGACCTCACGAGTTGGCTGATGCGGTCGAGGTTCGCGTTGGGATCGCCGTCGTCCCAGGCGCGAACGGCAATGAGCGCGAGCAATGCGGTCCAGTATTGGTCCAGCAGGAGCTCCACCGATTCCCTAATACGCAGCTCGGGCACGCCAAGCCGGGTACAGTAGTCGAGTAGCAGCACCGGTGCGATGTCGTCGGGCCGCTTGTGCGTGCGGTAGTCCCATCCGTGGAGGACATGCAGACCTTCCTTCCGGGTGCGGGCGTCGAGCGTGTCCACAATTCGGCGCAACGAAACCGGCGTCGACAGCGGCGTCGCATCAGTCGCAAACGTGTGGGCGCGCATGCCGCGCCGGAGCGCCGCGAGCACATCGCCGGAGTCGCCTTCCGCCATCAACTGCGCCGTGATGCTGCGCCTCGCCGCGCCGTCGAGCACGCGGGCGAGCGAGCCGAGCAGATCGGCGAATATCAGCCCTGGCTTCGACTGTGGTGGCGTAGCGCTCGGCATCGAGATCAGGCGCGGTGTTCCAAGCAAACGGCCGCCGGCGTTCTCCGCCGGCGGCCGTCGCAATCGTGCGGTGCGCTCAACTCACCAACAGGAGGCGCACTTGTGGCTGTTCTTGGCGCCGAGCTTTTCCAGCAGGGCGATCGTTTCCGGCAGCGGCGTGATGCGCGAGACCGGGCCGTTGGCCATATCGACCGTCGTACGGCCATTACGCGCCACGGCCTTCACATCAGCGCCCTTTGACACGAGATACTTAATCATCTCGTTGTCGCCACGCGCGGCGGCATGGTGCATTGGCGTGTAGCCGCCGTTGTCGCGGGCGTTCACGTCGGCATGGAGCTCTTCGACGACATACTTCATGGATGCCATCCACGCGTCAGGTGCGTGACGATGGGCGTTACCGGCGAACCCATTGCCGTAGCCGACGCCGGCCACCGCGTGAACAGGGAATACACCGGCGCCCGCAGGCACCGCCTTCGAAGCCGAGTCGATGGCCGGATCGAGTGGCGGACCGGCCTGAATCTGGCCGCGACCACCACCACCGCCACCACCACCACCGCCACCACCACCACCACCAGCGTTCGGATCAAACGGGATGAGTGGGTCAACACCGGCACCTGACGGCTGCTGGCCACCCGGAGCTCCACGGCCACCGCGGCCGCCGGCTGCCGGTATGGAGGACGGAACCGTAACATCTGCTCCGGCCTTCACCAGCATCTTCATGGCGTCAACGTCGAGCGAATACGCCGCGCGCCAGAAAGGCGTCGTGCCGGTGATGTTCTCGAGTCCGCAGTTCGCGTTACCGCAGTTGTTGTACGCAAAATACCAGAACTGCGAACTCAACCGAATATCGGTCTTTGCGCCGGCCTTGAGCAGCGCATCCATCAGTTCGAGATGCGTCGCCTTCTGGGTCTGCACAGCTTGCGGCTGCGGGAACCGCGAGCGCGGCGCCCAGAACGTATTGATCGTCGCGTAAAGCGGCGCGAGGTTTGCCGAGTTTGGCGTGTTCACATTGGCGCCCCGCTTGACCAGCGTCAACGCCATGTCGAAGTGGCCGTTGATAATCGCCTGTAGCAGCGGCGTCGTACCGTCAACGTCGTTTGGCGTATTCAAGTCGGCGCCACCAGCCAGCAGTGCGTCGACCGCCGCCTGATTGCCCTGACGAATCGCATGGTGCAGCGGCGTCAGCGCGCCCATCGCACCGACGGCATTCAGGAACCCCGCAACGCCACCGTTGATGGTATCAACGACTTCGCGAACAGGTCCCTTCGTCGCCTCGGGGTTGAGCAACACCTGACGGCCCGCGGCAATCGCCTGCTGCACCTGTGCTGGTGTAAACGGACCCTTCGGCTGCGGGCCCTGAAGCTGTCGGCCACCGCCACCACCCTGGAAGGCCGGCGCACCGCCACGACCACCGCCGGCGGCATCTGCTGCGCCAGGAATCAACGCAGCAAATCCGAGCGACTGCATCGTGAAACCACGCGAGGCAAGCGCGGCGCTCGGGACGTCAGCCCCACCCTGCCCAATCAAACGCCGTACTGAATCCGGATGTTTGTCGAGTTCAAATGAAATCAGGATTTCATTTCGCTTTTTAGAAGCCGCCTGGTCGGCGGCCGTCTCTTCGGCGAGGTTGATCTTTCGCGTCTTGATGGCCGTATTGGCGCCGCGCTTGATGAGCATCGTGATCGTCTGCGCCCGGTTGAACTCGGCGGCAAAGATCAGCGGCGTTTGGCCGTAGAGCTTTTCACGGACGTTCGGATCGGCGCCCTTATCAAGGAGTGCCGTCGCGCCTTCCGTGGCGCCAGAACCCGACGCCAGGTGCAGCGCAGTGGCCCCGGAGCCGGTCATGACGTTCGGATCGGCACCAGCGTTGAGTAAGGCCACCATAATCGCGCTGTGTCCGCCCTTCGCGGCAATGTGCAGCGGCGTGTAGCTGGCCGAGCGCGTGGTCGCGCTAACCGACGCCTTCGCTTTGAGCAGCACTTCGACCATCGGCAGGTCGCCGCGGTCGGCCGCCCAGTGCAACGCGGTCATGCCGTCGCCCTGGGCTCCATTCACATCCTTTCCTGACGCCACGAGCGACCGGACAGCCGCCAGGTCGCCGCGCATCGCCGCATCGGCGATGGGCGTCGTTGGCGCTGAACCGGCGCCAATCATGGCGGGGATCACCAGCAACGCCAGCATCCGCAGCCTGTTCATCTTGGTCATGTGCGGTCCTCCTTAGTGCGAAATGGCGAACTCGCCACTCGAGTCGCCGAAGGACTTCATGTCGTCCATGCCGAGGCCATGCATGAACGAAAGCAATGCGTTTGCCATCGGCGTGCCGTCCGGCGCCTTGAGGTGCAGATTGCCCTCGATGCGGCCGTTGGCGTGCCCGAGGAAGATGAGCGGGCAACGGCGATGGTTGTGAATGTTGCTGTCGGCCATCGGCGAGCCGTAGATGATGCCGGTCTTCTCGAGCAGGTTCGAATCGCCTTCGGGCGAGTTCTTCAGCTTGTCGAGGAGGTACGGCAGCATGCTGACGTGATATTTGTTGATCAGGTTGTATTCCATGACCGTCGATTCGCGTCCGCCGTGATGCGAGAGCGGGTGGAAGCCCTTCGTCGTGCCGCTATCCGGGTAGGCACGCGCTGATGCGTCGCGACCCGTCTTGAACGAGATCACGCGCGTCGTGTCGGACTGGAACGCGAGCACCTGAATGTCGAACATGAGCTTGATGTGCTCTTCGTACGAATCGGGCACGCCGATCGGCGCTTCCGGAATCGCCCGTACTTCACCGCTCGAGTTCTTTTTCTCGACGGCCTGAATGCGGCGCTCGAGTTCACGAATGTCCGTGAGGTACTTGTCGATGCGCGCGCGATCTTCGGAGCCGAGGTTCTTCTTGAGGCCGGTGACTTCACCAGTGATCCAGTCGAGGATGCTCTGGTTGGCCTTGCGACGCGACATGCGGTCGGCATTGTTGTTGCCGGCGCCGAAGAGCAGGTCAAACGCCACGCGCGGGTTGCGGATCATCGGGAGCGGCTCGTTCGGGCTCGCCCAGCTGATCGTATCCGTGTAGGCGCAGGCGTAGTTGTAGTCGCAACCGCCGGCCTGGTCGAGATTCTCGATGCAGAGCTGCATCGAGGGCAGCGGCGTGTCGGCGCCGAGGCGCTTCGCCGCGATCTGATCGAGTGATGTTCCGACGTAGAGATCCGACCCGTTGGTCTGCTTCGGGTGGGCCTGCGTGAGAAACACCGCGCTGGACCGGAAATGGTCGCCGCCGATTTCCGGTGCGTCGAACGCCTCGGCCATGCGGACGTCCGTGTTGCTGACGATGGTGAGGTGCTTCCGCCATGGCTCGAGCGGGAGCAGCGCGCTGTCGTTAATGAACTCGAAGTCGCGGCCCACCTTGGCGGGCGCCCAGAGGTGCTTGGATGCGCCGAGAATATTCGAACCGGCGGCACCGTGCACCGTTTCGATGGCAATGAGCCGGGTCTTCTCGTCCGGGGCGCCAAAGCGCCTGAGCGCCGGCACCATCGAGTCGAGATAAGGGAGTGCTACGGCCGCGCCCACACCTTGCAGGAAGGTGCGGCGGGGCATGGCACTACGCGTCAGAAAGGTCATCGGGAAGGCTCCGTGGGGTTCGCTGACTATCGCGACTGGTGGGACAACTGGGACGACTTCGAATTCGCATCCCCGTTGGCGTTGCTCGCGGCAGGATCGGCGCGACGCTTCCGGAAGGCGGGTGAGTTGACGATGGCCGTGACGAGCGACGAGAACTTGTTGCCTTTCTTGTCGGACTCACGGACGATGGCACGCACTGCGGGCTGGTCAAAGTCCTCGACGCGACGGCCGATGGCATAGGCCATCAGGTTTTCCGTCAGCGTGCGGACGAGCGGCGTGGGACGCGACATCAGCGACGTAAGCAGCTCGGTGGGCGAGGAGACAATTCGCCCGTCGTACATCTTGCCCTTGGTGTCGAGCAGGACGCCGTTCTCGCGAAAGCGCCACTTACCGGTCACATCGAAGTTGTCGAGCGACAGCCCGATGGGGTCGATGTACTGGTGGCAGGCATTGCAGGTGGGGTTCTTGCGATGGATTTCCATCCGCTCGCGCGTGGTGAGCTGCCGGCCATCCAGACCATCACCGGTTTCATCGAGCGCGGGCACATCGGGCGGTGGTGGTGGTGGCGGGGCTCCGAGGAGCACCTGCATCACCCACTTGCCGCGGAGCACGGGCGACGTGCGGTTCGCCAGCGAGGTCTGCACCAGGATGCTTCCCTGGCCGAGCAGGCCGCGGCGCGTGGTATCCGGGTAGCTCACCTTCCGGAAGTAGTCGCCCGCCACGTTCGGAATACCATAGTGCTTCGCGAGACGTTCATTCACATAGGTCCAATCGGCCGTGTACAGATCGAACACGCTCCGATCATTGCGCACGATGTCCATGAAGAACAGTTCGGTCTCCTTGTGCATCGCATCGGCCATCTGCTGGTCGAAGTCCGGGAAGAAGAACGCATCCGGATGGACCTTCTCGAGATCCTGCAGGCGGAGCCACTGGGCAGCGAACCGCGGGGCGAGTGCTTCGCTGCGCGGATCGGTGAGCATCCGTTTCACTTCGGCGTTGAGCACCGGCGGCTGCGACAGCGTTCCGGCCGTGGCCAGCGACAAGAGCCGGTCATCAGGGATGCTGCCCCAGAGGAAGAACGAGAGCCGCGACGCCAGCTCCACATCGCTGATCGCGTAGTCACGGCCTGGGGCCAAGCCGGCCGGAACCTTTTCGAAGCGGAACACGAAATACGGGCTTGCGAGCACGGCCTGCAGTGCGGTGCGAACCCCCTCGTCAAACCCACCCTGCGCAGCGCCCGACTTATAGAACTTCATCAGGGCGTCGGTGTCTCGCTTCGCGAGCGGACGGCGATACGCGCGGGTGGCAACCTTCGAAATCACCTGCTCGGCGCACGGCAACTCCTGCAGCTTCGTTTTCGGTGTGCAGGTGAAAATCTTTTTGCGGCTCACGGACTCCGAGAGCCCGAGCGCTTTCTCAGGACCCGTAACCGTGAGTTCGATGACGTGCGGCGCCGCCGTCGTTCCGGCACTGGCGCTGCCATTGCTGGCCATCGACCAGTCGTGCGGCCTGATGAGATCTTCGAAGGGACCTTCGTTGCGGCGGACGAACGAAACGGAAATCTTGCGCTGGCCGCCCTTGATGAGGATGGGTTCGGTCCGAACGAAGTCGGCGCCTTGCGGCGCGTCGGCCGAACTCAACGACGTTTCGATGCCCTTTTCATAGGCAAGCAGCGCGATGCGCTCGCCATCCACCGAGAAGTCGAGATCTTCGAGCCGCGTGCCGAGCCCACCGCCGATGTTCGCCCGGAAAACGTATTTCCCGTCCGCGGGGAAGGTGTGCATTTCAACGACGCCGCCCCGCGTGCCGTACGGCGTGCCTTCGACATGCTCCCACGGGTGCTGCGAAACAAATGGAGAGAGCCGGTAGGTGACCGGAATTGGCTGGACTGACTTGTCGCCGACCGCCATGCGGCTCACCACGGCCGCCGCGTTCAGGTAGGCGTCAAGCATCGTCGGCGACAGCGCCTGCACGTCGGCAATGTTGTCGAAGTTTGCGCTCTTGGTGTCCAGCGGAAGGAAATCGCCGGCGTTGACTTCCACGCTCAGCAGGTCGCGCACCGCCGCTTCGTACTCCGGGCGGTTGAGGCGTTGGAAGGGGCGCGAGCCCGGGTTGGGCTTTGACTCGCGGTCAATCACCTGCTCCATCGTCTCGACGAGCGCGACGAGCGTGTCACCGCCCGGCTTGCGCGACGTCGGCGGCGGCATCATCGCTGTGCGCAGCTTGCGAATGACTTTCTCAGAAACTTCAATGTCGGCGGTCGAGGAATCGACGTTGAACCCGTCGAGGTTCAAGTTGCCCTTCAGCAACTTCGGATTGTGGCAGCTCTGGCAGTACTGCTTCACCACGCCGGTGAGCGCCTTGACCTCGATGCCGCGCGCACCGATCGCAGGATTCCCGCTTTTGGCGGGCGCGTGCACTACGGACGGACGGCGCGGCGGAGTGGAATCACTTCGCACAGCAGCGTGCGAAGGCAGACCAGCACCGGTGGTTGTGCCGGTGCTGAAAGCCAGAACTCCGAGCACCGCGATGACTGCGGAACGAGCCATGTTTACCCCTTCACCCGGTAACAGGTATCGAGAACCCAACCGATCGGACGCCCATTGGAATGACACTAATGTACGGGTTACGGGCCGAAGCGCCATATGGTTGACGCCGGTCCAACCCCTGCGGCCACCCCCACCCCCATTTGGGCCCTCGGGGGCCCGCCGGGGCCCGCAGTCAAAACCGGAGGGTGAACCACCCGATTCCAGCCCGCCCGCTAGGCCTCAAGGAGGCGGTCGTCGGCAGCGCGAATCAGGTCGGGCGCTTCAGTTCCGTCCGCCGGGTAGCTGGCCAGACCGGGCGAAAGAGTCAGCCGGACGGCAGCGTGGCCAGGGACCGGAATGTCCTGCGCCGTCGTACCCGGCACTCTGCGATTCCGCGCTCGGCACCGACCAGCATGCGGCGCTACGCTAAGATTCGCGAGCCCCATTGTCCTGGAGGACATTGTGATTCGACCCATTCTGTTCGCATTGCTCGTCGCCCCGACGATTGTCACCGCGCAGGCAGCCGCACCAGCGCCAAAGCCTGAAATTTTCATTCGCTCGCCAGCCGGCGACGCAACCGTGGCGACCACATTCCCCGTCGTCTTCGGGCTCAAGAACTTTGGCGTAGCTCCCGCCGGAGTGAACGCGACCGGTTCGGGCCACTTCCATCTGCTGATCAACACGGAAGCCGGCGCACCCGGCACGGTGATTCCGAAGGATTCGCTGAACCTGCATTTCGGGACTGGTTTGATCGAGACGTCGCTCACGCTCGCTCCGGGCACGTACACGCTGCGCCTCGTGCTGGGTGATTTCGAACACAAGGTGATTGGCCCGGACCTCGTGTCGAAACCAGTCAAGATCACGGTCAAGAAGTAGATCGTGCGCATTCGCGCCGCAGTTCTCGTCGTCGCGCTCACATCGATGGCCGGTGCGCAGGAGCCGAGCGTCACGGCTTTTACCGGCGCGACGCTCATTGACGGTACTGGGCGCGCGTCAATTGCGAATGCGACGATGTTGGTGCGCGATGGCCGCGTGGTGGCGGTTGGCGCAGCAGCGACGGTGACGATTCCGGGGGGCGCGCAGCGCGTCGCGCTCGCCGGGAAGTTCGTGATGCCTGGACTGGTGAACGCACACGGGCACGTGAGCAACCTGAGTGACCTCGCGACCTACGCCGCCTACGGCGTGACGTCCGTCTTCAGCTTGGGGAGCGAACCGGCGGACGTGATTGCCGCCCGCGCCGAGCAGTCCAGGCCGGCGCTCGGTCGCGGCCGCGTGTGGGTCGCGGGGCCGGTGCTCAATCCTCGCAATGCAGCGGAAGCGCGCGCCCAAGTGGACGGTGTGGCCGCGCAGAAGACTGACATCGTGAAGATCCGCGTGGACGACAACCTCGGCACGACGCCGAAGATGGTGCCGGAGGTGTACCGCGCGGTGATCGATCAGGCGCACACGGACGGCATGCGTGCCGCGGTCCATCTGTTCTATCTGAGTGACGCCAAGGCCGTACTCGCGGCCGGCGCTGATTTCGTCGCCCATAGCATCCGCGACGTTGAGGTGGACGCCGAGGTGATTTCCGCACTCAAGGCGCGCGGAGTTTGCGTGAGCCCCACGCTCATGCGCGAAGTTTCGACGTTCGTGTACGAGTCGACGCCGGCCTGGTTCACCGATCCGCTCTTTCTTTCGCACGCGAACTTGCAGTGGGTGAGCACGCTCAAAGAGTCAGCTCGCCAGCAGGCGGTGCGAGAGAGTGCGAGTGCGCAGCGCTACAAAGTCGCGCTCGATATGGCGAGCAAGAATCTGAAGAAGCTTTCGGATGCTGGCGTGATGATTGCGATGGGTACCGACACCGGTCCGATGGGCCGCTTTCAGGGCTACTTCGAGTTGATGGAACTCGAACTCATGGTGAAGGCCGGACTGACGTCGGCACAGGCGATCGCGGCGGCTACGCGCGACGCGGCGAAATGCATGAAGATTGACGGCCAGGTCGGCACGCTCGAGGCCGGCAAGTGGGCGGACTTCGTCGTGCTCGACGCCGATCCGCTCGCGAACATCTCCAACGTGAGAACAATCGCCGCCGTGTGGATTGGCGGCGCGGCACTCGCGCGCTAGCACATCGCGTCGGCACAAAAAGAAGCGCGGGGGACCACCCTTTCGGATGACCCCCCGCGCCAGTGCCCCAGGCCTTACGGAGCAGCGTCAGACACTACGTACCGTTGCTGCCTTTCGGCCCTGGCGGAGTTGGCAGGCTCACGTCCTCCGGGACCTGGAGCAAGGGAAATATACCGTTACGACCCCGCCGCGCGGTTGCCATTGCTGAGCAACTCTTTGAAAACCGCGACGGCCTTTTTCATCTCCGGCATCGTACCGAAGGTGATGCGGGCCTGGTTCGTGAGCGGCGGGAACGACCGCCCGATCGCGATACCCTGCTTGAGCGCCAGCTTTTTGAATGCCGCAGCGTCGCGCTTGATGTCCACCATCATGAAGTTCGCGTCGGCGCTGGTCATCGTGTATCCGCCATCGGCGAAGAACTTGCGGGTGAACGCCTTCACTTCGCGATTGCGGGCGACTTCAGCCGTAATGTGTGCGGTATCCTCGAGCGCGGCGTGCGCGGCGACCAAGGTCAGTTGGCTGATGTTCGAGCCGAGCGTCCACTGCTTCACCTTGGCGAGCGTCTCCGGACGGCCAACCGCATAGCCGATGCGAAGGCCGGCCATGCCGAACACCTTCGAGAACGTGCGCAGCACGAGCACGCGCGGATTCTGAATCGCTGCCGGGATAACCGTTCCGTAACCGGCGGCGTCGACGTACTCGAAGTACGCCTCGTCCACCAGGATCGTGGTCTCCGGCGAGAGCTTGTTCACCTTTTCAATGAATGCCATCACGTCGGCCTTGGTGTGTACCGTGGCCGTCGGGTTGTTCGGATTGCAGAGATAGACAAGGCCCGCGCCGCGCGAAGCAGCACCCATCGCATCGAGGTCAAGGCCCAGCTTCGAGTCTACCGGCACGCTGCGCACTTCGGCGCCGATGAACTTGGCCCAGTCACCCGGGGCCTCAAACGTGGGGCCGCCAGCGACGTACGCTGACGTCTTGGAGAGAAAGGCATTGTCGGCCGCGCGAAGGAGTTCGCCCGAACCGCAACCCAACATCACGTTCTCCGGCGCGACACCCTGCAGCTTGGCAATCGTGGCGATCACATCGTCTTCGGCGACGATCGGGTAGCGATTGCACTCGTCGAAGTGCGCGCGAATCGCGTCGATGGCTTTTTTGCCAGGACCGATCGGATTCTCGTTTGAATCAATGCGCACCATACCGGGCGCGGCAGCCATGCGGCGATCGGCGCGGCGCGCC
>Ga0114969_10002756_pt1 | contig 14342 bp, 9 predicted proteins | sample M_130807_MF_Meta_FD_87316 | JGI IMG/M metagenome (GOLD analysis project Ga0114969, IMG submission 87316) | Freshwater microbial communities from Lake Montjoie, Canada to study carbon cycling - M_130807_MF_MetaG | ecosystem: Environmental > Aquatic > Freshwater > Lake | place: Lake Montjoie...
ACCCCGCGCCTTGCCATCGCCCACGAGCAGCGGCCGCCCGATCGCCGCGAACATTTCGTACGGGTCCAATCCGGGACCGGCGGACACGACGCCCGCGCGATCCTGCCGGTTCAACCACGCCGCCACCGGTTGCAGTGAGGTCGATCGGGGGCCATCGAACTGGTTCCGGAATCCCAGCGCGTAGTAACCGTTGGTCACGCCGATCGCCAGGGCCAGGGCCGACCACGGGAGCGGATTGGCCGTCCATCCCAGCGAGCGCCAACCGCGCCACGCCCACGCTCCCACCCACGGCAGCAGGAAGACCGCGCCACGGGGACCCATCGCGAATGGCCAGAGCGAGAGTTGGGCGAGGTACGCGAGGATCACCGCGAGGGCCGCGGCATCACCCCGCTGTCGCGTCCGGACGAAACCAACCGCGGCCAAACCGACCCCGCACGCGCCCGCGACCCATCCGAGCGCGATTGCCCAAGGGGTCATGCCGGAGCGCGCAACGACGCCGGCATGCGGGAAGTTCAACGCCAGGTCACTCGTCAACGACAGCAGCGCGTGGCAACCCACCTGATCCACGGCCTGCACCGCGGAATGCATGGCATATCCCCCCGAGCCACCGAGTTCCTCCAGACGCGACGCGAAATAGGCCGCGTAACCACCCGACGCCAATTTCGGCATCGACACCCAGATCGCCGCGAGGCCTGCAAACGGAACGACGAACCCCACGCCCGCCCGGACGCGGCGCCACCAACCGCCGGCCAACGCCGCCAGTCCCATGCCCGCGACGACGCCCAGCGCCGCCGAACGCGCCAAATACATCAGCCCGGCCAGCATCCCGAGCACCATCCACCAACGCGTGGCCTTCGGCGAATCCGGCGACGGCAACCGCCCGGGTTCGGTCCACCACGCCAGGCATCCCACCAAGACGAGGAAAAGCGGTTCCGCCATGTAATTCCAGACCAGGGAATTCCATGTCGATCCCGTCGCCACCAGCACCACCAGACCCGCCGCGCCGATCAGCGGCACCCCACGCGCCACCAACGCCCGGAAGACCAACAGCAACCCGGCGGTCGACAGGACCACCATCAGGCACCGGAGCAGGGTTTGGTTCTCGGGATACGAGGGTTGGATGCGGTAGACGACGGACAGAACCGCGGACTGCAGCGGCGGATAGGTCGACAACGGCGGGGCGCCGATGGCCTCGATGATCCGGTATCCCATGTCCCGGGACAGACTGTCGGCTCCGCAGAGATAGCTGCCGCCGTCGAGCCGAACGACCGATCCCCATGGCATCAACCATGCCCCGATGGCGACCAGAAGGACGGCGAGAACGGCAAACCAAGGGGCCGGGATGCGGGTGCCGGATGCTTGGGATGGCAGGGTCGCTGACATTCATGGGGAGGCTTCCACCAACCGGGGCGGAATTCATCCGAAATGTGACCGCAGCCAACGGCCATGTTCTCCCCTTTTGGGTCTTTCGCCGGGCCGATTCCCCCGCTACCGCTGGAAGGTGCGGTCGTTCATCCTCTCCATTTGCCTGCTTCCCGCGATTCTCGCCTGTGGCTTGGGCGGCGGCGCCGTGGCCGCCGAACCCCGTCCCGACTGGACCCGAACCCTGGAACGTCTCGGCGGCTGGCTCGATCCCGCCGGCACCCATCCGCCGGTCGTCACCTGCCGACTCCGCCTGACCGAGGCAAAGGGATTTCCGGCGGGTTTCCATGACGCCACGGTGGACGTCGCCTTGCAGGCTCCGGACCGATGCCGGCTCGGCTGGGGAACCAACCGCAGCCGCGTCGAGTTCGGCCGCGCCGGCCCGCGCGTCTGGCTCTGGGAAGCGGCGTCGGGCCGCGTGATCGTGGCGCCGGTCGGCACCTCCGCGGACGGATTGCGGCCCTCGGTTGGATTGCCCGTTCCCCAAGCGGCTTTGCGTTGGCTGCCCAGCGCCTGCAACTGGACCAACTTTCCCGACACGCGGGTGGCCGGCGAACCCTGCGCGACCACCAGCGTCTGGCCAACCCCGGCGGCACGCGATTGGCTGGGCATCGACGATTTCCGGGTCACCGTCTGGCTGCGCCTTTCGGATGGATTGCCCCAGGCGATGCGTTGGCAGTCGACCGCGGGGAATCGTTCGCTGACGGCGTGGCCGACGGCACTCCGGACCGAACTCGCCGCCCCGTCGTCACGGTGGCAACCCCCGGCGCCATCCGCAGAAAAGGCCGTGGCCACGGGCGAAGCCGCCCTGCGCCGCCGACTCGCGCCTCCCGTGGCGTTCCTCGCCCAGGAATTCGGGGCGATACCGGCCGACGCGGACGGGCGTTGATCGCGGGTGCCCGGGCCCCTTCAGAGACCGAGGTCCGACGCGATTTCCCCGGCCGCCCGTTCACCGGTCTCGACCGCACCCTCGAGATATCCCTGGGCGTCGATCGACGTGTGTTCGCCGCAAAAATGGGCGTTGCCTTCCCGTTCGCCCTCGACGCCGGCAAACGCGGTGTATTGCCCGACCTGCCAATACGAATAACTGCCCCGGCTGTAGGGATTGCCCGGCCAATAGTCGACCGTCGCCCGACCATTCCATCGCCCGCCCAACCCCGGCAGTACGGGCTCGATCTGAGCGAAGAACCGCGACGCACGGGAGGCCGGCGTGCCGGATCCGAAAGAATCCCCGATCGTGCCGCCGGTGAAATCGACCAGGATCCCCGCGGTGCCGGGTTGGCCGCGCGTGACTTCCCAGGTCGCCTGGTAGCCCGTGTCCGCGTAGGTCTCGCCATTGTTGCCGAGCGACACCCAGGGCCGCGACGTGAACTGCACGTTCAGCTTGCTGTTCGTTCCCATTCCGAGCGACTGGATCGCCAACATCTTCCGGGCACCAAAGCCCGCCCGCGTCACGTCCACCGAGGTCTTGAGGATCGAGAACGGCAGTGCCAACACCAGATGGTCGGCCACCACGTCGAATGTCCTCGCCCCCGACTGGAACGTCGCCGTGTAGGTGCCGGAGGCATTGCGGCGTGCCGCGACCAACGCGGTGCCGGCGACGATCCGGTTCCCCAACCCGGCCGCGAGCGAGGATACGATCCGGTCGTTCCCGCCGCGGACGTGGTATTTTTCGTTCGACTGGCCAAACAGGGTGAACTGGCCCGGACTATTGTAGCCGAGCAAATACAGAAGGCTGAGCGCGCTCTGGCGGTCGCACTCCGCCCCGTATTCGATGTTGTACGCCACGTCGAGCAACCGCCCGAGTCGCGACCCGATCCCGCCGGGGACGTTCTCGTCGATCCAGTCGACGATCGACATCCGGTCGAGCTGGATCCCCCGCGGGGTGGATTGGTTGTAGAGGGTCGGGTATCCGGCGGCGATCAGGTCCCGGTGCAGGCTCTGCCAGATCGACTTCAGATCGTCGGTCGCCTCGGCCTGCGAATAGCTCGCCCCGTCGAAAAGGTGGAAGGCCTCGGTGCCATTGACCTCGGCGGCCAGAAGGTTGTCGAGCGGGAGTCGCAGTTCCTGGGCGAGGTTGCGGACCCGCGCATGGCCTTGGTCGATGAGTTCGCCCCCGTGCTCCGCCACCTGATTGCCGGCAAAATCGGACCGATTCGTCCGGCAGCGGCCGCCCAAACGGGTGTTGGCCTCGTACACCGTGGCATCGACGCCGGACTGTTGCAGGCGGTACGCGCAGGTCAGTCCGGCAAGCCCGGCGCCCACGATGACCACGCGGGCCGTCGAACCCACCGACCGGGCGGCGAGCGCCGACGGGGCGGCGGCGAGGGCGGCACCGCCGGCACCGGCGACACGGAGGAAATCGCGGCGACTCACCGCGCGGGCGCGCCGTTCGTCGAGCACCCGTGCCGATTCGACGCCGCGGGTGGACGCCTCGGCGGCATGGGAGACGGCACGGCGAAGAAGATCGGCAATCGGGGTGTGGGACATGGCTCGGATGGTGTCTGGGCGTTTCTACAGGGACCCTCCCATCCTAGGCAAGCCATGGGTCCGCCGCCGGCGACGTTGGCCACGCGGCCACGGCTATTTCGGCAGCCACTTCTTCCAGTTCTCGCCGTACGACTCGACGTTCGCGCGGGTGATCCGCTCGAGCGGACTGACGTCCTTCACGGCGGCGGGCGACTTCTTGAAGTGCACCTTGTTGAGCAGGTGCTCGACGGAGCGATAGCCCCATTGGAAACACTGCTGCGCCAGCAACACCTGAACGTGGCCGCTGCGGAGGTAATTCAATTGCATCGGCAGCGCGTCGACGCTCACGCACTTGACGGTGCCGGGAGCCCATTTCAACGCGTTCTCGGTGAAGAGCGGCCATCCGCCGACCATCGCCCATCCGCCGATCTCGGGGTTGGCCTGCAGCGCGCGCTCGACGGCCGCGGCGGCATCCGGGGGCGTTTCCTTGTGGTAGTAGGTCTCCCCGACCTTGATCCCGGGGTGTTTCCCCGCTTCTTTTTTCACGCCGGCGACCCGCTTCTGGAGGTTGGGCGCGTTCTGGTTGCCGGCGAGGATCGCCACCATGCCCTTCCCGCCCATCTCGCGCGCCAACTCCGCCATCACCTGTTCCCCGCATTGCAGGTCGTCCACGCCGTAGGTCACGAAGCGCTTCGAGGACGGTGCGTCCGAGTCAAAGGTCGCCACCGGCACCCCGTTTGCCACGGCGCGGTTGATGGCGTCCGTGAGTTTGTTGGCGTCGCTGCAACTCACCGCGATCCCGGCCGCACCGGCCAACACCAGTTGTTCGATGGCCTCGGCCTGTTTCTGCGCGTCCTCCTCGTTCGGCGTGCGCCAGTCGATCCGGAGCCGCAACCCATGCTTGGCGCCCAACTCCCGCGCCGCGGCCTCGGCGCCGACACGCGCCACCTGGAACACGGCATTGCCCTGTGATTTGGCGACCAAGCCGAAGGTGTAGGCCTTGCCCGATTGGGCGACGGCCAACTGCGGGACCAACGGCAACACGGCGGTGCCGAGGAGGAATGTGCGGCGATTCATTGGGAATGCGATTTGCGGGATTCTCGGGGGGACCGTCCAAAAGAAAGACGCCCGGAGACCGGGCGTCAATCGCGGGAACCGGCCCCTTCCGGCGCCCTGTTCCCCGTCCGGCACCGGTTCAGCCGATGAACGAGCAGATGTACTCGCAGATGCCGCCCGCGACCTCGATGTCGAAACCCGACTTGGCCGGCACGTCGAAGTGCGTCCCGGCGCCGTACCCGGCGACCGACGCCGCGCCGTCGATCTTCACGCTGCAATTGCCCGCCACGATTTCCATCCGCTCGGCCTTGTCCGTGCCGAAGTGGTATTTGCCCGGATAGATCAGTCCCAGCGTCTTCTTGGAACCGTCCGGGAAAAGGACCGTGTGCGAGACGACCTTGCCGTCGAAGTACACGTTGGCCTTCGCGACGGCGGTCACGTTCTTGAATTCGGTCGGGTGCGACATGGGCCGAAAGTCTTGGCGTCGGGAAGGCGAAGTCAATGCGCGGATGGCCGCCTCACCAGCGGATCTTTTCCGGGAAGAACTCGCGGATCAGTTCCTCGTAGTAGGGGCGCAGGGCCTTCGCGTCCGGCTTGGTGTGGCTCTTGGTGTAGAGATCGTACGGATTGAATTCCCGCACCCACTTCAGCATCGCGCGATCCTGGTCGTTGCAAAGGTGTCCGTACTGTTCCTCGCGGTGCCAAGGATAGAACGAGTGGTACCGCAGCATGTAGAGCCCTTCCATCGGGAGGTACTCCTTGCAGACATGGTAGATGTACTCGTCGTGGCCCCAGGACAACGCGACCGCGTCGAGCCCGCAGCCTTCCGTGTACACCCCGTTCCTCGTCTGGTACCGCGGATCCCGGCTGTCCGGGTTCGCCTCGAAGAACTTCGGGAACACGATCTTGTCGGAATACGCGCACCCGGTCGGGAACGTGTCGCCCACCACGGCCCACTGGGGCTCGCCCCACAGGCACAGGATTTTCCCGAGGTCGTGCACGAACCCGGTCAACACCATCCACCGCGGCCGGCCGTCGCGGCGCAGTTGCTCCGAGGTCTGCAACAAGTGCTCGAGCTGGGACATGTCCGTGTCCGGATCGCTGTCGTCCACCAGCTGGTTGAGGTACTCCGCGGCCTCCCAGACGCCCATCGTCATGCGCTTCAGGCCAAGAAACTCGCGGCGCTTCGCCAGCGAGAACTCGTGCGTCTGGTTCGTGTGGTTCAACCGGTAGAACTCGCGGACGGTCGGGCGCGCGTCCGCCTCGTAGTTGCGGAACTCCGTTTCCGTCTTCTCCGGGGCATAACCCACCGCCGGCTTCTTCGGCGTCTCCCCGTCCTTCGGTTCCGGGTACCGCACCTTCATGAAGTCTTCCCACTCCTCCAGGCTTTGGAGCGGCTTGTTCGGATCGTTCGTCGGCGGCGTGATGCTCATGGCAGAATTCCGACTGAGCTAAACCGCCCACCCCGGATCCATTCAAGCCGGAAGCTTGGGCAAGGGACGGAACGTGTGCCTCGTGGCCGCGTGGCGCGCGCGTCCCTCCGCGGCGAAACCAAGGCCCCCGGTGGAAGGACGCGCCCGGGCGGAACGAATCCCCGCTCAGGCCCGGCGCGCCAGCCATTGCGCCAACCGCGCGCGCCGCTCCGGATCCGTCGCCTCCATCGGCAGGTCGCGCTCGAGTTGGCCGGGCGCCGGCACCAGCCCCCACGCCGTCGGCACGAACACCTCGTGCGCGTGCCCCTTCGGAAGCCCCAACTCCCGCGCCTGTCGGTCGAACCGCGCCCGCAGTTTCGCCTTCCATGCACCCAGGTTCGCGGTCGGCTCGATTTGGTGCCGCGCCACCCATGGAAGCCACTCGTTGATCTGGCTCTGGTGGCACCACGACTCCTCCGCGATCGTGTCGAACGCTTCTTCCACGTCCACCACCACGTCGCCGCCATTCGCCCCGGCCATGTAGCCGTCGTACGTGTTCAGGATCACCGGGGTCTTCAACCAGCGGGACTGGGTCTCGTCCCACGCCGGATATTCCCCGAGAAACGCATGGGGCACGTTGATCATGTAGGCCACGCGCCGCACCGCTTCCGCCACCGTGATGTGGTCCGGGTGCACGCCGGCCAGCGGATCCGACGCCGCCGGGGGACAGAACAGATAATCGGGCTCGAAATCGCGGATCGACTTCCACAACGCCGCCAGAAGGTCGGTGGTCAGGGTCCGGCAGGCCTCCTCGAAGGGCAGCCCGTTGGGCTTGCGCAGCAATTCGAATTCGTACCGGCCCACCGCCGCGCTCGCCACCTGTTCCGCCAACCGGATCCTCGCGGTCTCGTCGCGGGTCCGGAAGTGATGCCCGGACCGCCCGTCGGTGCACACCAGCACCCGCGCGCGGAAATCCGGCGTCGCCCGGCGCCGCAACAGTTCGAAGGTTCCGGCGGCGACGAACTCGAAGTCGTCGAAGTGGGCATGGACGCAAAGGACGCGCATGGCCGGTTTCTCTGCAGCCTCGGCGCCCGCGTTTCAATCCGAATCCCCGCCGGCCGCGGAGACGAAGCCCTCCCGGACCGGCCCGACACCTCCACGCATTCCGTGGCCCGTCGTCTTGGCGGCGCATCGCCGCCTTCCTCCGGGGCCATTGCCGGCGACAGTTCCGCCGGGATCGGCACCCACCGTGCGCAGAGCGACGACTCAAGACCTGACATCGGCGCCGCCGCGGGCATCCTCCCCCGCATGCCCGCCCTCCACGGTCTGCGCGCCGGCGTCATCGGCACCGGCTTCATCGGCCCCGTCCACATCGAGGCCCTCAAGCGTCTCGGGGTCCGGGTCGCCGCCGTGTGCGGTTCGACCGCTTCCGCCCGGGCCACCGCCGAACGCTGGGGAATCCCCGAGGTCCACGGCGACCACGACTACCGCGCCCTCTGCACGTCGCCGAACGTAGACGTCGTCCACATCACCTCGCCCAACAAAGTCCACGTCGAGCAGGCGCTCTTCGCGTTGCGCGCGGGCAAGCACGTGGTGTGCGAAAAACCGCTGGGCATGGACGCGCGCGAAACCGCCAGGGTCGCCGCCGCCGTCGCCCGTCCGGGCGCGCCCGTTTTCGCGGTGAACTACATGTGCCGCTTCTTCCCCGCCGTCCTCCAGATGCGCGCCCTCGTCCATCGCGGCGCCATCGGCCGCGTCATGCATGTCCAGGGACATTTCTTCCAGGACTGGCTCCTGAAACCCACGGACTACAACTGGCGCATCCTCGCCGGCGAAGGCGGCAAACTCCGCGCCGTCGGCGACATCGGCACCCACTGGATCGACGCCGTCTCCTTCATCCTCGGGACCCGGGCCGAGGCCGTGTTCGCGCATCTCGAGACATTCCACAAAACCCGGTTCCGGCCCGTCGGCGAGGTCCAGACCTTCTCCAAGGCCGCTCCCCGAAAGACCGTGCCGTATGCCGTCGACACCGAGGATTTCGGGAGCGTCCTGCTGAAATTCGGCCGGGCCGGCCACGGGCACGCCGACGGCGTGCATGCCAACGCCTCGGTCTCCCAGGTCGCGTCCGGTTGGAAATGCAGCCTGCAGGTCGGGATCTACGGGACCGAGGGCAGTCTCCGGTGGGATTTCGAGCACCCCAACGAAATCATCCTCGGCCGCCGCGACGAGCCCAACCAGATCCTCCAGCGCGGCACCGCGGGCTTCAGCGAGGACGTCGCCGGGTTCACCGACTATCCCGGGGGACACCCGGAAGGCTTCCCCGACAGCCACAAGATGCACTACCGCGCCGTGTACGAACACATCGCCTCGGGACGGAAGACGCCGGTGCTGTTCGCCACGGCCGACGACGGCCACCACGAGGTGCGGTTGTGCGAAGCCATCCTGAAAAGCCATCGCGCCCGGAAATGGGTGGAAGTGTGAGCCGGAACGCGGCGCATCGCGCCGCCGCGGCGATCGACCTTGTCCCGGCGGCGGCCCCGTCGGGCGGAACCCGCCGGAGAGCGTACAGCGTCGCGGGTCTTGATTGGACGGTGCGGGCCGGTAGCCTCGGGAAATGCGTCTTCCCGTTTTCCGAGCGGCCGCGGCCATCGCCTTGGCCGGCGCCGTTTCCCAGGCTGCCGAGGTGACCCTGCAGGGACGTGCCTTCACGATCCCGGACGGCTTCGAACTCACGGTCGCCGCCACCGACGCGATCGCTCCGCGTCCGGTCAGCGGGAGCCTCGACGACCAAGGCCGGCTCTACGTGACGGATTCCTCCGGGTCGAACCTCCCGCCGGCCGAGCAACTGAAGAACCCGACCCACCGGTTGCTGCGACTCGAGGACACGAACCGCGACGGCATCTACGACAAGTCGGTCGTGTTCGCTGACAAGGTGATGTTCCCGCAGGGCTGCCTGTGGCACGACGGTTGGGTGTATGTGGCGGCGCCGCCGAGCATCTGGCGATTCCGGGACGGCAACGGCGACGGCGTGGCGGAACAGCGCGAGGAATGGTTCAAGGGCGGCACCCTCACGGGATGCGCCAACGACATCCACGGCCCCTACCTCGGTCCCGACGGCTACCTCTACTGGACCAAGGGCGCGTTCGCGGAACAGAAGCACGAACGGCCCGGCAAACCCGCGATCAACGATCGAGCCGCCCACATCTACCGGGCACGGCCGGACGGGTCGGACCTCGAGATCGTGATGACCGGCGGCATGGACAACCCGGTCGAGGTGGCCTTCACCGCGGACGGCGAGGCGGTGTTCACCAGCACCTTCATCGATTTCAGCCAACCCGGTTGGCGCGACGGCGTGGCCCATGCCGTCCAGGGCGGCGTCTACGGCAAGGTCAACGGCGTGCTCGACGAGCGCCGCGTGGTGCGGACCGGTCCCGACCTTCTCCACCCGTTCGTCCAATTCGGCGCCGGTGCCGCCTGCGGCCTCTGCCGCTACGAAGGCACCGCCCTCGGTGCCGATTTCCGCGACAATCTCCTCGCGACGACTTTCAACCTCCACAAGGTCTCGCGCCACGTCCTCCGTCCGTCCGGCGCCACCTATGCCTCGACGGACTCCGATCTCGTCGTCAGCACCGACGTGGATTTCCATCCGACCGACGTGCTCGAGGACGCGGATGGATCGCTGCTGATCGTGGACACGGGCGGGTGGTACAAACTCTGTTGCCCGACGAGCCAACTCGCCAAGCCGGACGTGTTGGGCCACGTCTACCGGCTTCGCAAGTCCGGCCCGAAACACGCCGCCTCGACGGTCGACCGCAAGCGCCGCGCCGCGCCCCCCTCCGCGCGGGGCCTCCAGTGGCCGCTCAAACAGGCCGCGCTCGCACGCGACGCGCGCCGCCTCCCGGAATTCCGGTCGGTCGTCGAGAACCACCTCAACAAGAAAACCCCGGCCGACGGCGTCGTGCGGGTCGCGGTCGAGGGATTGGGACGTCTCGGCGACCGGGCCGCGGCCCCCGCGCTGCTCGAGGTCGCCGCGCGGACCAAGGACGTCTATCTGGAACACAGCGCGCTGTACGCCCTGATCGAGATCGGCGACGTGGCATCCGCCAGGGCCGCGATCAACGCCGCCGATCCCGCGCAACGCCGGGCCGGCTACATCGTGCTGGACCAGATCCAGGGCGGACAACTGGCACCGGGCGACGTCGTGCCGCTGCTGGCCGACGGCAACGCGCGCCTGTGGAGCGCCGGCCAGTGGATCCTGGGCCGCCATCCGGAATGGAGCGACGCGGTCACGCTCTGGTTCCGCAAACAGGCGGACATTCCCGGCGTGCGCGGCGCGCTGGAGACCCAACTTCGCTTCCTCGCCCCCGGCGCCAGCGGCCGCGACCTGCTCGCGGAGCTCGGGCGCAGCCCGGAACGCGGCATCGGTCTCCAACGTGCCGCCCTCGCGGCAATGGCCGATGCCGCGCCGAAAGACCCGCCGGCCGCATGGGGGGAAACCGTCGTCGAAGCCCTCCGGTCGGCGGACCCCGCCGTCGTCGCCGCCGCGGTCCGCACGGGCAAACCGCTCGCCAACCATGCCGGCGTTTCCGCCGCCTTGCTGCGCGCCGCCCGGTCCTCGGCATTGCCCGACGACGTCCGGCGCGCGGCCTACGCGGCCCAGAATGCCGGTTGGGAAGCGACCGATGCCGATTTCGCGTATCTGGCCGGCAACGGCGACGCGATGACCCGCGAGGGCGCCGGCGCCCTCGCCAAGGCCTCGCTGTCCCCGGCCCGGCGCCTCGAACTCGCCGGCATTGCCGCCCGCGTGGCGCCCATGCCGCTGCTGCAATTGCTGCCCGCGTTCGAACGCGGGGGCGACGCCCAATTGGGCGGCGCGTTGGTGGCGGCACTGCGTCAGGCACGCTCGAAGGCAACGCTCCGTCCCGAGCTCGTGCGGAGCACGCTGAAGGCATTTCCCTCGGACGTTCGCGCCGCCGGCGAATCCATCGCCGCCGAACTGAATGCCGACATGGCCAAGCAAGGCGCACACCTCGACGCCCTGCTCGCCGAACTCAAGCCGCTGCACGGCGACGTCCGCCGGGGCCAATCGGTTTTCCTCGGCCAGAAGGCCGCCTGCTACACCTGCCACCAGATCGGCTATCTCGGCGGCAAGGTCGGTCCCGACCTCACGCGCATCGGCGAGGCCCGCACCGAACGCGACCTGCTCGAGAGCATCGTCTATCCCAGCGCCACGTTCGTCCGCAGCTTCGAACCCATGGTCGTCGTCACCCGGGGCGGCGAGGAGATCCTCGGCATCGTCAAGAGCGAGGGCGAACGGGAGTTGGTCCTGCTCAGCGGACCCGGGGTGGAACAACGCTTCGCGCGCGCCGACGTGGCCGAACTCCGGCCCGGCACGGTCTCGATGATGCCCGGCGGCCTCGACGCCCAGTTGAGCCGCCAGGAACTTTCCGACCTCATCGCCTTCCTGCGGAACACCAAGTGGGGCGCGAACTGAAACCCTACTCCGCGGGCTTGCCCCCGTCGGTGTCGTGGCACAGTTGGTCGATCACCACCGCGCTGGCCAGAACCAGCACGTCGTCCTCGCCGTCCACGATGTCGACGCCGTAGGTGTCGCGCACCGTGAACCACTGCTTCGACACCCGCGCCACCACGCGCCCGCCCCGGCGGAACGTGTACTCGTGGTCGAGGAAACTCCCCTGCGCGTCGTAGTCGTCCGGGCCCGGCACATCCACCGTGAAGTGGCAACGGAACAGGTTGAACAGGTCCTTGCGGACGACCGCCGCGAGTCGGCCACCGCGGTGGATCTCGTAGGACTTGCGCAGCGCGAGCAGGCGTTCGCGGAGGAACGCCAATTCGTTCCCCTTCGGGTCGCGGAAGGACAGCTTCTCGCGGAACAACGTGAATGCCCGGCCGTCGACGAGGAACGCGTCGCGACCCGAGTCGTCGAGGATGCGAAAGTCGTCGCCAAGGCAGAGGAGTTTTTCCCGGATGAGATAGCGCATGGAAATGGGGCGAACGTGGCGGAACCTGCCCCTGCCCCGGACCGCGTGCAAGCCGTCGATTGGGGGGTGGCGCATACGCCGATATCATGCCCACACGCCGCTTGACCGCCCCGGCCCGCCAAGGAGGGTGCGACTGCCCCGACGGCACCATGAACACGCATCCCCGCAGGCCGGAAACCCAACCCGGCCGCGCCCATTGCCTCCTCGCCGCCACCCTCGCGTGGCTCGTTCTCGCCGTCGGTTGCGGCCAACGCCCCGACATTTCCGAACGCGCCGGCCTTCGGCTCACCACCCGCGAGATCGGTCCCGCCTCCGGATTCGAACTCGTCCTCGACGATCCCGTCGCGCCGCACGACGCGCTGGGATCGCCCGCGGAATCCCCGCTCGAGATCGATCCGCCCGTGGCCGGCACCTTCGTGTGGCGGGGACGCCGCACCGGCATCTTCGTGCCGACGGAACCCCTTCGCATCGGCACGCGGTACGTGTTCTCGCTCCGCCCCGGCCTGCGCGACGCCGATGGCCGTCCCGTGAAGGCCCGGTTGCGGCGCGCCTTCGAGATGCCCGGTCTGGAAGCCAACCTCGACCGCGGGGGGTGGTGGAACGACGAGGACATGCCGGCCCTGCCGCAGGTCACCGCGCGCTTCAACGACGCCGTCGATCCCGCCGATCTCGGCCGCCGCGCCGTTTTCACCGACGGCCACGAAACCGTGCCCGCGTTGGTCGAGGACGCCGCCGCGGCAACGAATCTTGCGGACGCCATCGGTGTCGGGTCCGGCTTGGCCCAACCGCCCGCCCCGGCACCGGCGGGACTCGTGTTCCAGTTCCGACCCTCGCGCCCGCTCGAGTCGACCAATGTCTGGCGATTCGAGATCGCGCCGGGCCTCGCGAACCGCGCCGCCACGACCGCAACGACGGCCAAGGGTTCGATCGACCTTGGGCGCGCCGTGCCGTTCGCGGTGACGTCCATCGAGGCGGCGAACGAGGTGCAGGGCGGCCGGAAGGTCCGTTTGCACTTCAGCCGCCCGGTCTCCCCAAGCCTCGCCACGAACGACCCGGCGGCATGGTTTGTTTGCGAACCGGCCGTGACCAACCTCGTCGTCGAACGGTCCCCGGGCGGGCGCGTGCTCGCGGTCGGCGGGGCCTTCCTGCTCGACGCCGAATACCGGGTCGCGGTCGCCGCCGGATTGCCCGGCGGGGAACCGGTCGTCTTGCGCCGGACCACCGAGGCACGCCTCCGTTTCGAACCCATTCGCCCGACCGTCTGGCTCGCTTCGTTCGACACCGTCCAACTGGCTTCCGGCGGGCGCGCGCTGCAATTGCTGGCATTGAACACGCCGGAGACCCGGATCCGCATCAAGGCGCTCGATCGCCGCGGGCTCATCCCCGCGCTCCGCGCCTACGAACGCTACCTCCGGTCGGGAACCCCCTTCGCGCCCGACACGCTTCCGGGCGCGCCCGTCGACTATGCCGGCCTGGTGGGACGCACCGTCCACGACGAGAACCTCGACACCCGGGCCGCGATCGACGCGTCGGCCATCCGGACGCTTCCCTGGGATCGACTCGCCGGCGCGGGATCGACGGGAGCGTATTTCGTGGAGGCCGACCTCCACCGACTGCCCGCGGAAAGCGGCGGCGGGGAAACGAGGGTCGGTCCCCAGGCCATCGTGCAACTCACCGATCTCGGCATCGTCACCAAGACCGGCGCCCGGGCCACGTGGGTCTGGACCTTCTCGCATGCCACGGGCAAACCGGTGCCCGGGGTTTCGGCCAGCCTGCGTTCGGACGAGGACGAGGTCCTCGAGGAAGCCCGGACCGACGCCGACGGACTCGCGCGGTTTGGCCGGCATGCGACGGCGGCCTGGGTGTTGGCGGACGCGGGTGGCGACCTCCACGCCGAGCGTCTGACCGAAAACATCGTCCCCCTGTGGCACTACCAACTGCCCGGTGGCTGGGAAGACCCGCCGGACACGAAACTCCACGC
>Ga0114969_10002758_pt1 | contig 14339 bp, 13 predicted proteins | sample M_130807_MF_Meta_FD_87316 | JGI IMG/M metagenome (GOLD analysis project Ga0114969, IMG submission 87316) | Freshwater microbial communities from Lake Montjoie, Canada to study carbon cycling - M_130807_MF_MetaG | ecosystem: Environmental > Aquatic > Freshwater > Lake | place: Lake Montjoie...
GATTTTTGGCCAGTTCGTTAGCCAGAGTCTGTAACTGTTTTTCGTCCATAAAGTAACCTGCTTTTGATGTTGGAATGAACATATCAAAATCAGGCAATTACACAAATTTATGTACAGGCTCGGTCAAGCCCTTCAATCTTAATCGCCAAGGTCATTTCCATCAGCATACCCAGCTTGCCGTTTGGGAACTCGCCCTTGCGGGCAAACCACAACAGGTACTCTTCTGGAAGATCGATCAACACCCGGCCCTGATATTTACCAAAGGGCATCACGGTGTTGGCGATTTCAATCAGGTTCTCTTTTTCCATCAGGCACCTAACAGGCGGATCATTTCCGCTTCGTCGATCACCTCAATACCCAGTTCCTGCGCTTTAACCAGCTTGGAACCCGCTGCTTCACCGGCGATCACCAGATCGGTTTTCTTGGAAACGCTGCCGCTCACCTTGGCCCCTAAGGCGGTCAGGCGATCTTTGGCCTCATCGCGCGAAAGCTGGCTGAGAGAACCGGTCAACACCACGGTTTTACCGGCAAACGGGCTGTCGATCTCTTCTTTCACCACCACGATCGGCGCAGGCCAGTTGATGCCCACTTCCGGGCTAACCAACTCTTCGATCACCTGTTGGTTATGGGCTTCAGCAAAGAAATTCACCACGTGCTTCGCTACCACCTCGCCGACATCCGGCACTTCTTTCAGCGCGTCCAGATCGGCCGCTCGCAGTTTATCCAGCGAACCAAAATGGGCTGCCAGATTCGCCGCGGTAGATTCCCCCACTTCACGGATGCCAAGCGCATACAGGAAACGGGCAAAGGTGGTTTGCTTGGCGGTTTCCAGCGCATCGACCAGATTCTGCGCCGACTTCGGCCCCATGCGATCAAGCCCGGTCAAGATACCGGCTGAAAGACGGAACAGATCGGCTGGGTTTTGCACGTACTCTTTGTCCACCAGTTGCTCAATGATTTTCTCCCCCATGCCGTCGACGTCCAACGCACGGCGCGAGACAAAGTGCTTCAGCGCTTCTTTACGCTGAGCCCCGCAGATCAGACCACCGGTGCAACGCGCTATGGCTTCGCCTTCCACCCGTTCCACGTCAGAGCCACAGACCGGGCAGTGCTGCGGGAACACCACCTCACGGGCATCCTGCGGGCGACGATCTTCCACCACGCCCACCACTTTCGGGATCACATCCCCCGCGCGGCGCACAATCACCGTATCGCCAATGCGCAGACCCAAGCGTTCGATCTCATCGGCATTATGCAGCGTCGCGTTGCTGACGATCACCCCGGCCACCTGCACCGGCTCCAGACGCGCCACCGGGGTAATCGCCCCGGTACGCCCTACCTGGAACTCGACTTCGCGCACGATGGTGATCTGTTCCTGTGCCGGGAACTTGAAGGCAGTTGCCCAGCGCGGCGCACGCGCCACAAAACCGAGCGCTTCTTGCAGCTCGATATCGTCGATCTTCACCACCACGCCGTCGATATCAAAACCGAGCTGAGTGCGGTCTTGCTCAACCTGACGATAAAATGCCAGCACCTCGTCGCTGCCGGTACAGCATTTGACACGATCGCTCACCGGCAGGCCCCAGGCCTTAAACTGCATCAGGCGTTGCCAGTGGCTACGCGGCAGTTCACCCCCTTCCAATAGGCCAACACCGTAACAGAGGAAGGTCAAAGGACGTTTAGCCGTGATGCGCGGATCGAGCTGGCGGATTGAACCCGCAGCCGCATTGCGCGGGTTGGCAAATATCTTGCCATCTTTGCGCCGGGCTTCTTCGTTCATCTGTTCAAAACCGGCCTGCGGCATAAACACTTCGCCGCGCACTTCCAAGCGAGATGGGATGTTATCCCCGGTCAGGCGTAGCGGGATGGCGCGGATGGTGCGCACATTAGAGGTGATATTCTCCCCGGTGGTGCCATCACCACGGGTCGCCGCACGCACCAATTCACCGTTTTCGTACAGCAGACTGACCGCCAAACCATCCAGCTTCAGTTCACAGCAGAACGTCAGCGGCTCGCTGGTCTTCAGGCGATCCTGCACGCGCTTGTAAAATGCCAGATAGCTCTCTTCGTCAAACACGTTATCCAGCGAGAGCATCGGCACTTCATGGCGCACCTGATCAAACGCTGCCAAAGGTGCAGCACCGACGCGCTGGGTCGGTGAGTCAGCGGTAATCAGTTCGGGATGCGCCTGTTCCAAAGCACGCAGTTCCTGCATCAGGCGGTCATATTCCGCATCCGGGATCTCCGGCGCATCAAGCACGTGATACTGATGTTCGTGATGGCGCAGTGAGGTTCGCAGTTGATTGATTTTTTGGTTGATCGATTCCATGGCTCACCATCAGAAGATAAAAAGCCCCCGGGTAGCGGGGGCTAGAGATAACAAATTATTCAGTGCGGCTAGCTGGTGATCAGGCGCTCTTATTTTCCAGCACTTCACGAATGCGCGCTTTGTAGGTTTCCAGTTTCTGCGGCGTCATCATACGACGCTCGTCGTCCAACACCACGCCGCCCACATCGTCGGCAATGCGCTGGGCCGATTGCAGCATCAGCTTGAAGTTCTGATTGGCGTCTCCGTAAGACGGTACCATCATAAACATCGATACGCCCGGCGTAGAGAAATCAGACATCATTTCAGGATCAAAGGATCCTGGTTTGACCATATTGGCCAGGCTGAACAACACCGGGCCACTGCCTGCCGGGCTGATATGGCGATGGAAAATTCCCATTTCACCAAACTGGAAGCCTGCTTGCAGCACGCTCTGTAGCAAAATTTCGCCGCCAATCACGCCACCTTGATGCGCCGCTACGTGCAGCACCAGGACGGTTTCTTTCAGTTTTGCCGGCTTGCTCGGTTCCTGCTCCACCGGTTTCACTTCCGGCTTCGGCTGCTGATTCGCAGGTTCAGCATGATGGGCTGCGGGTTGTGGTGCATGTGCCGACGGCAAGTCGTCAAGACGCGGCGCAGGTTGCGGTTCGTCGTCTTCATCGTCCTGCGCGTAGTTATCCAGCAGGATGTCATCATAATCTGGCCGCTCAGAAAGCGGTGCTGGTTGATGAGCTACCGGCTGAACGGGCCGTGGGGCTGGAGCAGGCTTCGGCATAACAGCAGGCTCTTCGCGTGCAGCATCAAAATGGCCCAATGACGGCTCGTCCTGGGGATGAGTGGCACGAATACGCACCTCGCCCACACCTTCAGCAGGTTCGTCGAATGGAGTTGGTTCACGTTCTTTTTTCGAACGCTTGGCTGGGCGATCGCGGAAAATCGACGAGCGTTCCTTGCGGCTGGTCCAAAGACCATGCAATAACAACGCTATTATGGCGATCGCGCCAACAACGATTAATATCAGACGCAAATCCTGCATCATTGCTATCTCTGTTGTTCCAATACATTGCCACCGCGGCAAACATTCACTCCTTAACTCTATTTGCCTGCAGGCACAAGTGCAAGTCCGTGCTGAACTTTATGCCAATAAAGATGATTACACTGCATTTTTTGGCTGTTTTTTCAACCAACCGCCCCCTAGCCAGTGGAAAATCATACCGATATGATAGAGATGCCTGTTCAGACAAAGAGATAAATTTAAGATATGTCCTATATGCAACCTGCTTCCAAGCCCACCAGCGGCATGCATTACTTCGCCGAAGGGTGGCGCCTGATTTCGCGCCCAGGGATTAAACGCTATGTAGTATTACCTTTGCTCGTTAACGTGTTGCTGATGGGATCCGCCTTCTGGTGGCTGTTCAGCCAACTGGGTGACTGGATCCCAAGCATGATGAGCCATGTGCCTGACTGGCTGCAATGGCTGAGTTATTTGCTTTGGCCGCTGGCGGTAATTTCGGTGCTGCTGGTGTTCAGTTACCTGTTCAGTACCCTCACCAACCTGATCGCAGCACCGTTTTGCGGATTGCTGGCCGAGCAGCTTGAAGGCAGCCTGACCGGTAAATCACTGCCGGATACCGGCATCTTAGGTATCATGAAAGATCTTCCGCGCATTATGGGGCGCGAATGGCGCAAGCTGATGTACTACCTGCCACGTGCGCTAGTGCTGCTGGTGCTCTACTTCGTACCTGGTATCGGCCAGACGCTGGCGCCGGTGCTGTGGTTCCTGTTCAGCGCCTGGATGCTGGCGATTCAGTACTGCGATTATCCGTTTGATAATCATAAAGTCAGCTTTGCCGACATGCGCCGTACGCTGCGCCAGCACAAAACTGACAATCTGCAATTCGGTGCGCTGGTCAGCCTGTTCACCATGATCCCTATCCTGAATCTGGTGATCCTGCCGGTAGCCGTGTGCGGTGCCACCGCCATGTGGGTGGACCGTTATCGCCCGCAATTTGTTCGTTCCTGATCGAATATTGCTTCAGATGAGGGTGCTTCCGGCACCCTCGTTATTGGGCATAAAACTTATTCTCTAATAACATATAGATATACCAATTCCTTACTTCCCTGCCGGGGCCGTTAGCGTATGCTTTCGATGTTCCCTACATTTTCATAGAGTTAAAGGACGGGCTATGAGCAAGATATATGAAGACAACTCATTAACAATCGGCCATACGCCGCTGGTTCGTCTGAACCGTATCGGCAATGGACGCATTCTCGCCAAGGTTGAATCTCGCAACCCGAGCTTCAGCGTCAAATGCCGCATCGGTTCCAATATGATTTGGGATGCCGAAAAGCGTGGCATTCTCAGCGCCGGTAAAGAACTGGTGGAACCCACCAGCGGCAACACCGGTATTGCTCTGGCCTTTGTGGCGGCAGCGCGTGGCTACAAACTGACGCTGACCATGCCAGAAACCATGAGCATTGAACGCCGCAAACTGTTGAAAGCGCTGGGGGCCAATCTGGTGCTGACCGAAGGCGCGAAAGGCATGAAAGGGGCGATCGCCAAGGCTGAAGAGATTGTGGCTACCGATCCGAACCGCTACGTTCTGCTACAGCAGTTCAGCAATCCGGCTAACCCGGAAATTCATGAAAAAACCACCGGCCCGGAAATCTGGGCAGATACCGACGGTGAAGTCGATGTGTTCATCGCGGGCGTGGGTACTGGCGGTACGCTGACCGGCGTCAGCCGTTTCATCAAGAAAACCAAAGGCAAAGCCATCACCACCGTGGCGGTTGAACCGACAGATTCACCGGTGATCAGCCAGGCCTTGGCCGGTTTAGAGCTCAAACCAGGCCCGCACAAAATTCAGGGCATCGGCGCAGGTTTTATCCCTGGCAACCTGGATCTTGAGTTAGTCGATCGCGTTGAGCAGATCACCAACGATGAAGCCATCAGCATGGCCCGTCGTCTGATGGAAGAAGAAGGTATTCTGGCAGGGATTTCATCCGGCGCCGCTGTTGCGGCCGCGGTCAAACTTTCAGAAAACGCAGCCTTTACCGATAAAACAATTGTGGTTATCCTGCCTTCTTCAGGTGAACGCTATTTGAGCACCGCATTGTTTGCAGATTTGTTCACCGAACAAGAGCTGCAGCAGTAGAGCGAAAAGTGCACAAAAAGCTAAAAAAGCACCTTTCGGGGTGCTTTTTTGTGGACTGGATCAAAGTTTATACCCATCAAAGATTGATTTTAGCCTCTGGCTTTAGTATTTAACCGGACAATTATTTCGGTACGCGAAATTAATCACCTTCCGCCTGTTGTTTGAGCTGAATCGATTTACTTGTTTGTCGCTAACGCGCAAAACACGGCATAATAGGAAGTTGATTGAAATGGCATCAGAAGCCAGGTTTTTTTGATCTGGCATGACTAAAGCGTCGTTTTATGTTGCATCAACGCTCGCCCCTGTACCATAGTCAGGCACTAACCAGACAGGCTAAAATCACGCCGCTAGGCTAAACTTTAGCTCCACAACATTAATCCAATAAGTTGGGGAAACATCAATGTTCCAGCAAGAAGTTACTATTACCGCTCCGAATGGTCTGCACACTCGCCCTGCCGCTCAGTTCGTTAAAGAAGCCAAAGGCTTTGTCTCTGACATTACCGTCACCTCCAACGGCAAAAGCGCAAGTGCCAAGAGCCTGTTTAAACTGCAAACTCTGGGCCTGACCCAAGGTACCGTAGTAGTCATCGAAGCTGTTGGTGAAGACGAGCAGAAAGCCGTTGAGCACTTGGTAAAACTGATGGCAGAGCTTGAGTAATCGGCCCGTCTTTTTAGTTAACACCAGTCAAGAGTAAGGTAGGGTTATGATTTCAGGCATTTTAGTATCACCGGGTATCGCTTTTGGTAAGGCTCTCCTACTGAAAGAAGATGAGATTGTCATCAACCGGAAGAAAATCTCTGCAGACCTAGTAGAGCAGGAAGCCTCGCGTTTTCTGGCAGGCCGAGCTAAGGCATCCGAGCAGTTGGAAGCGATCAAGACCAAAGCTGGCGAAACCTTCGGCGAAGAGAAGGAAGCCATCTTCGAAGGCCACATCATGCTGCTGGAAGACGAAGAGCTTGAGCAGGAAATCATAGCCCTCATCAAAGACGATCTGGCGTCCGCTGATGCTGCCGCTTATACCGTGATTGAAGGCCAGGCAAAAGCGTTAGAAGAGTTGGATGATGAATACCTGAAAGAACGCGCGGCTGACGTGCGTGACATCGGTAAACGTCTGCTGCGCAATATTCTGGGCCTGGCGATTGTCGATCTGAGCTCAATTCAGGATGAAGTGATCCTGGTTGCCACCGATCTGACCCCATCAGAAACGGCCCAATTGAATCTGGACAAAGTGCTGGGTTTCATCACCGATCTGGGTGGCCGTACTTCCCACACCTCCATTATGGCCCGTTCCCTGGAGTTGCCGGCAATCGTAGGCACCAGCGACGTGACCAAGCAGGTGAAAAATGACGATTACCTGATTCTGGACGCCGTTAACAACCTGATTTACGTTAACCCGACCACTGAGGTGATCGAGCAGTTGAAAGCTGCTGAGAATCTGTACACCAGCGAGAAAAACGAACTGGTCAAGCTGAAAGATCTGCCAGCCATCACGCTGGACGGACATCAGGTTGAAGTCTGTGCCAACATCGGTACCGTGCGCGACGTCGCAGGTGCAGAGCGCAATGGCGCCGAAGGTGTCGGCCTGTATCGTACCGAATTCCTGTTCATGGACCGCGACTCACTGCCCACTGAAGACGAGCAGTTTATGGCTTACAAAGCCGTTGCGGAAGCCATGGGCTCACAGGCAGTGATCGTCCGTACCATGGACATCGGCGGTGATAAAGACCTGCCGTACATGAACCTGCCGAAAGAAGAAAACCCGTTCCTCGGTTGGCGTGCGATCCGTATCGCGATGGACCGCCGGGAAATCCTGCACGCCCAGTTGCGCGCCATCCTGCGTGCTTCCGCCTTCGGTAAACTGCGTATCATGTTCCCGATGATCATTTCTGTGGAAGAAGTACGCGATCTGAAAGGCGAACTGGAAACGCTGAAAGCGCAATTACGCGCAGAAAACAAAGCCTTTGATGAGTCGATCGAAGTGGGCGTGATGGTGGAAACACCGGCCGCGGCAGTGATTGCTCATCACCTGGCGAAAGAAGTCGACTTCTTTAGTATTGGGACAAACGACCTTACCCAGTATACTCTGGCAGTAGATCGCGGCAATGAGCTGATTTCTCATCTCTATAACCCGATGTCCCCATCAGTGCTTGGCCTGATCAAACAGGTCATTGATGCATCTCATGCGGAAGGCAAGTGGACCGGTATGTGCGGTGAACTGGCTGGCGATGAACGTGCTACACTGTTGTTATTGGGCATGGGGCTGGATGAGTTCAGCATGAGTGCGATTTCAATCCCGCGCATCAAGAAAATCATTCGTAACACGAACTTCGAAGATGTGAAGGCGTTGGCAGCGCAAGCCTTGGCTCAGCCAACGGCACAAGATTTGATGAATTGTGTGAATAAATTCATCGAAGAAAAGACGCTCTGCTAAACTTCCACGACACTGGAACGCCGCCCAATTTAATGCTTAGGAGAAGATCATGGGTTTGTTCGATAAACTGAAATCTCTGGTTTCTGATGACAAGAAAGACACGGGCACTATCGAGATTGTCGCTCCAATTTCTGGCGAAATCGTCAACATCGAAGATGTACCTGACGTTGTATTCGCCGAGAAAATCGTTGGTGACGGTATTGCTATCAAACCGGCAGGCAACAAAATGGTTGCTCCGGTTGACGGCACTATCGGCAAGATTTTCGAAACCAACCATGCGTTCTCTATCGAATCCGACAGCGGTATTGAGCTGTTTGTCCACTTCGGTATCGATACTGTTGAGCTGAAAGGCGAAGGCTTCAAGCGCATCGCTGAAGAAGGCCAGCGCGTTAAGAAAGGCGATGTCATCATCGAGTTCAACCTGGCACTGCTGGAAGAGAAAGCCAAGTCCACTCTGACCCCGGTTGTCATCTCCAACATGGACGAGATCAAAGAGCTGATCAAACTGTCCGGCAGCGTTATCGTGGGTGAAACCCCAATCATCCGCATCAAAAAATAATCACCGTTGGTGATAGCATCAAGCAAATGCCAGTCGGTTAATCCTGACTGGCATTTTTCTTTTCTGCGCTACCGCATAACTCTGTTCTGGCTTCTGTCACTCATAAGCTGCCTGAACCGCCCTGGTAATCCTGGAGACTACATTATGAGTTAAAAGGAGAGTCTCATGTCATCAAATCGCTACCCGCCTGAGTTACGCGTGCGCGCAGTAAGAATGCTTCTGGAACAGCGCAGTGAATACAAATCTGAACAAGCCGTATCACCTGTACCGAGGCGAGCAAAATCACCAATAATCAAATCACCTGGCGTTTGTGCTCTGGCGGCGCAACTTTACCTGTCGGCCCGGTTGATGCCTCTACCGATATGCTAGTCACTTTTAACTAGCCTTCAACGTTCAGGCGCTGGTATGCAGCGCCCGCTCCTACGCAACCCAACGCGGCACCCGCAGCCTAATCACCAACCCACCCTGTTCACCGTTATGTGCCTCTACCTGCCCACCGTGCGCCAACACCACTTTGCGGGCGATCGCCAGCACCAACCCATATCCTTTGCCAGACAGCGCCGATTTCACCCGCACGAACGGGTCAAAAATGCTGGAAAGCTTCGACTCCTCTACTCCAGGCCCCTGATCGCGGACCTCAATCTGCAACAGTTGGTCAATACTCGTCAGTCCCACCGTCACTTGTTGCCCCTGACTGGAGAAACGCAGAGCGTTGCGAACGATATTATCCACCGCACGGCGCATCAGTTCCGCATTGCCTTTCACCGTGTATTCCACATCTAAACTGGCCTGCAATACAATCTCTACGCCGGGGATTTGCGCTTCGTAGCGTGCATCGTTCACCACCGCATCCACCAGCCCGTAAAGATCAAAATACTCTTCATCTGGCAGGCTATTGCTCTCGGCACGCGACAGGGTCAGCAGTTCGCCGATCATTTTGTCCAGGCGCCCCGCTTCATGCTCAATACGCTGCAGCGAGTTTTCCACGTTATCCGGGTTTTGCCGCCCCAGGCCAATCGCTAATTGCAAGCGCGCCAATGGTGAGCGTAGCTCATGAGAAACGTCATGCAGCAGTTGTTCACGGGCGCTGACCAGCAGTTCTAGGCGTTCAACCATGGTATCGAAATCGTGTGCCACGTCGGCAAGCTCATCATGCCGCCGCCGCATTGCAGGGAACAACCGTACTGCCAAATCCCCCTGTGCCACACGCTCAAAACTGGTGCGCAGTTGGCGCATCGGGCGCGTCAGGTTCCAGGCCAATACGGCACTGAACAGCAACCCACCAAACGCACCCACCCACAGAAACGGAGCTGGGATATTGAGAAAGCGCCAGCGCTTGGCGGGGCGGTACTCTTGCCGTAGCCCTTCAAGATCATAACTCAGCAAATAACCCCGGTTATCCGCCCCGCTCACCCATTTAGTCACCTTTGGTGGTAGCAGCCCCGCCTCAGCGCTTTCCACCGCATCCTCTGCCGGTGGCTGTGCCGCAGGAGTCACGGTGAAGAAACGGCGATCGTTCGGCGGCCAATCAGCCACCATGGCGTTCAGCGCTGGCATGCCGCCGCTTTGCAGCACGGAAGCAGCCGATGCTATTTGCAGGCTGACCATACGTCGGGTAATGCTGGTTTCCGGTGATTCATGGCGATTGCCATAAAAAGTGAAGGTGACCCACAACGCCTGGGTCATGATGATAAATGTCAGCCAGAAGCCGAGCAGGATTTTCCAGAACTGTCTTCCGCGCATAGGCTTCACCTGATGCGGTAACCGATACTGCGCACCGTTTCGATGCTCAGCAGGTTACCGGTCAGCACACTCAACTTTTGGCGGATATTGCTGATATGAACGTCAACGCTGCGATCGTAGCATTCACGCTGGCGTCCAAGCCCTTTCTGCGAGAGTTCGTCTTTAGAAACTACCCGCTCCGGCGAGCGCAGCAGCAGTTCCAGCAGATTGAATTCCGATGCGGTCAGATCAAACGCCTGCCCTTGCCATTCCGTGCTGCGGGTCGAAGGGTTAAGCATCAGCCCGCCAAATACCAGCACCAAATCCTTATTCACCGCTTCCGGCTGTTCTTCAAAACGGCGCAGCACCGCGCGCAGGCGTGCCACCAGCTCACGTGGATAACAAGGCTTAGGCACGTAATCGTCAGCCCCCATCTCCAGGCCAATCACCCGATCAATGTTGTCGCCTTTGGCGGTCAGCATGATGATCGGCAAGCGACTTTTTCTGCGCACCTCGCGCAGCACATCGATACCGCTCATATCCGGCAGCATAATATCGAGGATCATCGCAGTGTAGTTACCGGAAAGCGCCCCAGCGACTCCATCTTTGCCGGTCAGCACCAGGGTCGCGTTGAATCCTTCAGCGGTCAGGTATTCGCTCAGCATGGTGCCCAGTTCAAGATCGTCGTCGACCAACAAAATTTTCATGCCTTTCTCCCTCGCTGATTCACGTCATTCTCCCGCTGATTGATTCATGGCGCAGCCAGTTTTACTTAATCCTTACATACCACACAGCGATATCAATATACCGACAGTGGGGAAGAGGCATTAGTCAAACACGCCGGTGGAAAGGTAACGATCGCCGCGATCGCAGATAATCGCCACAATCACGCTGCCTGGGTTGGCCGCTGCGATACGCAATGCGCCAGCCACGGCACCGCCGGAACTGACGCCGCAGAAGATCCCTTCGCGCTGCGCCAGTTGACGCATGGTCTGTTCAGCGGTGCTTTGGCTCATATCCAGCACCTGATCCACCAGCTCAGGGCGGAAAATACCCGGCAGGTAAGCCGCAGGCCAACGGCGAATGCCCGGAATACTGCTGCCTTCGGCCGGTTGCAGACCGATGATGTTAACCTGCGGATTTTGGCTTTTCAGGTAACCACCAACGCCGGTAATGGTGCCGGTAGTGCCCATGCTGGAAACAAAATGGGTAATGCGGCCCGCCGTTTGCTGCCAGATTTCTGGGCCGGTGGTGGTGAAGTGGGCGTAGGGATTATCCAGATTATTGAACTGATCCAGCACCTTGCCCTGCCCCTGCTGCTGCATCTCCAACGCCAGATCGCGTGCCCCTTCCATCCCCTGCTCACGGCTGACCAGGATCAGTTCGGCACCGTAAGCGCGCATTGCCGCCTGGCGCTCCATGCTCATGTTTTCCGGCATCAGCAGCTTCAGGGTATAACCTTTCATCGCGGCAATCATCGCCAGCGCAATGCCGGTGTTGCCACTGGTTGCCTCAATCAGCGTATCGCCCGGCGTGATCTCACCGCGTAGCTCCGCCTGTTGGATCATCGCCAGCGCGGCGCGATCTTTAACCGAACCTGCCGGATTATTGCCTTCCAGCTTGACCCAGACTTCCGCGCTCAGCCCTTCAGCCAATCGTTGCAGTTTTACTAACGGTGTATTCCCGATGCATTGTTCCAACGTGGTCACAATCGTTGCCTGTTTGTAATGTCAAAAGGCAACCCCACGGTTGCCTTAAATATGAATAATGGGGGGTTAAAAACTATCAGGCGCTTTTCGCTAACGCAACCGGTTGTAACAATTGTTCACCGGCATACAGGCGCGCGTTCAGGCTACCGACATAGTAACGGCCACCGCGAGTCGGTGCCGTATTGTCTTCTGACAATACCACGCTGATTGGTTCCTGATGCCAGCCGATCGGCTGCACGGTCAGTTGCCAGAAATGGCCGCGCGGGCTGACTTCCAGCACCTGCACCGGTAGCGGGCAACGGGCGCTGCTCTCGGTGCTGATCTCCATTTCCCACGGGCGCAGAAACAGATCGACACGGCCCTGATGCATCGGCTGGAACGACAGCGGCCATTGGTGCGCGCCTACAAACAGCTGCGAACCACGGATTTCGCCGTTCAGGCGGTTAACTTCGCCCATAAACTCCAGCACGAAGCGGGTCGCCGGTTCACGCATGATCTCGACCGGTGAACCCACCTGCTCAATATTGCCCTGGCTCATCACCACGATACGATCGGCCACTTCCATTGCCTCTTCCTGATCGTGGGTAACGAACACGCTGGTGAATTTCAACTCTTCATGCAGTTGGCGCAGCCAGCGGCGCAGTTCTTTGCGCACCTGGGCATCCAGCGCGCCAAAGGGTTCGTCCAACAGCAGGATTTGCGGTTCCACTGCCAGCGCCCGCGCCAACGCCACGCGCTGTTTCTGACCACCAGAAAGTTGCGAAGGATAGCGATTCGCCAGATGGCCCAACTGCACCATCTCCAGCAGTTGCTCCACTTTTTGTTTGATCGCGGCGGCATTCGGGCGCTCACGGCGCGGCAGCACGCTCAGGCCAAAAGCGATATTGTCGAATACGGTCATATGGCGGAACAGCGCGTAATGCTGGAATACGAAACCGACGCGGCGATCGCGCGCATGCACGCGGCTGACGTCTGTACCGTGGAAGCCCAGCTTGCCGCCGCTCTGGCTTTCCAGCCCGGCGATAATCCGCAACAGGGTGGTTTTACCGGACCCCGATGGCCCCAGCAGGGCCACCATCTCACCAGAAGGAATATCGAGCGAGATATCGTTCAATACCTTGGTACGACCGAAGAACTTGTTGATACCATTGATCTCAATGCTCATGATTTTCCTCCCGCTCAAGACGTGCGTTCTGGCGCGCTAAACGCCATTGCAAGCCGCTTTTCAGAAATAAGGTCACTATGGCCATCAGGGTCAGCAGCGCGGCGGCGGTAAAGGCCCCGGCGGTGTTGTAATCCTGATGCAGTAATTCAACTTGCAGCGGCAAGGTGTAGGTTTCACCGCGAATCGAACCGGAAACCACCGACACCGCACCAAATTCACCAATGGCACGCGCATTGGTCAGCACCACGCCGTACAGCAGTGCCCAACGGATGTTCGGCAGCGTGACGCGGCGGAACATCTGCCAGCCAGAAGCCCCCAGCAGCACGGCGGCCTCATCTTCGTGACTGCCCTGGCTCAACATCAGCGGCACCAGTTCGCGCACCACAAACGGGCAAGTGACGAACACCGTAACCAACACCATGCCCGGCCAGGCGAACATCAGTTGGATGTTATGCGCATCCAGCCAACCGCCGATCGGCCCATTGGCGCCGTAAAACAGCAGATACAATAGCCCGGCCACCACCGGCGACACGGCAAACGGCATATCGAACAGCGTCAGCAGCAATTGGCGGCCAGGGAAGGTAAAGCGCGTTACCAGCCAAGCCAGCAAAGTGCCGAACACCAGATTGACCGGCATGGTAATCAGCGCCACCAGCACCGTCAGCCAGATCGCATGTAACATGTCTGGATTGGACAGGTTCTGCCACACCGCCCCCGCGCCAGAAGAGAATGCCTCGATGAAAATCACCACCATCGGCACCACCAGCAGCAGGATGGAGAACAGTACGCCGATAGCGATCAACGTCCATTTGCCCCAGTTCACACGCGGGCGTTCTACGCCACGGAAGGCGGTAATATCAGCCATCAGTGCCCCCCGATACGGCGGCCGAAGCGGCTCTGCAAAGTGTTAATCGCAAACAGCAGCAGTAACGATGCAGCCAAGATCACCGAAGCGATAGCGCTGGCCGCCGGGTAATCAAACTCCTGCAAGCGGACAAAGATCATCAATGAGGTCACTTCGGTTTTCCAGGCGATATTACCGGCGATAAAGATCACCGCGCCAAACTCGCCCAGGCTGCGGGTAAACGACAACGCCGTGCCGGCCAGCAGTGCCGGGGCTACTTCCGGCAGTACTACGCGGCGGAAACTCTGCCAGCGTGTAGCGCCCAGCGTTTCGGCCGCCTCTTCGTATTCAGGACCCAACTCTTCCAGCACCGGTTGCACGGTGCGCACCACGAACGGAATGCTGGTAAACGCCATCGCCACTGCGA
>Ga0114969_10002759_pt1 | contig 14332 bp, 10 predicted proteins | sample M_130807_MF_Meta_FD_87316 | JGI IMG/M metagenome (GOLD analysis project Ga0114969, IMG submission 87316) | Freshwater microbial communities from Lake Montjoie, Canada to study carbon cycling - M_130807_MF_MetaG | ecosystem: Environmental > Aquatic > Freshwater > Lake | place: Lake Montjoie...
ATTCCTGATTTTTGCAAAATATATTTAACAGCTCTTGCAGCTCCTCCTGTTCCTAAAATTAAAGCATTTTGATGCTTTGATTTCATTAATTCATTTAATGAAACCTGAAATCCATAGGCATCAGTATTGAATCCAATCAATTTTTCATTCTCCACTTTAACACAGTTTACTGCACCAATTTCCTTTGCCTCATTATCGAGAGAATCGACCATTGAGATGATTTTTTCTTTATATGGAATTGTGACATTAAATCCATTCAGTTTTTTTTCTTTCACCAGGGAATGAATCTGATTCAAATCTTCAATAGGGAAAGCAGCATAAGTTGATGCAATATTTTCCTTCAAAAATTTTTTTTTGAAATATTCAGGACTGAAAGTATGAGTAAGCGGAAACCCGATAACTCCGTAATTTCTCATTGAAAATTTACTAAGCCGGCGGATTCAGAAAGTGCAATAAAGTATCACCTCTTAATCCAAGCCGAAGTGTTTCTAAAGGTAAAACTTCGGCAGGTGAAATATTGCCAAGATTAACATTTGCACCTGCTAATTTGATAAACCAAACCTGCTGAGCTTTTGCCGGCGCTTCCCAAATAATATTCTCACCTGGAATCTGCCATAAAATTTCTTCAACTAAACCACTGCGAACTTCTCCGGTACCACGATAGATTCCAACATTTCCGCCTTCGCGAGCTTCGGCAATTACTTTCCATGCCCCTGCTTCCAATTCGCTTTTCATCAATTCAATCCATTTGTACGGAGGAATAATTTTCAATTCATCTTTAGAACCTACTTCAGAGAAAACAGTCCGGGTTTTGGAAAGTGTATTTATGTATTTGCACTTTTCATCATGAGGCATTTCAATACTTCCATCTGACACTTCAACATATTCAATTTTATACTTATCCATTAATCGCAGATAATCTTCAAACTGATTCCTGATAATAAAACACTCCATTAAAGTTCCTCCGAAGTACACCGGAATTTTTGCATTGCGGTAAACTGTAAGTTTTTTTTCAAGATTCGGCGTAACGAATGCAGTTCCGAATCCCAGTTTTATTACATCTATATATTGTTCGGCAACTGATAAAAGGTCTTCGGCTTCGCGTACGCTTAATCCCTTATCCATTACCATTGCTAAACCTGTTTTGCGTGGTTTGGCTGAGCGATCAGGTAAATTCTTTAATTCAAAATTCATACATTAATTTTCTCAGGTGTAAATATCAATAATTCTATTCACCTCGTTATCATTTTTCATTTCGGGCATTAAACGAAAAAATAATTTGCATTTATTTTTATCAGCAAATAGTGTCTGACTTAGCAATTCAATAGCTAGTTGTCGTAATCCAGATTTAAATGACACAACAGCTTTTAACAAAGTGATATTGGTTGAAGGGCCTTTATCTTGCTCAACAATTGAAATAAATTCAAGCGCATGTTCAAGACAATTCAATTGAATTAGCAATTGAATAATTTGTTCGTAAGCTTTAAACCCTTTTACCTTAGGGGAAAGTGCAATTAAACGATCACTAACTTCAATTAACTGACTAACATCTTTTAAAGCTACAGCAGATTTTGCTGCTGCCATTAAAAAAGTAAGTCGTTGTGGATCCATTCTCATTGCCTTTTTGAAAAAAGAAAGTGCACTGTGATATTGTTTTTCTTTTTGAAAAGTTATTCCGATTCTATAAATCGCAATATCCAATTCAGGTTCAATATTTACAGCTTTACGGTAATACAATCTTGCTTTACCGTACTCTTTTAATTTCTCATAGCATTCTCCAATACAGTAATACAAATCTTCGAACGGACGGGAATAATGAATTGCTTTTTGATAAAACTCAATTGCTTTATGATAACTGCCCATCCTGTAAAGAGTTTCAGCACAATCACGATAGGCTAAGTCATAAGTTTCATTAATAGCTATTACAAATTCAAAAGATTCAACAGCTTTTTCATATAGTCCTAAACCGAAATAAGCTAAACCTAAATTCTGCCAGGCCAAATACGAATATGGAGAATCATCAATCAATTTTTGATGAAAATCAATGCTGTCTTCAAATCTTTTTGAAAGATCAACGCTATACCACATACGGTTTAGTGCTTCTTCATTGGTCGGGTCAATCGTCAACGAAGTTTTTAAACAATCAAAAACTTTGTTGAACTCATTTAAATCTTCGTATACATCTGCTAATTCAAGCCACAACTCGGCAACCTCATCTTTTTCTGCAACCTCCATTGCCTTTTGAATCACCTCAATACATTCTTCATGTTTTCCTTTTTGTAATAAAATATCAGAACGCAATAAATAAACACTTACCTCACCGGGATCAATGCTTTCTGCTTTATCCAATAATTTAATTGCTTCATTATACTTGCGATGTTGCATAAGCAATGAAGCTTTTTTAACAATTAATGCTGAAGAGAAGGGATAAATTCCAATTGCAAAATCAACAGCTTCTAAAGCTTTAGCTGTTTTTCCCTGCAATTCATAATACTCAATTAACTCTTCAAAAGTATTCAGATCGAAGAAGAGCGATTTATTCTTTTTAAGTTGCTCTTCATATTGTTTAACTGCCGAAAGAATATCTTCGGGGTTTTCGTTGTAATCATCTCGTTCGTTCATTCGCTCGTGTTCAAGTACTTTCCAAATGTAACAATCCATTTAAAATTTGATGCCCATAAAAAAATTTTATTTTCAAACACAAAGTGTTATATGAAATTTTTAAGAATGTTAAATATTTACTTTTTAACTGAATTTAATACCTGACACTTAAATTTCTGTTTTCGAATTAATGAAATTTTTAAAAAAAATATTTTTTCTTGTTTCAGCTTTAACAATAAGCTATGTGTCTGATGCTCAGTCTTCTTTTCTTAGTTTAGAGTTTCCCCTTCCTATTGACATGTTGCGCTTTAAGGAAAATAAATTAAACAGAATTACTCTTAAATATCAGTTTTATAATCAATCAGCATATGAGCCAGAACTGAAAAATAAATTGAAAGCTCAAGTTCTTTTTTTTGTTTTTCAAAATAAAATCGTGAAAGGTTTTGGTTCAAACTTATTACTTAATAGAAGTTCATTTAGCATTTATAATCAGGATAAAAACTCAGAACCCCAAATTTATTATACGGGCAAAAGAATTTATCGCATTGATTGTATCGATGAAAATATTCTGGCAAAAGGAATGTATTTATATACATACAATGAGTATAAATTACTGAAGAGAATCTTCTTTTATAAATATGATTCAAATGGAGATTTAATGCTGTCTGAAAGAATTGATGTCCATTATCATTGAGTATTTATATAAAAGCATAACTGTAGCGTTCAATTATATTTGTTCAACTCTTTTATTATGAAGAAATTAATTTCAAATTGCTCAATACTGTTTTTTGTATTTAAAATAATTAATTCATCAGAATCTCATGCACAGAATAATCTCAGGAATTATTGGCAGCAGGAAGTTAATTACACTATTCAGGTAAAACTAGATGATGTTAAAAATTACTTAAGAGCTACAGAAAGTATCAACTATATAAATCATTCACCCGATACTTTAAAATATATATGGTTTCATCTTTGGCCGAATGCCTATAAGAATAACAATACTGCATTTGCCAAGCAAAAAGTTGAAAATGGTTCGGTTGATTTTTATTTTTCAAAGGAAGAGGACCGTGGTTTTATTGATTCATTAAATTTTGAAATAAATGGTGAAAAGCTAAAACTTGAATATGATTCTGCCAACATTGATATTGCTAAGGTATGGCTTAGCAAACCTTTGATTCCCGGAGAGCAGGTTTTAATTACTACACCTTTCCGGGTAAAAATTCCAAAAACATTTTCGCGATTAGGACATGCAGGTCAGCAATATCAAATAAGTCAATGGTATCCTAAGCCTGCAGTTTATGACCGAAAAGGTTGGCATCCGATGCCATATTTAGATCAAGGTGAATTTTATTCAGAATATGGTGTGTTCGATGTATTTATCACACTTCCGAAAAATTATGTAATGGATGCTACAGGTTCATTGGAAAATGAAGAAGAAAAACTCTGGCTTTTAAGAAAAAATGTTGCAGCAAAAAGAAAACTCAGTATTGAGTTAAATTATTTAGAGAAAGAAATTGAAAATTCTTATCCGAATGATACTATTGGCGGAATGGTATTTCCGGCATCAACTCCGGAATCAAAAACATTGCATTATCATGCTGAAGATGTTCACGACTTCGCCTGGTTCGCTGATAAAAGATATTTAATTGTTAATGATTTGGTAGTGCTCGAATCCGGAAAAAAAGTTGTTACAACGGTTCTTTTTACCGAAAATCATTCAGCAACCTGGAAGAATGCAATCAACTTCATTGATTCTGCAATTTATTACTACTCAAAATGGATAGGTGATTATCCTTATTCGCATGCTACTGCGGTTGATGGGGCATTAGTAGCAGGTGGTGGCATGGAGTATCCGATGATTACAGTAATTGGTGGTGTAGGGAATTCTTTAGATGAAGTAATTGCTCATGAAGTCGGGCATAACTGGTTTTACGGAATTCTTGGCTTTAATGAACGGGATCATCCGTGGATGGACGAAGGAATAAATTCTTTTTATGAGGCAAGATATTCTGACCGGAAACTAAAACCTGGAAACTCAATTGCTCCAAAATTTCTTGGCCTAGCCGGAATGACCAATTTGAAATTGAAACACCTGACCTATTTAATTACTGCTCGTCCGTACAACGATCAACCGGCCGACATACCATCTGTTCAATACACTCAATTAAATTATGGTGCAATTGTTTACAGCAAAGTTCCTGTAATGCTGAGTCACCTTTCTTCAGCAATGGGGTCGGAAAATTTTGACAAAACAATGCATTCACTTTTTGATGAATGGAAATTTAAACATGTATATCCTGAAGACATGAAGAAAGTGTTTGAACAATCTTCACCAATGTATTTCGATTGGTTTTTCAAGCAGTATTTAAATACAACTGATATTCTTGATTTTAAATTACTGAATGCAAAAGACACCACACACATAGTTTCGTCGGTTTACTACAATGTAAAAGTTAAGAATAACGGAGGACTCAAAGCTCCATATAGTATCACTGCAATTAAGGATAACAAACCAGTTTTAACAAAATGGTATGGTGGAATGATGGGCAAGTGGGAAGTGCTTTTTCCGTATGGCGATTATGATGAATTTGTAATTGATTATAAAAATGAAACTCTGGAATTTCGGCAAAAAAACAATCAGTTAAAAATACACGGCATATTGCGCCGCATGGAAAAATTAAAACTGCAACCAATTGTAAGTATTGAAAATCCGAAACGCACACAATTATTTTTTTCTCCTATTGCCGGATGGAATAATTATGATAAAGGAATGGTTGGCTTAGCAGTTTACAATTCATTTATTCCTTCACGCAATTTTCAATACCAGTTGGTACCGATGTATTCATTCCATACAAAACAGATAACTGGCATTGGAAGATTGCAATACTTTGTTTATCCGAAAAACGGGTTTGTAAAAAATATTTGTTTTAGTTCAACATATTCTTCGTTTCATTATAACGATTTTCTTATTGACTCTTTATTCTCTTTCGACAAAAAGGATTTTGTTCTTGATTCAATAGTTTATTCAAGATTCCAAAAGTTTTCTGAAAAAATTGATTTTACTTTCAGAAAAAAAAATGCACGGGCAAATTCAGTTTCAAAAATTACATTAAGAAGTATTTTGATTTTGAAACAAGAACAGGGAATCGGTATATGCCTTTTTTGTCAGTATTATTTTCCAGGTTCTCCATATTATTATAATTCACCAACCACAAAAATGCTTTACAACCAGTTAAAATTTTCGCATGAGAAACTACAAATAATAAATCCATATTCATTTAATATTTCAATTGAAAATTTTTTAAATGGTATTGCTCCTTCGTATGAAAGAACTAAAGGGGGTTTTCTCTTTTCAACTGAATTCAACTGCCACATCAACTATAAAAAGAAAAATGACGGATTCGGAATTCGGTTTTATGCTGATTACTCCCCTGAGTTATCTAATGTTCAAGGATTCAATCCACACTTAACTGTAACTCAAGGTTCTGATGATTATGCATTTGATGAAGTGTTTTTAGCTCGCTCTGAATCAACAGGTTTTCTTTCGCATCAAATGATGATGAATAGAGGAGGAATGAAATTTTCCAACGCACAATTAATTTCTCCAATTGGCGGAAGAGGAGTTTCAACCATTGCATTGAATTTAACTTCTACCCTTCTGATTCCCATTCCTATTTTTGTGTTTGCTGATTTTGGATATTCAATTCCAACAAGTCTTAGCAATGCATATCCTTACAAAGCATTTCAATACGATGGCGGTATAGGAATAAAAATCATTCCTGATATATGCACTGTTTATCTCACCTTGGTTTCATCACCTGATATTAAACGCAATGCATTTTCAGTTCCTGAATATGATAAATGGTACAAGCGATATTTCTTCACTTTAAATTTTTCGCGAATAGTTCCGTTTGATAAAATCAGGGATTTGAAATTATAATTTCATTTACACCATGTATAAAACAAAAGAGCGCCAACGAATAGTTTTGTCGGCGCTCTTCATTAATAGATCTGAATTTATTTTATCAAAGTAACATTTCCTTTATACACTTTCGAGTGCCCTTCACACATGGTTACTATATTATAAATGTAAACTCCAACCTGGCAATCATCGTTATTGTTATTCTTTCCATCCCATCCTTTTTTTGCATCATCATCAAAGAAAACTCTTTCTCCCCATCTATCATATACTTCAAAACGAGTTACTGTTTCAATTCCGACAATGTAAGGCAATAAAACATCATTTGTTCCATCGTAATTAGGAGAAAACACATTTGGCATCATCAATGATTGGCAAGGAGATAATAATGTTACTACAACTTCATCGGTGTTTGTACATCCATTAATACTTGTTCCCAATACTGAATAAGTGGTGGTAACTATTGGTGAAACAGTATATGAAGCTGAATTACTTCCATTTCCATCTGCCGGTTGCCATGCAAACGAGGCTCCACCGTTCATCCATGCAATTAAGGTTGTTGATTCTCCGGGAATAATTGACACATCATTACCTGCATTTATAATAGGAGGAGTGAAAATATCAATTGAAACAGAATCGTGATTGAAACAACCAAATGTATCAGTTACAGTAATTGTATAGGTGGTAGGTAAAACAGGAGAAACTGTTGTGTTTTGAGCATTTGGATTTGATGCACTCGGTGATGGTTCCCATAAGAATGTTACTCCCTGGTCTACACTTACATTAACACCAACCCCCATACAGGTAATTGTATCGGGAGTAACAATCAGGTTTAAAGGCTGAAGAACAAAAACAACTATCGAATCAAATCCTGCACAACCATTTGCATCGGTTACAGTTAAAACATAGGTGGTTGTAGTTGCAGGAATTGCAGTTGGTCCGGAAATTAATGGGTTGCTTAATGATACTGCCGGACTCCATGTATAAGTAGCCCATGTACTTGAAGGAACCATTAGCACAGAATCATACCAACACATTGTTTGATCAACCCCGGCACTGAATCCAGGTAATGGATTAAAATTTACTACTACAGTATCATAATCCCCACATCCTGATGCATTTAAACCATATAAGACATAAGTGGTTGTCAAAATTGGTGAAACAACAGGATTTGAAATATTACTCGTAAATCCTGCAGGAATTGATGTCCATGAATAGGTTACGGCATTTGACCCATTTAATTGAGCTGATCCTCCGCCAAGACAAATTGAAGTATCATTTCCTGCACTGCATTGATAGTTGGTTATTACATTAACAATAACTGTATCTGTATTTGAACAATAACCACCACTTGTAACAGTCAGAGTATATGTTGTTGTTTGAATAGGTGAGGCAATAGGATTTTTTATAGTAGCATTACTAAGTGAAGAAGCTGGGGACCATAAGTAAGTTAAGTTTCCGCCATCAATATAAATATCATAATCCTCACATTCTCCATAACTAAATGCAGCACCACAATAATCTGTCGCAACAGGAACTGTAGCGTATCGGCATAAAACCCTTAAACGAGTCCAACCAGGTATTGCAGTTACAGGGATTGTAATATTTCCATTAAAAACTGTTGTTGCGGAAGATCCACTGGTATAAACAAATTCTCCCGCATCGGCAAATGAACCATTCTGATTGTAATCTATCCAAACACCAAATCCTTGTCCCCATGATGCTCCGGCTTGCATTGAAATTGGATAGGAACTTCCTAAATTGACTGTCGTAGTTGGAGCTCCGACATAGTAAGTATAGTTATTTGCATTTCCTGAACAACCTGAAGTATTATTAACTAATGTATTAAACGAAAAGTTTTCTATATAATCACCAGATGAACAAGCAATCGAATAAGTTGGAGTACAAAAATTTCCACCACCGCTAGGATTAATATCTAACTGAGATGTTTGTCCAACACAAATTGTTTGAGGCGAAGCAACAAGATTTAATGGAGGAGCTATTCCGGCAACAAAAACAACAGCACTACTTGTTTTAGTACATCCTGCATTACTTGTAATAGATACATCATAAGTGGTAGTAACTGCAGGTGAGGCTGAAGGAGTTGCTGTATTTGCTCCAAGCAAAGTTGCTGAAGGTGTCCACGAATAAGTATATGGTGCCCCCCCTGCACTTCCAACAATACCAAGTTGCGATTGTTGATTTAAACATATTGTATCCAAGCTAGGCGTTACTGTAAAAGTAAAATCAGGAACTACATACACAACCATTGTGTCTGTATTACTGCAACCACCGGTTAAATTACTATTTACAACATAGGTGGTTGTTTGACTTGGTGTAGCAATCGGATTGGAAATATTTGCATTATTTAAACCTGTTGCTGGTGACCAGGTAAATGATGTTCCGCCGGTTGCCTGTAATTGAGCAGTCATGTTTCCGCAAATAGTGATGTCAGGTCCAGCTGATGTACCTGATAAAACATAAATTTGAAAAGAATAAATCTGTTGTCCTTGTATTGGACAAGCATCATCATGAATTGTTAAAGTAAATGAATGAAATCCTGTATCTGAGCCCGATGGTTGCCAGTAAAAAGTAGAGATAACAGGATTTGTTCCTGTACTTGTCATTGTTGCTCCGGGTAATACACTGGCTAAGTTTGTTGATACAGAAAGTATTTGCCCTAAATCTGGATCAGTTCCAGTAACTTGAAAACCTAAAGGTTGACCAGGACATACCTCAAAAGAGGTGGGACCAGTAACATAACCACCTGTTACATTTGTTGGAGAGCCTAAAGTTGGAACCTGATTGTTACAGTTTAAAACCACTAATTGAATGTCTCTTGTAACTGAACCAACCCATACCCCGTTTCTATATTCATCAACACGAACAGCAACAACTGTTATTTGAGTTGCATTTGGAGTAAAAGACATTTGACCGGTAGATGGATCAAAAGTTACAGTTCCTGAGGTTGTAGAAAGTGGATAGGTGGGGCTAAACGGAGAAGCATACGGAATTGGAGCTCCACCTAACCAATCCATTGGATCAATCAAAGTATAAACTAAAGAATCGCCATCTATATCAAATGCTCCATGATTGTAATTGAATGGTTGATTTGCACATATGTAAGGTACAGGAAGTGTTGTAAATTCTGGTGAATTATTGCATAAGCTATTAGTATTATCAATACGCGCTTCTATTCTTATTCCATAACTGGAAGCACCGGTAATGTTTGTAATAGCTGCATTTCTACAACAACTTTCATAAGAAATAATCCAATCATTACAAACAATTGGTAAATTGATATCTCCTTCATAAACATATTGTTGAACACCTGGTAAGGTTCCTCCATTGCATGAGCTTTGAGCAATTTGAGCTGGACATAAAGGACTAACTTCAATTCCATTGATAGTTTGAGTTAAAGTAACAGACCCGCTTTGCCCGCAAGAAGCAGAAGTATAATCAATAGTTGCACTTGTTGGCGCCTGAGCTGCACCAGAACAGTCTCTGTAAAAAGAAAGGGTTATATGATATTGATTTAGACCAACACATTTATATGAAATATCCATTCCCATCATATGTGTAGCCTGAGAATTGAATTGGAAAAAAAATGTTGAAATGAAAAGAAGTGTAAAAATTTTTTTCATCGACTTATAAATTTATTTGAATTCAAATATAATAATGCATAAACACGCTGCAAGTTGAAGAATGAAATACCGTTATTATTATTAAGTAATAGTTTATTGATTTATTACATATCCAAAAACTAAAAAACAAAAAAGCCGAAAAAAAATTAATTCTTCCAGCTTTCTATTCAATGAATTAAACAATTACCAAAGACCGCTAAAAATCTTTTGTATCAAAGCACTTGCGGTACCAACAGGGTCTTTTCTGATTTTTGCTTCTTCTTGAGCAACCATATAAAATAATCCATCCAAAGCCTTTTGAGTTACATAGGAAGGTAAATCAGAATTTACTTTTGTTACGAATGGAATTTTATTGTAGGTATCAAAAACCTGCTTCCAGTATTTTGTTGCTTCAGTTTTGTCAAGCTCTTGTTGAATGATTGGTTTAAAAGCAGAAGTCAATTGTACCGAGGTGGATTTCTTTAAATATTGTGTGGCGCCATCTTGAGGTCCTTTAATTATATTAACTGCATCAACTATACTCATAGACTTTATTGCATCAACAAAAATTGGTTTTGCTTTTGGTCCTGCTTGTTCTGCTGCACGATTCATTCTTAAAATTGCATCGTCAACCAAATTCCCCATACCTAAGGACCGGAGTTTGGTTTCTACTTCTTTTGCTTCAGGCGGCATTAAAACTTTTATAACAGCATTCTTAAAGTAGCCATCAGTTTTTGAAACATTATCGGCTCCTTTTGATACGCCGATATTTAAGGCTTCTTTTAAACCTCCGATCATTTCATCGTTAGAGGGTTTTCCTGAGCTATTACTCCCTCCGGTATTTACCTTAGGAACAGTGTATGTTTTTTTGCCGATTTTTATTTGCGCACAGGAAATAAAGGGAGTACAAAGTACTAATAGTGCAATAGTTTTCAGAGTTTTCATAATCAAGAATTGTTTGAATGATGTGCTTTTCAAAAGCCTTGCCAAAGAAAGCAGAAATAAAATAGGATTAAATTAAATTAATGGAATAATAGTTAACTATTGCATAAAGAAAATGAGTTTATACATTTGCGCCCTTATTGACCGATGGTGTAACTGGCAACACGTCTGATTTTGGTTCAGAAGAGTCTAGGTTCGAAACCTAGTCGGTCAACAATTTAGCCCCTGATTTCTTCTGGGGCTTTATTTTTTTTGGGAAGTTGCTAAAGCACCAACTTCTGCTATATTTGCCACCCCAATTTTTTGGCACATGTCATCTGAAATCGAATCAAAAGTTAAAATTTTCGCCGGAACAGCATCCGAATACCTTGCAAAAGAAATTGCAATGGAGTATGGTGTTGATTTAGGTATGGCAAAATTGTATCGATTCAATGATGGTGAAATGCAACCTGTAATAAATGAAAGTATAAGAGGCGATTATTTTTTTATTGTGCAAAGCACTTTTGCTCCTGCCGATAATTTAATGGAATTATTACTAATGATAGATTCAGCTCGAAGAGCATCTGCTGAATACATAACTGCAGTTATTCCTTACTTTGGCTATGCGCGTCAAGATAGAAAGGACAAACCCCGTGTTTCTATTGCCAGTAAGATGGTAGCTAATTTATTAACTGCTGCCGGAGCTGATAGAGTAATGACAATGGATTTACATGCTCCTCAAATACAAGGATTTTTTGATATTCCGGTTGATCATTTGGAAAGCAACACGATATTTATTCCATATCTTAAGGAGTTGAATTTACATGATATGACTTTTGCCTCACCTGATGTGGGAAGTACAAATCGTGCTAGAATATTGGCTCAGCACTTTGAAAAAGAAATGGTGATAGTTGATAAACATCGCAAGCGTCCGGGTGAAATTGCCGGTATGACATTGATTGGTGATGTAAAAGGAAGAAATGTGATTTTGGTTGATGATATCATTGATACCGCAACAACCCTTTGCAATGCTGCCTCTCTTTTAATAGATAAGGGTGCTTTAAGTGTTCGGGCAATGTGCACTCACGCTGTTCTTTCAGGAAATGCAATAGAAAAAATTGATAATTCTAAACTAACCGAGTTGGTGGTTTGCAATACTATTCCGCTTCGTAAGTTTTCTCCAAAAATAAAAGTACTATCTGTGGCACCGTTATTTGCTTCAGCAATTCGCAACATGCACGAGCACAAATCAATAAGTTCATTATTCATCAACTAAGTAAATTTAATAAACAATGAAAGCAATAGTTATCGAAGGAACACTTCGCTCAGGTTCAGGAAAAAAATTATCAAATGATTTGAGGAAGAACGAAGAAGTTCCCTGCAATATCAACGGCACTGAAAATTTTTGTTTTTCTGCTCCGGTTAAATCATTCAAGCATTTGGTTTATACACCAGACTTTAAAACCGCTACTATTAAGTTAGGGGATAAAGAAGTTAATTGTGTTATTCAGGAACTTCAATTTAATCCTGTTTCTGATGAACTTGTTCACATTGATTTTCTTGAACTAGTTCCAGGAAAAAAATTAACTGTTGAAATTCCATTACAATTAAATGGAACGCCAAAGGGTGCTAAAGATGGAGGTAAAATAACTCAGCGTATAAAAAAACTAAAGGTTATAACTACTCCTGAAAAATTAGTTGAAAGAATTCAAATTAATATTGCAGATATTGAATTAGGTAAATCAATTCGTGTTAGTGATTTGAAATTAGACGGAATGGAGATACTAAATCCTCCTCATTTTCCAGTTGTTTCAGTGTTAATTCCCCGTGCAATTAAAGAAGAAACTCCTGCTGCCGCTGCAACTGCTGCTCCTGCCGCTGCTGCCGCGCCTGCTGCAGCTGCTGCAAAACCTGCTGCTGACAAAAAGAAATAATTAAGTGAATTACCTGATAGCAGGTCTCGGAAATATTGGTGAAGAATACACCAACACCAGGCACAATATCGGATTTAAAATTACAGAAGCACTTGCTGAGGAAGCAGGTGCTTCTTTTGTTTTGGAACGATTAGCTTTTCATGCATCGTATAAATGGAAAGGAAAAAACATTCATTTGATTAAGCCAACAACCTACATGAATGAAAGTGGAAAGGCAATTCGTTATTGGATGAATGAACTGAATATTCCTGTTGAGCGCATAATTGTAGTGCTTGATGATTTAGCCATTCCATTCGGACAAATAAGATTGCGTAGCAAGGGAAGCGATGGCGGACACAATGGTTTAACAAGTATTCAGCAAAATTTAAACACCACAATATATCCTCGTCTTCGATTCGGAATCGGAAACGAATTCCGTAAAGGTTCGCAGGTAAATTATGTTTTGGGGGAATGGAATGCAGAGGAGAAAAAAAATCTTGCAGAGCGAATTAAAGAATCAGCCGATGCAATAAAAAGTATAATCAGTATCGGGCTTGAACGCTCCATGAATATTTACAATACACAGAAATAATTTTCTGATTTTTTGTGACATTACTTACTTGGTTATTTTTAGCTCTTTAAAATTTAGGCGCGAATGAAAATTTTTTGTATCGGACGAAATTATGCTGAGCACGCAAAAGAACTGAACAACGAAGTGCCTGATGCGCCTGTGATTTTTATGAAGCCACAAACTGCTTTACTGCAAAACAACAAACCATTTTATTTTCCTGATTTCACAAAAGACCTTCACTACGAAACCGAAATTGTTTTAAAGATTGGTAAGAACGGAAAAAATGTGTCTGAGAAATTTGCAGGAGTTTATATTGATAGTGTTACAGTCGGAATTGATTTTACTGCGCGCGATTTACAATCAAAACAAAAAGCAAAAGGATTGCCATGGGAAATTTCAAAAGCATTCGATCACTCAGCAGTTATTGGTAAATGGATGCCGGTTAAGGAATTTAAAGATTTGAAAAATATTCATTTCTGCATGTATCAGAATAAAGTGATGAAACAAAACGGCAACACAAAAGATTTGATTTTCCCTTTTGAAAAAGTGATTAGTTATATTTCGCAATTCTTTACACTGCAAAAAGGAGATTTACTTTTCACAGGAACTCCGGTTGGAGTTGGGCAAGTGCAAATTGGTGATAAGATCGAAGCATTTATTGAGAACGATAGTTTGCTGGAGTTTGAAATAAAGTAAAACATTGAATGGAACTTTCAACCAAAAATTCAAAATCAGGAATCAGTATTGATTCGCACTACCTCAAAGCATTTGAGTTGATGTG
>Ga0114969_10002762_pt1 | contig 14327 bp, 12 predicted proteins | sample M_130807_MF_Meta_FD_87316 | JGI IMG/M metagenome (GOLD analysis project Ga0114969, IMG submission 87316) | Freshwater microbial communities from Lake Montjoie, Canada to study carbon cycling - M_130807_MF_MetaG | ecosystem: Environmental > Aquatic > Freshwater > Lake | place: Lake Montjoie...
GATACCTACGCTCGCCAGGGGCGCCGGCTCGGGGATCTCTTCGACGCTTTCCTCGACCGCCATGCGGCGCGCTTCCGCGGCGGCGAGCGGGTGGGCCCGCGTCGCGCGTGGTCGCTGCCCATCGCCCCGCGTCCGATGCAGGTGGCCCGGCCGGGTCTCCTCGTGTGCGGCGACGCGGCCGGCTTCATCGATCCCTTCACCGGCGAGGGGATCTGGCAGGCGCTCAGCACCGGGATCTCGGCCGGAGAGACGGCGCGCGACGCGGTCCGCGAAGGCGGGCTCGGGGTGGCGCTGCGGGAGCGCTACGCCGGTGATTGCGACCGGCTCGTCACCCGGCCGAGTCGGCGCAAGCTGCTCCTGCAACACGCCCTGCGCATGGTGGTGCGCGGCGGTCTCTACCGCAATCCGCTCGTGCGCGCGGCCCTGCGCGCCGGCTACCAGCGCCGCGCGACCGAGATCACCAGGAGTGCGACCGGGCGCCCCGCGTGGAACCCGGGTCCGACACGCGGTCATCTCTGACGGCCTCAGGCCCGCAGCAGTCTCCGCAGGCGCCAGCGCAAGGCCCGGCGCAGCCGTGACGCGGGCTTCGGCAGCTCGCCCCGCCAGGGCGCGGGGTGGACCTCGTAGAATCGCCGGACCGCGTCGAGGTCCCAGATCCCGAAGTACTTCTGGTCGTCGATGAACTCGTCGCCGAGTTGCTCGGGATGGATCGCGAGCGGCGGCGGCAGCGAGAAGGGCGGAATCAACAGGTTGATGGGTCGGTACCCGCCGATCTCGATCTCCTCGTTGTGGCGGTGCGGATCGGTCAGGTTCACGGTCGCGACGAGAAGGCGCGCGCCGCTTTCCACGAAGCGTCCCAGGACCCGCAGCGCTTCCCGATCGGGCAGGTGCTGCAACCCGTCCCGCTCGAGGACCAGGTCGGCGCGCGGAAGGATCGTCGATGCGAGGTCGGCGTGTTCCACCCGCGCGTTGGCGAGCCCCAGTTCGACGATGCGCCTTCGCGCGGCCTCGACCGAGGCCGCCATCGCGTCGAACCCGACGTAGGAGATGCCGGGATGTTCCGCGAGAAAGTGCGACATCCAGAAGAGGTCGCCGCAGGGAGCGTCGACGATGCTCTCGACCCGGTGCTCGACCACGATCTCGGCGAGCTTGCGGCGCAGCCGGACGGTGCGTTCGAGATCCGAACCCGGACCCGACAACGACTTGTCGATACCGTCCCGGTCCTCGCCCCACAGTCGCGGGTTCCCGCCGAACACCTCGATCGATCCCACGTGGTGGCCATACACCATCGACCGCGGAAAAATGACCCGGTGCGGCTGCTCCTCGCTTGCCGGGGCCGGCCTTGACCCCGCCGTGTCCGCCGGTCCAAGTTGTCGACTCATGTCGCGCCCCGGGATCGACCGCGCTGCCGCCCTGGGCGTCTACCTGGCGCTCGCCGCGGGCACGCTCGCACGCGACGGCTTCTCGATCCCCTGGCACTACTGGCAGTTGCTCCCCGTCGACGCCCTGCGCGACGCGCCCGCCGCGGCCCTGCTCGACCTGCACGCGCAGCCGCCATTCCTCAACGCGCTGCTCGCGCTCATGCTCGCGCTCTCCCGGGCGACCGGCTTCTCGCCCGAAGCGATCGGCGGGGTGTTGCAGCTCGCGGCCGGGGCGGTGGGTATTCTCGCAGTGAACGAACTCGCCGCGCGACTCGTCGCGCATCGCACCATGCGGATCGCGATCATGGCACTCGTTCTGCTGAACCCGTTCCTCTACGCTTCGATCGCGCACTTCACCTACACGCCCTGGGAGATGGTGTTCTTCGCATTGCTCGGCGTGTGCGGCCTCGCCTGGTTCGAGGCACCGGGCCCGGTGCACCTCGCAGCGCTCCTCGCGACGGCGTTGCTACTCGTCCACACCCGCACGGTCTGGCACCCGGCATGGTTCATCGGCATCGTCGCCCTCGCCCTCATCCCGGTTCGCGGGCGTCTCGCGGGCCGCCGGCGCGCGATCGCTGCGGTGGTCGCGATGGCGTTCGCGCTCCTGTCCGCCTGGCCGACCAAGAATCTCGTCCGATTCGGGTTCTTCGGCTTCTCGAGCTGGCAGGGCTACTACTCGTCGCGCAACGTCGTCGACTCGGGTTTCGTGCAGGGCTTCTTCGCGCGTTCAGCCGACGAGCAGCACGACCCCGTGGTCATGGAACGACTGCGCCAGTTCGTGCCGCCGGAGTTCACCGGGCGCCCGGTGCTGGCCGCGTTGCAGAAGCCCGACGGCTCGCCGAACTGGAACCACTTCTCGATCATCCCCGTCTCCCGCGAACTCGGCCGGATCGCGCGCGGCATCCTCGCCGAGCGCCCCGGCCTGCTGCTCGAACGACTCCGGATGTACTACCTGAACGGTCTTGCGACCTTCGAAGGACGCAACCCGTACACCGACCGCCTGGGCTGGGACCTGGTGCGCGGCGACGCCAACGAGAGTCGGTGGGCGCGCGCCTACGAGGCCGTCGCCGTGCAGCGCTTCCGCAGTCGCGACGTCGGCCCGGCGCCGCGCCTCACCACCGGCATGGCGTTCCTCTACCCGTTGCTGCTGCTCGCACCGCTGCCGGTGCTGTGGCGCCGACGTCGGCGCTTCGGCGCCCCCGAGGCGACGATCGCGCTCATGCTGTTCTGTGGAGTCTGGGTGACCACGCTCATCCTGGCCGTCGACGGCATGGAGGGTGCGCGCAGCCGCTGGGCCGTGCAGCCGTTCCTCTGGATCGGCGTCGCGTGGGCCATCGAGGCGCTGCGCGCGGACCGGCATTCCCGCTGAGGGCGGTCGCTGCGGCTCAGCGCAGGCGGATCGCGAGGAACGCGGTGTCGCCGGTGCGGTCCTTGTACTCCCGGATGTCGTCGCGTGCGGGATCGATCGCGCCCGAGGCGAGCAGCCTGGAGCGCGCCCAGGGCAGGATCGTGTACGGCTCGGGGTGCAGCAGGTAGATCGTGTTCGGATCGGGATCGAGTCGGATCGTCTCGCCGCGCTGCAGCGCCCAGACCGGTTCGAGCAGTCGCGGGCCGTCGGTCAGGACGGCGAGTTGCTCGTTGAAGCCCCAGTCGAGGCTCACGACCGTGATCTCGGGGTGGCCGTCGATCTCGGCGGCGAAGCGGTGCAGGGCATCCGACCACAGGCCGCGTCCCCCGGACTCCGTGAGGAAGCGCTCGGTTCGACCGATCGCGTAGAGGTGGCCCGCCAGCACGGCGACGACGGCCAGTGCCGCGGCGGCGCGCGCCGTGCGCCGTGGCCCTTCGGCCGCGACCAACCCTTCGGGAGGAGCCTGCCAGAGCCGGAGGGCCGCGAGTGCGATCGCGAGGTGCGGAAACGGGTAGACCAACGTCCAGTGGTGGAGGAAACTTGCGTTGGGCACGAACCACAGGGCTGCGAGGATCGAGCCGCAGGCGAGCAGCAGGAAGCGGGCCAGCCGGTCGCGCGAGCCGTCGGGGCGCACCCGCAGCGCCGATGCGGCGAGCACGATCGCCGAAAGCAGGAAGACGATCCCGTAGGGCGTCCGGAAGGGGGCGGGCGCCTCCCACATGTGCTCGAAATTTCCGCCCACCCGCATGAGTCGATGGAAGTACGAGCCGTCGAACATGGCGACGATCGCGCCCGGCTTCTGGATCCACTGGCGCGGATCGCCGGCGCCGAACTCCGCCATCGCGCCCAGCACGCCGCGCAGGTTGAGCAGCATCGGCAGCGCGCCGAGCAGGAGACCGCCGGCGAGTGCCGCGGCTTGCGCGCGGCGCTCGCGCAGGGCCGTGCACAACTCGCCCGGCCAGGCGAGGCACGCGGCGAATGCACACCCGGCGAGCAGGACTGCGAAGTCGATCTTCGCCCAGAAGCCGAGTCCGAAGGCCAGTCCCGCGACCAGCGCGTCGCGCGTGACCCGGCCCTGCCAGGCGCGTGCCGCGAAGAGCAGTCCGGCGAAGCGGCAGACGAAGCCGGGCACGACCGGACCCCAGTCGTGAACCACGATGAAGAAGAACGAGGGGTCGAGCCCCAGGAGTGCACCCGCGAGGATCGCCGGCACCGTTCCGAGCAGGCGTCGGGCGAACAGCATGAAGAGGAGGAGGCCGAACAGCGCCCAGCCGAGGCTCGCCATGCGCAGCACGGCGGCGCTCGTGCCGAAGGCGGCGAAGGCCGGCGCGAACATCCACGACTTGAGCGCGCCGTAGTAGCCGGCCATGACCCAGGGCAGGCGTCGCCCCGCGAACGGCAGCGTGACCACGGTCGGGATGTGCTCCGTGCGCACCTGCCCGGTGACGAGATCGCGGGCGAGGCCGGCGAGCGCGGCCTCGTCGTAGTTCAGTCCGGGCGTGCCGCGGTTGGGCAACGCGAGCACGACCGCCACGATCGCGAGCGCGGCCCATGCGGCGAGGAGCCCGGCGAGTCCACCCCGGGCCGGGCCATCGGGTGCCCCGCGTGCCCCCCCGGGCGTCGCGTCGCCTCGCCCGAGCGGCCCTTCCCGCCCCTGTCCGCCGCTGTCCATCGCTGCGGGCTGATGCTCGCCCGGCGCGCTCGATGTCAAGTCGCGCGCCGCATGGTGGTGCGGCTCGGCCGACACGGCTAGTCTCCTTCCCCGTGACGACAGAACGCGCCCCGCGGATCCAACTCGTCCCCGACATGCCGATCTGCCAGCAGGACCTGCCGCTGGACTGGTACCAGGAAGAGTTCCGACCCTACGCCGAGGAATACCTCGCCTTGCCCGACCGCACGCCGGCGACGGTGCTTCCCTGGATGGACTCCTACATCCGCCCGGCGCTCGACGTGCTCGGGCCGAAGACCATGCTGCTCGCGCACTACTACATGGGCGGCGAGATCGTGAAGCTGGTCGAGCGCTACGGCGGGCACATCGCGGACTCCTACCAGCTCGCCCTCCAGGCCGTGCGACACCCCGACAAGAAGATCTTCGTCGAGTCGGCCGTGCACTTCATGGCCGAGGCGATCGCGATCCTCGCCGGTGACGACCAGCAGGTTTGGATCACGAACCCGAAGTCCGGCTGCACGATGGAGATGATGGCCAAGGACTTCATGATCGAGCCGGTGTTCGACGACCTGGTCGCGCACTACGGCGACGACATCGTGGTCGTCGCCTACATGAACACCTCGGGCCGGGTGAAGGCGCTGGCGGGCCGCACCGGCGGCGCCGTGTGCACCAGCTCGAACGCGAAGCGCGTCGTCTCCTGGGCGCTCGCGCAGGGCCGCAAGGTGTTCTTCGTCCCCGATCGTCATCTCGGCGAGGTCGTCGCCGGCTGGATCGGGCTCGGCCCCGCGGATCTCTTCGCGTGGGGCGGCGGAACCACCGGCAGCGCGCAGACGGTCGCGGGTCTTTCTCCGGCGGACCGGGCACGACTCGACCGGGCGAAGATGGTGCTGTGGGGCAGCTTCTGCGGCGTCCACACGGTCTTCACGCCGGCCCACGTGCACTGGTGGCGCGAGCGGGGCTATCGCGTGCTCGTCCACCCCGAGTGCCCCAAGGTCGTGGTGGACGTGGCCGATGGCGCGGGTTCGACGTCCTACCTCTGGGACGCGGTCGAGCAGTCGCCCGCGGGGTCGAAGCTCGCGATCGCGACCGAAGGGCACTTCGTGCGCAACGCACGCGAGCAGGCGGCCCGGCGCGGCGTCGACGTCGTGAACCTCGCCGACATCCCCGCACCCGGCTTCCAAGGCATGGGATGCGGCTGTGCGACGATGTCGCGCAACGACCCGCCGCACCTGGTCGCGATCCTCGACCTGCTGGTGAAGGGCCGAGCACCCGACCTGAACCGGGTGTTGGCTGGCGACTCGGTGAGCGAGACGACCGGTCTGCGCGAGCGACTGGACCCCGCCGAGCGGGCCGCCGTCGCGCGCGACGCGCGCCGGTCCCTCGAACGCATGATCGAGATCACCGAGAAGCGCGACTGACGCGACGGGGAGGCCCGGGCCACCTCGCCGGCGACCCGGTATTCCGGCGGATCAGAAGGGGATGTCGCCTCGCCGCGGCCGGATTCCCGCGGTCGTCGCGCTCGTCGTGGCCGCCGCGCGCGGTCGGTCGCGATCCTCGCTCCGGCCGAAGCCGATGTCCTTGCGGGTGCGCCGGAGCACGGCGAGCGCTCGCTCGAAGTCGCCGCGCCCGAGTTCCGGCTCGGTCCGGGTCGGGTCGACGATGCTCTCGAGGACGGCGGTGTCGACGAGTTCCCGCAGGTGTGCGCCGGAAAGCCCGGAGGTCGCCTCGGCGAGTTCCGCTATGGCGCGGGCCCGCTCCATGACCGGGTGATCCTCGAGGAACAGGCGGAGCATGCGCGCGCGCTGCTCGGCTTCGGGCAGCCCGATGTCGAGGCGGCGGTCGAAGCGCCCGGGGCGGCGTAGCGCCTCGTCGAGCGCGTCGGCGTCGTTCGTGGTGGCGACGACCACCATGTCGGTGTTCGGCGAGAAGCCGTCGAGCTGGGCCAGGATCTCGCCGAGGAAGCCGCCGGACGACCCGTGGCCGCGCTGACCCGCCACGAGGTCGACGTCCTCGAAATAGAGCAGCGCGGGCGAGCGCTGGCGGGCCCACTCGAAGAAGAAGCCCGGATCGTCCTCCTTGTCGAAGGCCCCGGGCGTCACCCAGGCGACGGTCGTTCCCTGAAGTTCGTTCACGAGCGCGCGCGCGATGCAGGTCTTGCCGGTTCCCGGCGGGCCGGAAAGCAGCAGGCTGCGACTCCCCGGCAGCCGGTGGCGCGACTCCCCGGCGCGGGCGCGCAGGAAGAGGGTGGTGTTGCGGCGCACCTCGTCGAGGATGGTCTCGGGAAGGATCACGTCCTCCCATCCCATGTCGACCAGCGGCAGGGGGCGCATGCCGTTGGAGTCGAAGACGGTGTGCTTGCCGCGCGTGGAGCGCCGCTGGTCGAAGGAGTCGCGCAGGCCGGCGAGGAGCGGTGACTTGGCCGGGTCGGTCGCCGGGTGCAGGTCCACGAGCAGGCCGAAGGACTCGAAGGGGCCGGAGTTCTCGCGAAAGACGTGGGCCGCCGCGCGCTCGCCGAATCCCTCGAGCAGGACGACGCCGCGCACGAGCGAGGAGTGCTCGTCGCCGGCGGGCCCCTTGCTCTGCCGGTAGACCGGTCGGCAATCGGTCGGCAACGAGTCCGCGGGGCCGAGCACGGTCGCCCGGACCTCGGGATTCGCCCGGTGGTCTCCGAGCCCGAGCCAGGCGGACAGCGCGTGGATCGCAAGTGGAATCGCGAAGCCGTGGCAGTCCATGTGCTCCACCCGGGCTCCTGCGTCGAGCCCGATGAACCCGGCGATCTCGCGTCGCATTCGGTTCTTCGCGAAGTCGCTGTCGAGCATCGGGCGAAAGGCTTCGGCGACCGCCGCAGCCATCTCCGCGTAGCCGGTGCCCGTCGCCTTCCCGTCGTCGGCGCGCCGGCCGTCCGATGGCGTGGATCCGCCTCCCGGTTCATCGGTTCTCATGGGCTCCCCTTCCGCGGCGCTTGCCCCGCCTACGTGCGTCCAGGATCGGAATATGGCTTTCCCGGGAGACAACGCGTGTCCGGAAAGCGTGCGGTGAACAAAAAAAGAACGGGGTGGCCGGAGCCACCCCGTTCGATCGCTTTGTCCGCTCCGTGGAGCGGGCTCGGCCAATTACTTGCGGATGTCCTTCTTGAGCTTGTTCTGGCAGCTCTCGAGGGCCGACTGGCAGGCGGTATCCGGCTGGATGATCGGCGGAGGCGGCGGCAGGGGAGCCATCGCCACACGGTGATCGCCGCCCCAGACATAGCCGAGCGCGCCGTTGATGCTGTGGAAACCGCTGTCGAACGCGTCGCCATTCGGCTTGTCCCACGCCCAGAGGTAGGAGTAGCCGATGCCGAAGTACATCTGGTCGGTGAAGAAGAACTTCAGGCCGGCCTCGGGAGCGAGCGCACCCGAACCGAAGGAGTTCGAGCGGTGACCCTCACGATAGTTGTACTGGCGCTGAACCTGACCGTAGACGCCGCCCAGGCCGATGCCGACGTAGGGGACGACGATCTGGCCGATCGAGCCCAGATAGGGAACTCCGCCAACGGTGTTGCTGATGACGTTGTTCGCCGGGGCCACGTTATAAAGCAGGTCTGCGTAGACCAAGGTGCCGCCGAGCACGTTCTGCGAATCGTGCACACGGCGACGGTTGTCGAACTCGTCACGGTAGAAGTTGCCGTCCGCCCACGCGACGTTGACCGACTGCGCGAGGCTCAGCTCGAACCACTCGGTGATGAAGTAGCCGAAACGGCCGTTGACCCCGAACGCACCACCGTTGCCGCTCGAGTTCATGTTGAGGTTGAATCCACCCTGGATGTCGAAATCACCCCGGAGCGGTGCTGCGTTGGCCACGCCCGCCGCCGACAGCCCCACAACGATACACAATGCAGCAATTACCCTCTTCAATTCAGCCTCCTTTCGGCACTCCTCTCTCAGGCGCCGTGACAAGGGGGCCTCTGCCGCCGATGGCTGGGCCGGCCCCTCACACTCAGAAATCTGCGCCCCTTACACCTTTTCGGCAGGCGAGATGCAAGGTGTCCGAGGCGGAAAATCCACCGACGGGGCGGTTTGGGGGCAAAAAACTCGGATTCAGCCGGTCTGGTATGGCGTTTGCTTCGGCGCCAACCGCCCTAGGTACCTGAAAAAACAAGCGTTTTCCGGCTTTCGGCCGGAACGCCGGCCCGCTGCCGGGTTGAACCCGGTTTGCCCGGTCCGGGGGCGATGTTCGGGAAATTTCCCCCGCGGGCGCTGGCGTCGGCCGCATTTCCGACCCCGAGGGCCCGGGTTCTTCAGGCCCTCTCCTGCCGGTGCAGGCGCAGCGCCGCCCGGGAGCGTCCCGCGATTTCCGCGCGGAGTTCGGCGGGGCGCAGGACCTCGATCCAGGGCGAGCTGCTCATGACCCAGTTGGCGAGTTCGACCGTCCCGCGAACCTGCATCGTGACGGTGGTGCGCCCGTCGTCGCGGCGGACGATCCGCTGGGTCGGATGGATCGTGCGCTTGGCGAGGTAGGCCACCGTCTCGTCGTTGTGGACCAGTAGTTCGACCTCGGTCTCCGGGCCCTCCACGACGCCGAAGAGGCCCGCGGTGTAGACCTCGGGGCGGAAGCCGCGCGGGTAGCGGAATCGTCGCGGGCGGCCGTCGGCACCGCGCATCGGGCTGGCGGAGCGGATCCGCTCGACGGCGAACCAGCGGATCCCCTCGCCGTGCTGGCTGCGGCCGAGCAGGTAGAGGCCGCCGCGATAGCCGAGCAGCGTGTAGGGCTCGACCTCGTGCCCGCGCCCCTTCCCCATGAGACCGCCGTAGTCGAGCGCGAGGCGCTGCTGATCGACCAGCGCCTGCACGAGCACGCCGATCGTCGCGTCGTGGTCGCGGTAGTCCTTAGGCGTCACGGTGAGCGCGAAGAACTTGCGGTCGATGTCGCGCAGGCGCCCGCGCTGCGACGTCGGTAGCGCTCGGAGCATCCGCTCCCACAGCATCTCCATGCCCTGCTCGAGCACGGTCCCCTGGAGGTGGCGGATCATCGACCAGGTGAAAAAGAAGGAGACCGCCGCCCAGGCCCCGGCCTCGGTGGGCGCCTGGCGCACGGCGAGGCGCAGGAAGCGGCGGTTGCCGCGCTTCTCGACCTCGATCAGCGGTCGCCCGCTCGCGTCGCGCAGTTCCTCGGTGCAGGCCTGCGCGTAGCGCACGACCGTGCGGCGGGCGATCCCGAACTCGGTTTCGATCGCCTCGAAACTCCAGCCGAGCGGCCGGTCGAAGAGGCCATGGACGATTCCCGCGAGTCGCGTAGCCGCGCCGTAGGTCGGCTTGCGGCGCCCTCGTGCTCCGCCCTCGCGGGGCCCTCCCGGGGCCGCGCGCCCGGTGCGTCTGCGTCCGGCTCCCCCGTCGCCCGGTTTGCCCATGGGATTCCCCCTTGCCCGGATGTCCGGGCTCAGTCGTCGGCGAAGACCGCCGCGACCGGCGCGTGATCGCTCGTGCCGAACTCCCGGAACGACCGGCAGGCGCTCGCACGCTTCGCAAGGTCCTCGCTCGCGAGCACGTAGTCGAGCCGCCACCCGATGTTGCGCTGGCGCAGGTTGCGCCAGGGCGCCCACCAGGTGAAGAGTTCGTCGTTCTCGGGATCGAGTGCGCGACCGACGTCGACGACGCCGCGGGCGAGAATGGCCTCGAGCAGCGCGCGCTCCTCCGGTCGCTGGCAGATCCCGTTCTTCTTGCGCTCCTTGGGGTGCACGTCGCGCTCGGTGCGCGTCACGTTGAGGTCGCCGCACAGGAGCAGCCTGCGACCCGACTCGTGGACCGCGTCGACGTAGTCGGCCATCGCCCGCAGGAACGCGGTCTTGCTCGCGAAGTCCTTGCCGCCGTTGGGCACGTACACGGAAGCTACGACGAGATCGTCGAGCACCGCGTGCACGATGCGGGTTTCCGCGTCGAAGTCCGGATGGGTGAAGGCGGGCTCCTGCGGCCAGCGCGAGCGTCGGAGGTGAAGGGCGACGCCCGAGTAGCCGCCGCTGCCGTGCCAGCAGCACCAGAAGTCGTCGAGCGAGGCGACGGTCGCCGGGACCTGTCCGGTCGCGGCCTTGACCTCCTGCAGGCAGACGATGTCGGGGCGATCGCGTTCGATCCACTCGAGCACCTGGTCCTGTCGGGCGCGGATGCCGTTCACGTTCCAGGTCACGACCTTCATGGCGACCGCCTCCTTAGCGGCGCAGTGGGCCCGGGGCACGCGTCGTGACGACCCGCCGCCCGCCGTCGAGCGGCCACCCGCCGGCGCTTCCCTCTCGGAGGCGAGGTCGCGGCCTCCCTCCACGGTCGGATCGCGGCGGACAGGCCGGCTCGGGGTGCCCGCGCCGGTGACTGGCCCGGTCCCGCTGGCGGCCCCCCCGGGCATCTGCCAAAGCCGGAGTCTGCAAGCCGCGGAGGTCGAAAGAAATGCGCACCCGAGTCACCGAGATGTTGGGGATCGACTTCCCGATCCTCGCCTTTTCCCACTGTCGAGACGTCGTCGCCGCGGTGAGCGGGGCCGGCGGCCTGGGCGTGCTCGGCGCGGTGGCACACTCGCCCGAGCAACTCGACATCGACCTCGCGTGGATCCGTGAGCGTACGGGCGAGCGCCCCTTCGGGGTAGATCTCCTCATGCCGAGCAAGTATGCCGGCGCGAAGGAAGGCGGACTCGACGCCGCCGGGCTGCGGGCGATGTTGCCGCACGAGACCCGGGAGTGGATCGATGCGCTGCTCGAGCGTTACGGCGTCCCCGCGCTGCCGGAGAAGGAATCCACCGAGGACTCGCCCGGGCGGACGCTCTCGGTCGACCCGCGCTCCTTCGGGCCGCTCATCGACGTGGCCTTCCGGCACCGCGTCGGCCTGCTCGCCTCGGCACTCGGCTCGCCGCCGGCCTGGCTCGTCGAGCGTGCTCGTGCCGAGAAGATCCCGGTCGCGGCGCTAGCCGGCAAACTCGACCATGCGATCGCGCACCGCGACGCCGGCGTGGACCTGATCATCGCGCAGGGCACCGAGGGCGGCGGTCACACCGGCGACGTCGCGACGATGGTGCTCGTGCCGCAGGTCGTCGATGCAGTGGCACCGATCCCGGTGCTCGCGGCCGGCGGCATCGCGAGCGGTCGCCAGGTCGCGGCCTCGCTCGCGCTGGGTGCCGAGGGCGTCTGGTGCGGCTCGGTCTGGCTCACGACGCAGGAAGCTGAGACCTCGCCGGTCATGAAGGAGAAGTTCCTCGCCGCGACCTCGGACGACACGCGGCGGTCGCGCTCGCTCACCGGCAAGCCGGCGCGCATGTTGCGCACGGCCTGGACCGACGCATGGGAATCGCCGGGCGCCCCCTCGCCACTGCCGATGCCGCTGCAGAGCATGGTCGTCGCAGACGCGCAGCGCCGGATCCACCGCGTCGCGCACCAGGGCGACAACGGGGCGCGCCAGCTCGTCACCTATTTCGTCGGCCAGGTGGTGGGGCAGATGAACACGGTGAAGTCCTCGCGCGCGATCGTCGGCGAGATGATCGAGGAATTCATCGACGCGACCGAGCGCCTGCACGGGATCCTCGGCTCCGAGTAGCCGCCCGCTGCCGCCCATCGCCGGCCCGACGGCCGCGCCCGTTCTCAGCCGCGAGCGCGCACCGACCCGAGACCGCCGTCCACGCCGAGCACCTGACCGGTGACCCAGGATTGCTCCGGGTCGAGGAGCCAGGCGATGGCGCTCGCGACCTCCTCGGGTTCTCCGATGCGACCAAGAGCGTGCATCGCGACCGAGGCCTTCAGGCTCGCCTCGTTCGACGTGATCCGCTCGGTGAGAGGGGTGCGCACGAGCCCCGGCGCGACGCAATTCACCCGCAGTCCGCGCGGCCCGTAGGTCGCCGCCGCCGAGAGCGCGAGCCCCACCAGACCCGCCTTGGCCGCCGCGATCGCCTCGTGGTTGGCGAGTCCGTGACGCGCGGCCGCGGTCGAGAGCAGCACGACCGATCCGCCGCCGCGTGCCATGAGCTTGCCCGCGGCCCGCACGGTCGCGAAACCCGAGCCGAGGTTGGTCGCGATGGTCTCGGCCCATTCCTCGGGGCTCGTCAGGTGCGCCGGCTTCAGCAGCACGGATCCGACGCAGTTCGCGATTCCGTCCACGCGACCGTCGCGGGCGATGGCTGCGGCGAGACAGCGCTCGACGTCGGCCGCATCGCGTGCGTCGACGACCTCGGCGTGGGCGCCGATCTCGCCGGCGAGTGCCTCGACCTTGGACCGATCGCGCGCGGCGACGGTGACACGGGCGCCGGCGCGACGCAGGCGCCGGCAGAGAGCCGAGCCAATGCCGCCGGTCGCGCCGAGGATCACGTGGGAAGGGGGTTCCGGCATTACTCCTTCATGCCACCGGCCGCGGGCGGCGCAACCGGCGCGGGCTCGCGGCGCCGTCGACGCCGCCGACCGCGCTCGGGGAGCTGTAACTGCCGCCGTTCGCCGAGCGTCGCGAAGTCGCGAAAGCCGAGGAAGAGGAGCGGGTCGCCCGCTTCCGAGCGGTGGCCGTGGTGGACGTGCACGACGTCGCAGACGAAGGGCACGTGGTCGCCCTCGGGATCGTCGACCTCACGGACGACCGTGAGTTCGAAGACGCAGTCGGCTCCCGCGACGATCCGGGTGTGCGCGAGTTTCTCGGCGGGGCGCAACTCGAAGCCCAGGCGCGCCGCCTTGTCGACCTTCGCCCCGCTCGCGTAACCGGCGCGCACGACGCGCTCCCATGCGTCGAAGGGGAAGAAGTGGAGTGCCGCCTCGCGCGACTCGCGCAGGCGCCCGAGGCTCCAGTTGCGGCGGTCCATCGCGAGCAGGAAGCGGAACGGATCCTTCGAGATCGGCGTCCACCAGGCGATCGGCAAGGGATTGTCGCCGACCGTCAGGAGGCCGAGGTGCATCGGGTAAAAGCCGGAGAAGTACACGCTCCAGCTATGGACCCGGCGCCGCGCACGGCAAGCGCAGCGCGCGGGATGCGGGAGGGAATGGCCGAGGGGCCGCTCCCTCCCGGGCGCGCGCTCAGTGGAGCGGGGCGGCCGACGGACCCGGCGCGGCGGGTGCCGCCGTCGGCGCGGCGGCCGAGCCGGCCTTGGCCGCCGCCCCCGCTGGTGGCGCGGGGCGCGCACCGGCGATCGGGCCACCGGGGCCCTTCGGGCGCGGCAAGCCGCGCAGCTTCTGGATCTGGGTGGCGTCGAGTTGGTTCCGCACCCGGAGCATCATCTCGAAGACGGCCCGTCGCGCAGCCGACTCGGCCGCGGCGGCCTGGTCGAATTTCTCGAGCGCGGCCGCGATGTCGACATGGTCGGACCCGACCAGCTTGGCGAGCGCGTCGGCGAGCTGGTCGGCCTTCGCCTGGGCCGCCTCGCGCTTGGGTTTCGCCTCCTGGCCGATCTTCTTGATCGCCTCGACCTGTTCGGGACGCAGGCCGAGTTTTTCCTGGTTGGCGAGTGCGACGAACGGGGGAATCAGTCCGCGCATATAGACGGGAGTTCCCGGACCTTGGCCCGGACCCCGACCGGGTCCCCGAGGCGGGACGCCGAAGATCTTGCCGGTTGCGGCGGCCGGTGGTGTACCGGCGGCATTGGCCGGCGCAGCGGCGGCGGCTCCTTCGGGCGCGGAAATCGCCGGGCGGGCCGCCGCGAGGCAGACCGCCATCGAAAGCAGGACCCTGGACAGGCTCGTCGAACTTCGCATCTTCGATCACTCCTCTCGAGATTCGCGTTCCCGACGACCCGGCGTCGGCCCGGACGAGCCCCATCCTAGCCGGAGGACCCTCGCCTGCGCGACCGGACGCAAGGATCGGCGTAGCCCGGGTCGTGCCACTTGTCGCCGGGGGCCGCTTGC
>Ga0114969_10002763_pt1 | contig 14323 bp, 10 predicted proteins | sample M_130807_MF_Meta_FD_87316 | JGI IMG/M metagenome (GOLD analysis project Ga0114969, IMG submission 87316) | Freshwater microbial communities from Lake Montjoie, Canada to study carbon cycling - M_130807_MF_MetaG | ecosystem: Environmental > Aquatic > Freshwater > Lake | place: Lake Montjoie...
AGAGGCTGTGAAGGAATCACCTTCGCAATAGCGGGCCGATGCCGTGGTCGAGCGGGCTCGACGCTTGCTGGTCGGCGCGTGGACGCACGTCACGTGGGTGCGTGTGCGCTTACGTCATCAAGTGGGGCACGATGCTCATCGCCCGCATGACATTGTGCGCGAGCGCGATCCAGAGGACCCACGTGTGGACTTTGGGCAGCCCGCGGACGCCGAGGTGACGCAAGGTCCGCGTGGTCTTGACGTCCGCGTTGACACGCTCGGCGGTCGCACCGCGGATGCGATACACCTGTTTCGCGACATCGGTCTGCATGCGCAGCCGCCAGGCGGTAATGGCGGGCGTATCGGTGGGTTGCGCCGGCGCGGGCGTGGCCATCCCGGCTTGGCGCGGGACCGGCAGGAGGAGCGTCACGCCGCGACGGGCCGCCTCCTCGATCGCCGGATGGGCGACGTAGCCGCCATCCGCGAGCCACGTGTGCGGACGCCCCACGCGTGTTTCGACTTGATCGAGCATCGGGATGAGTTGTTGTTGATCGCTCCCGACATTGGTCACGTGCACGCCGAGAATCGCGTGACTGTCGTGATCGGTCGCGAATTGCACGTTGTACGCCGGGCGGAAACCGCCGTCCTGCATCTTGAGAATGCGCGCATCCGGATCCGTCGTCGAGGTCCGCGGTGCCGACGTCGAGCGATTGCGCCGCTTCGCCTCGGCGACCGCCGGCAATTGCGCGAGCGCCTCCTCGACACGCGCGAGCCCCTCGGCCGCGGTGCGCGCCTGCGCCGCCGCCGTGCGATCGAGCCCGCCCTCCTGCTGACGCGCGGTCCGTTCCACGAGCTTGCGCGCTTCTTTCACGCGCTCCTGTAAGGTGCCCTCACGACGAAATGAGCCGACGCCGGCACTCGCGCGCACGCGCGTGCCGTCCTGCGCGACGCGTGCGAGGGTCACAATCCCGCGATGTCGCAACGAGGCAATCGATTGCGTCAGCAAATCACTCACGGCCGCAGCGTGCGCGACCCGGAAATCGCTGAGCGTGTGGTAGTTCACGGAGACGCCGCCGCGCAGCCATCGATAAGCATCATGCGCGTAGCAGAGCCGATCGACTTCGCGCGCGCTGCCGATCCCATCAATCGTGGCGTACAGCCACAGCGCGATCAGAATCTTCGGATCAATCGGCGTCCGACCGGCGCCTCCTTCGCGCGCTTTGATCGCCGCGTAGAAGATCGAGAGATCTAACCCTTCGACAAATCGCCACACCAACCGAGCCGCATGCCCGGGCGGCAGTAGTCCCTCAAGATCGGTCGGCGTCAGTTCGACCTGTGTGCGATTCGCGGTTGCAAAGCGGGGCGCCGCCGCATCCGTCGGGCGCGCCACCGGACGACGATCCACATCGGGGAACAGTTCATCGGCCATGGCCGGAGCGTAGTACACGCCCCGGCCGTGTTCAACTGGTGGGTTTATTCACAGCCTCTTCAGCCCGGCCGAACTACACTTGATGTGTGGCCCACATCGAGCTCGGACTGAATACTTTCGGCGACGCGACGGTTGATCTCACCGGCCGCCCACTCACCCACGCGGAAACCCTGCGCGACGTCGTTGCCGAAGCGGTGCTGGCCGAGCACGTCGGCGTCAACGCGTTTGGTGTCGGCGAACATCACCGCAAAGACTTTTCCATTTCCGCGCCGGAGGTGGTGATGGCCGCCATCGCCGCGCGCACGAGCAAGATCGTGGTGGGCTCGGCGGTGACCGTGCTCAGCACAGACGACCCTGTGCGCGTGTTCGAACGTTTCTCCACGGTGAATGCGGTCTCCGGTGGCCGCGCCGAGATCATCGTCGGACGCGGATCGTTCACCGAGTCGTATCCGCTGTTTGGTTACGACCTCGCGGACTACGACCAGCTCTTTGAAGACAAGCTCGCGCTGTTTGCCGCATTGCTCAAGTCGGGCCCCCTCTCGTGGAAACCGACGTCACCGCGGACGCACCACGCCGTGTCCGTCGATGGCGTCTATCCACCGATCGAGCACGGCACATTGCGCACCTGGGTCGGTGTCGGCGGCAGTCCCGAGTCTGTCGTGCGGGCGGCGCGCTACGGCCTCCCCCTCACGCTCGCGATTATCGGCGGCAGCCCACAACGCTTTCGTCCGTACGTCGACCTCTATCTGAAGTCGTTGGCGCAGTTTGGCCATCCGGTGCAGCCCATCGCGGTGCACTCGCCCGGCCATATCGCGGTGACCGATCAGCTCGCGAAAGACGAGTTGTGGCCGCACTACGCGGCGATGATGACGCGCATTGGCGCCGAGCGCGGCTGGCCGCCAGTGACACGCGCGAAGTTCGATCTCGAAGCCGGCCCGGATGGCGCACTGTGCGTGGGCGCGCCCGAGACCGTGGCGGCGAAAATCGTGCGCACGGTGCAAGGGCTCGGCCTGTCGCGCTTCGACTTGAAATACAGCAACGGCACACTTCCCCACTCGTCGCTCATGCAGAGCATCGAGCTGTTTGGCACAAAGGTCGCCCCCCTCGTGCGCCAGGCGCTGGCCTAGGTTGTTAAATTTGTGAACTTTATTTGACTATCAGACCTTGGGATGTTGCGTATGCCAGTCGGTCGCCGCTTCGAACGCGGCGGCAACTTCCAGGATCCGCTCTTCCTTATACAGAGGACCGGTCACCATCAAGCCGACCGGCAGGCCACTGGCGAAACCGCAGGGCAGCGTGATTGCGGGATGCCCCGTCAGGTTGCACGCCGTGACGCTCGCGCTCGAGGCCGGCGCCAGAAACGAGTGAATCGCGGAGGGGCCAGCGAACAATGCGTTGACCTGTTGCAACAACAGCGTTCGCACGCGTTGCGCGCGGATGTAGTCAACGGCAGAAATGAATCGCGTGGCGCGGAGCTGATTGGCACGACCGTTCGTCCCTTTGTCGGCCATCTCGTTGATGCCGCCGCCGCGCACGAGCTCATCGAACATCGCGCCGGCTTCGGCGTTGAGCATCGCGTACAGCGCATTCGCGGGCAGATCCGGCATCGACATCGGCACGAGCGTCGCGCCGGCGCGCCGATATGTCTCGAGCGCCGCGTCCAGTAGCGGTTTGTTCGTGGCATTGGCCGCGGCGAACTCGCGCTCAATGTAACCGATGCGCATCCCTTTCACACTCGCCGCGCCGGTCCACACAAACGGCACATCCACGACCGTCTCATCCTTGCCATCGGGTCCGTGCAGGGCGTCCAGCACAAGCGCCGTGTCACCGACCGTGCGCGCGAGCGCACCGACCTTATCGAGCGTCCATCGCAACGTCATGCATCCGAAGCGGCTCGATCGACCATACGTGGGCCGAAGCCCAACGACGCCGCAGGTCGAAGCCGGCGAGATGATGGAGCCGCCCGTCTCGGTGCCCACGGCAAACCCGACCAGACCTGCCGACGATGCGGATGCCGGGCCGGCGGATGACCCACTCGAGCCACGCTCGGGATTCCACGGATTGCGCGTCGTCGCACGGAACCAGATATCCCCGACGGCCAGTTCACCGGTCGAGAGTTTCGCGATCAACACGGCGCCCGCTTCGCGCATGCGCACGACGGCCGTCGAGTCGTAGTCGGGCACACGTGTGGCGTACGGCTTCGCGCCCCACGTCGTGAGAATGCCCTTCGTCGCGAACAGGTCTTTGATGCCGTAGGGAATGCCGTGCAGAGGACCGCGGAACTTGCCCGCACGGATTTCCTTGTCGGCCTGCGCCGCTTGCTCGAGCGCCAGCTCCTCGGTGAACGTGACGACGCAGAACAGCGTGGCATCGGCGCGCTTGAGACGACTGAGGTACATCTTCGTCAAGTCCGTCGACGTGAACTGTCGCGCGCGCAGCCGGGCGCCCAACTGTGCGACCGACTCAAAGGCCACGTCTTCGAGATTTGCCTTCTTCGTGCCTGGCGCAACAGCCCGGGACGCCGCGCGGGGCGCAGCGGACGCAGCCTTCGGTGCCGCAACGGGCCTGATGGAATCGATGGGTCTGAAAGAAAACGCCGGCTCGAGTTCCAGCGGCACCGACACTTTGCGGATGGCCTCGATGTTGGCGAGGTTATTCTGCACGAGCGAACGCGCTTGTTCGCGCTCTGCCAGCGGCAGATTCACGCCCACGATCTGCTGCGCGATGCCGAGCGACTCCGCGGTGATACCTGCCGGCGCTGGCGCGGCGGGTGGTGCTGCGGGGGTTTGTGCGCCGAGCCTGTCCGGCCCAGCGACTGCTGCGGCGATGGTGAGCGGCACCGTCTTGAGAAATGCGCGTCGTCCGCGCGGCGAGATGGACGTGGTCATGGCTATTTTCCGCAGTAGTTGCCGGTGAAGTCCTGGCAGCGCTCGAGTTTGAAGTTGGGATCGACGGCCGGCGCCTTCGCGGCGTCGGCGACCGCGCGGCCCGTCGCGTACATCCAGCGCGTCATGCGCGTCAGCTTGGCCAGGTCAATGCGGTCAGGGTTGTCGTTCGGCGTGTGGTAGTCGGGGTGCAGCAGCGTGGTGAAGAACAGCGCCGGCACGCCCATACGCGCGTACGGCAGGTGATCGCTGCGGTAGTACCAGCCTTCGCGATGCGCCGGATCGTCCCACGACGAGTCGACCGTAAACTTCGTCACCGATTTATTCGCCGCCAGGGCGATGTCCACGAGTTCAGGTGAGTTCCGATGCGGGCCCACGGCGCCAAGCAGCGCGGCCGTGTCTGGATCGTTGCGGCCGATCATGTCGCCGTTGAGCACCGCGGCGATGGACTTGAGCGGCACGGTCGGGTGCTTCACATACCAGCGCGATCCCATGAGTCCACGCTCCTCTGAGCCATGCCAGATAAAGAGCGACGATCGCTTTCCCGGTGATGCCACCACGGCTCGGCCAATCGCGAGGAGCGCCACCGCCGTTGTGGCATTGTCGTCGGCACCGTTCCAGATGTCGTCGCCGTTGACCGGATAGCGCACGCCGTCGTGATCCTGGTGCGCGCTGTAGAGCACGTATTCGTCTTTCAACTTCGCGTCCCGCCCCGGTGCCTTCGCGATGACGTTGACGGACGGATACTGAAAACTGTCGGTGAAGATCGACGCCTTGAGACGCGCATCTGCCGCGACCGGCCCGCCAAGCGCCGACTCGCGCACGTACAGCAACGGCACACCGCGCTGCGGCACGCGCGGTTCAGCGGTGCCGTCGGGATCCAGCGCATAACTCCCGCGCGGGAACGTGTACGCCGTGCGGTCCCACTGATCCTTGAACTCGTCGGGCACAATCGCGACGATCGCGGCCGGATTCTGCGCAGCCACTGTGCGCTGCGTCGCGCGCATCCAGGCACGAAGCCCGGACGCCTGATTGGGGCTCGACTGCCCCGGCACCGGCGCCGGCGTGGGCGGCGGCACATACCGCACGACGAGCACCTTGCCGGTGACCGCCAGGCTCGTCAACGTGTCAGTGGCCGAGGCCAGAATCACTGGCGCATCGACATCAGCCAACACGGTGGCATCGGGCACCACGTCGCGGCCCATCCGCAACGTGCGACCGCCAATCATGACGATGCTGGCGGGTGAGACGCGATAGCGCTCGAGGGGAAAGAACTGGAAGTAGGTGCCGTTGTCACCAGCCGGCTGGAGGCCCGCCTGCCGCGCACGCTCGGCGATCCACATGGACGCTGTCATTTCGTCGAGCGTGCCGCCTTCGCGACCGCGCATCGCATCACCAGCCAGTGTGAACAGATCGGACTTCAGATCAGCTTGCCGGATGCGGTCGATCGGATTCTGGGCACCGGCCGTAGCCACGGCAGCGACGACGAAGACGAGGGTGAGAACGCGGCGAATGGGAAACATATGCGTCGGATTATGGCGCAACCTCACCAAAACCGCCTCCCTCGAAGCGGAGCGTCCATATACAATGACGGCGCCTGAGGCGATTGACCTATGTCCAACCCAATTGAGCCGGCTGCGCCCATGATTGTTCCCCGCCACGTGCTCGGGCAAGGCATGACGGCGCCCAGTGACACGGTCAACATCGCCATCGTCGGCATCAACGGCATGGGCGCGAGCAACGCGCAGGCCGTGATGAGTCAGAACATCGTCGCTATCTGCGACGTGGACGAAGGGCTCGTGGATGCGAAGCTGGAAGAGTGGCGCAAATCGCTGCAGCCACCACCGCCTCGACAGCCAGGACAGGGCGGCGGTGGAAACCGACAACCGGGGCAGGCCCCCGCGACACTCGACTGGGAAAACTTCGGTCCGTCGGCGCTGCAACGTGCGGCCAACGAGAAGTGGAAGCCGGCGCCCGGCAGCACGAATCTGAAGCGATTCATGGACGAGCAGGTGCCGCGCCTCAAGCGGCATCAGGACTATCGCCGGATGCTCGCGAAACAGAAAGACATCGACGCACTGATTATCGCCACGCCCGACCACATGCACGCGCCGATTGCCTCTGCGGCGATGGCGGCCGGCAAGCACGTGTATGTGCAGAAGCCCATGTGCTGGTCGGTCGGCGAAGCGCGCCATCTGGCGAAGCAGGCCGCGGCCAATCCGAAGCTCGTCACGCAGATGGGCAATCAGGGCCACTCGTATGACGACGCGCGACGCGGGCAGGATTATCTGGCGGCCGGCGTGATCGGCGATATCAAAGAAGTGCACGTGTGGACGAACCGTCCACTCGCCTACTGGCCACAAGGGATTCCGCGACCGGCGGAGTTCGACGGCAACTGGAAGAAGTTGGGCTGGGGCAATACCGAGGTCATGCAGCGCATGGCCGACTCATTCACGCACGACGTCTCGACGCGCGCACCGCGCGGTCTCAACTGGGATCTCTTCCTCGGCGCGTCGCGCGAGATCGACTACCACCCGATCTATCACCCGTTCAACTGGCGCGGCTGGGTCGACTGGGGCCAGGGTGCGCTCGGCGACATGGGCGCACATCTGGTCGATCATCCGGTGTGGGGTCTGAAGCTCGGTGATCCGACGACGATCGAGACCGTGTCGACGCCATTCAACGGCGTCAGCTATCCGAACGCCACGATCACGCACTACACCTTTGCCGCACGTGAGGGCATGCCGGCCGTCGCGATGACGTGGTACGACGGTGGGTTCATGCCGCAGCGACCGTTTGAGCTCGGCGACGTGAAGCTCGAGGCCGGCGGCGGCGTGCTCTACATTGGCACCAAGGGCAAGATGCTGCAGGACAACACCGGATCGAAACCACGTCTGCTGCCGGTGGAATTGCACAACCAGCTCGGCGCACCGGCAGAAAAGATGGTGCGCGTGCCGAATCAGAATCATGAAATGAACTGGGTCAATGCGATTCGCGGCACCGATACGATCTCGTGCCCGTTCTCGTATGCGGCGCACCTCACAGAAATCATGCTGCTCGGTATCGCCTCGTTGCGCGCCGGCAGGAAGCTCACGTACGACGGACCGAACATGCGCGTCACCAACAGTGTGGCCGCGAATGATTACCTCACGCGCACCTACCGGAAAGGGTTTGGGCTCTCATGAACGCACGTCCCCGTCTTTTCGTCATGATGGTGCTCGAGTTCTTCATCTGGGGCGCCTGGCTCCCGTTGATCTTCGGCTACCTCCCGAGTCTTGGCTTTACGCCGACACAGCAATCGCTCATCCTCAACGCCTTCCCCGTGGCGTCGATCGTCGGCATGTTCTTCAGCAATCAATGGGCCGATCGATCCGCGAATCCGGAGCGGGTCCTCGCGCTGTCGCATTTGATCGGCGGTCTGGCGATTCTCGGTTGCGGATTCACGCGCGACTTCACGCCGTTCTTCCTGTTGATGCTCGTGCACTGTCTGCTCTACGTGCCCACGATCTCGATCACGAACTCAATTGCGTTCGCGAATCTGTCCAAGGCAGAAGACTTCGGCATGGTGCGCATGGGCGGCACGGTCGGCTGGGTGCTCGCCGCGTGGCCGTTTGTGTTCGTGTTTGTGAACTGGGATGCCGTGAACGCGTTGCAGCCGGTGGGCTTCACCAACTGGCTCGGCACGGCGCTCGCGAATCCGCTCGTCGGTGATGCGGCAAAAGCCGCCACGCGCTGGACCTTCATCGCGTCCGGCGCCGCGTCTCTCGCGCTGGCGGCATTCAGCCTGGCGCTACCCAAGAGCACGGCGGCGAAGACCACGAAGAAGGCCGGCGAACCCAGCGCCTGGGCGACGGCATTCGGCCTCTTGAAGCATCCATACCTGCTCGTGCTCTGGCTCGTGACGTTCGTTGACGCCTTCGTGCACAACAGCTACTTCAACTGGACGGGCATCTTCCTCGGCACTCCGGTCTCCGCCGGCGGCGTCGGCATCGCCTCCAACTGGATCACGCCGGTCATGAGCATCGGCCAGGTCACCGAGATTCTGACGATGACGATTCTCGGCGCGACGTTGAAGAAGCTCGGCTGGCGAACGACGATGATCGTCGGCATTCTCGGGCATGCGGCACGGTTCGCCGTGTATGCGATGTTCCCGACGAGTCCCGGCATGATCATCCTGATCCAGGCGCTGCATGGCGTCTGCTACGCGTTCTTCTTCGCCACGGTCTACATCTTCATCGACGCCTACTGTCCGAAAGACATTCGCTCGAGCGCGCAGGGTCTCTTCAACCTGCAGATCCTCGGCATCGGCGTGCTGGCCGCCAACTCGATTTGCCCGTGGCTGATCCAGAGCGTCTACACGACCGGCGGCGTCACGGATTTCCGCGGCCTCTTTCTGGTGCCCATGGCGGCCGCCTCCCTCGCCGCCATCGGGCTGGCGCTCTTCTTCCGTCCACCGCAGCACGGGCCGGCGGATGCCGTGAAGGCCGCGTAGTTGCGCCTACGCGTCCTCGTCGTCGGCTGCGGCCATATGGGCGCGTCGCATGCGCGCGCCTATCACCGGATGCGGGACGACTTCGAGATCGTGGGGCTGGTCTCTCGGGGCCAGGCGTCGCGACGGGCGCTGAACTCGGAATTCGGCGGTCAGTATCCCGAGTACAGCGACTACTTCGATGCGCTGGCGCACACGCGACCGGAGGCCGTGTGCATCAGCACGTATTCCGAGACACACGCCGACTATGCCGTCGCCGCGTTTGAGGCCGGCGCGCATGTGTTTCTCGAGAAGCCGGTGGCCGACACCCTCGTCGACTGCGAACGTGTGATCGCCGCCGCGCGCGCGCATGCGAAGGCACTGATCGTCGGCTACATCCTCAACGTGCATCCGTCGTGGCAGAAGTTCACGGAGCTCGCACGCACGCTCGGCACACCGCTCGTCATGCGCATGAACCTCAATCAGCAGAGCGCCGGCGACAAGTGGGCCACGCACAAGAACCTGTTGAAGAGCACGTCGCCGATCGTGGATTGCGGCGTGCACTACGTGGACGTCATGTGCCGCATGACGGGATCGCGCCCGGTGCGCGTGAATGGCATTGGCGCCCGACTCGCCGACGACATCGCGCCAGGGCAGATCAACTACGGGCACCTGCAGGTCACGTTCGCGGATGGTTCCATCGGCTGGTATGAGGCCGGCTGGGGTCCGATGATGAGCGAGACGGCGTTCTTCGTGAAAGACGTCATCGGCCCCAAAGGCTCGGTCAGCATCGTCGCCTCCCGCGCTGGCAGCCGGGGCCAGTCGTCGGATCTTGAATCGCACACGGCGACCGAAGCCCTGCGACTGCATCACGCGGAGCTCACCGGCGACGGCTCCTTTGCGCAGACGGACGAAATCATCGCCGTGGCCGACGAACCGGATCATGACGAACTCTGCTATCGCGAGCAGGTGATGTTTCTCAGCGCGATCCGCGAGCACACCGACCTCTCCGCCCACTGGCAAAGCGCGATCGACAGTCTCCGCATCGTTCTCGCCGCCGACCAATCGTTTCGTGAAGGCCGCACGATCGCGCTGTAAGCAGGCGGCCCGGCCGTCCCCATGCGCCCTGCGTCTAAGGCGCTGTGCCCATCTTCCCAGCGCTGCTGATCGCGTTCACTCTTTGGGCCGGCCACTCGGCTCCGTCCGCCGCCGACGATCCGGTGGTGACGTGGATGGCCCATGGCCGCAGCACGGTCGTCAACGTCGCGAACGCCGAGGAGCGCCATCACACGTTTCGGATCCTGATCATCGGCATCGCGAAGCTCTTCATGGCGATCGACAAGGCGCACTCGGCCCTGCGGGTCACGGACGGCTCGCCAGAGTTTCGAATCGCGTTGTCGCCGGGTGCCGAACAGGAGTTGCTGAAGCGGCCTCAGTTCGTCGTACTCGTGAGACTCACCTCTAACGACGGCGTGCGAGAGGTGCGGTTCAGCCGGAACGAAGAGAAGCCGTTCAGCAAGGACGACGTGATCCCGTTCACGCTCGGGCCAGGCACGACCGAGTCACCGACGTCCGCCGTGATTCATCGGGCGATCGTCACAGGCAAGCTGAAGCCTGGCGAATATGCTTTCGTCATCGACGGAAAGTTCTACGACTTCGGCGTGAACTAGCGCCTCATCCCCTCGGCGTGTCCCCTTGTGACTGAGACATTGCTACACTGGCGCCGGAGATTCTCATGAACATCCGCAGTGCTGTTTCAGTTGTCCTTCTCGGATTTTTTTTCGTTCTGCCAACCTCCGCAAAGGAGCAGGGAGCCACTCCCCCGCCCGGCTTCGTCGCGCTCTACAACGGCAAGAACCTCGACGGCTGGCGCGGCGGCGACACGCAGGATCATCGCAAATATCTGGCGATGGCACCCGAGGCGCGCGCAAAGCAGGACGCGGACTGGCTGGCGGACGTGAATCTCCACTGGCGGGCTGACGGCCCTGAACTCGTCAACGACGGCAAGGGCCGGTTCTTGACAACGATCAAGGAATACGGCGACTTCGAGTTGCAGCTCGACTACAAGGCGCTGCCGCTTGGCGACTCAGGCATCTATCTGCGCGGCGTGCCGCAGGTGCAGATCTGGGATCACACTAATCCCGCAGAATTCAAGAACGGCGCGGACAAGGGATCGGGCGGCCTCTGGAATAACTCGGCCGGCGCACCCGGCAAGGATCCGCTCCTCCTGGCCGACAAGCCCTTCGGCGAGTGGAATCACTTCCGCATCATCATGAAAAGTAACCGCGTCACCGTGTGGCTCAACGACCAGCTCACAGTCGACAACGCGGTGCTCGAGAACTACTACGACCGCAAGACCGACATTCCCCAGCGCGGCCCGATCGAACTGCAAACGCATGGCAGCGAGATCCGGTGGCGTAACGTGTGGATCAAGGAACTCAGTTCGGCGCAATAGTCGCGGGCCGATTCACTTCTTCTCCACAATCTCCTTCGCCCGATCCGCGATGTCCTGCCAGTGCGCTTTCAGCGTCGCGTTGGTGGCGTTGACTGCGAGGTTGGTCGCCTGCGTCTGAATCGCGCGCAGCTGTGCGCGCGCGAGTGCCGGTAGATCGCTCTGCGCGAGATTGACAGTCGCGAGAAATGGTCCGGGCGGTGGCGCGGGCGCGGCTTGTCCCGCCGTAGCCGCCGGAGGCGGCGTAGGCGGGGGGTTGACGATGGCGCCGAGGCGCGTGACGTAGGCGCGCTGGAGGTTGCGGCGGTTGGCGTCGGGTGTCGTGCCTTGCGGTGTCTGCCAGATGAGACGCCGCACTTCGGCGAAGTAGTCGGCCAGGGGCCACGCCTTCGTCGCGTCGTACTTCTCGATGGTCTCGAGCCGGCCGAGGCGCGCGTTGCTGAGGACGTTATTCAGCACCGCGACCTGTCGCGCAGGCAGCGGGCTCGGGCCAATCAGGGCCGAGATTGACGCCGGCTGCAACCAATCCGGCGTGACGAAGACATTGTCGTTGAGGAACGCAAGTGCGGCCTGCTGTTTGAGTTTCGGCACCACCGTGTAAACGGCGCCGGCCTGATCGGCGGTCTTGAAATCCACGTTCACGCCTGCGATGACCTGCGCGACGTGCCCCATATAGCCCGACCAGCGGCCGAGCGCTTCGGTGTAGATCTCTTCGAGGTCCGCGTAGTCGTCGCCGAGCTTGGTCGTCCACTTGACGAGGCTCGGAATCATCTTCTTGTAGTTCATCACCGCGTACGTCGACGCCTTCACCGGATCGTCGCCAAGGTCCTCGGTCTGCGAGCGCGGATCGATTGAGCCGTATGCACCAGAGACGAACTTGTACGGGAACCGGCCGGTCTGATTCTTGATCCAGCCGTTGAGGGTGTCCTTTTCAGCGTCGGCCGTCTTCGCATTCGGCAGCACGCGATAGCCCCAGTTGATCGCGAAGTCATCGAACGGACCGACGCGGCGGATGAAGTCCTTCGTCTGCAGGCCGTCGCCCGGCTGCGCGATGTAGTTCTGACGCGCGTAGTCCATGATCGTGGCGCTCACGCCATAGACGCTCGTGAACTTCGGATCACGGAGCGACTCGACTGGGAACGAGCTCGACGCCACCATGTTGTGCTGCAGTCCGAGCGCGTGACCGGTCTCGTGCGCAATCACCTGGATCATCGTCTCGCCCATGAGTTCCTCGGGCATGTCGAGCGACTGCGCGGCAGGATTGGCGGCACCGGTCTCCATCATCAACCAGTTGCGATAGCTGCGCATGTGGTTGTGGTACCACGTGATCTCGCTGTTGATGATTTCCCCCGTGCGCGGATCGGACGTGTGCGGCCCCACGGCATTGCGCACCAGACTCGCCGCCCAACGGATCATCGAGACGCGCGCGTCATCCGGATCCCAATCGGGATCCTGCGCTTTGGTCGGCGGATCTTTCGCGAGAATCGCATTCTTGAACCCGGCCTTCTCGAAGACCTTCTGCCACTGCTCGACGCCCTGCTTCACGTACTTCCGCCACTTGGTCGGCGTCGCCGGATCGATGTAGTAGACGATCGGTTTGACCGGCTCCACGAGTTCGCCACGCGCGTAGGCCGCGGGATCCTTCGGCTCCAGCCTCCAGCGCGTAATGAACGTCTCGGTCGTCGCCTTCTGCTGATCGAGGCCGTAATTGACGCGATCCACATTGAAGTAGCCGACGCGCGGATCAAAGTTGCGCGGCTTCATCGGTTCCTTTGGCAGCAGCACGATCGACTGACGCATCTCGAGGCTGACCGTGCCGCCGCCGCGATCGCCCGGGCCGTCGGTCGCCGCAAAGGTCTGCACGTGACGCACCTCGACGTTGGTCGGGAACGACCGAATGTCGCTGACGAAGCTCCGTGCGGTATCGAGGCGCGAGACGCCGAACGTGCGGCGCTGTGCGGTCGACAAGCCCGACAGCGCCGGCGTGTCACCCGCGAAGAAGTCCGTGATGTCGACGACAGACGATGCGTTGTCCTTGCCAAAGGCCGCAATCGGGAACGACGCGAGGATCGGCGCAAAGTTGTTCTGCGCGACCGACTTCGCAATCGGCGTTTCGTCATCGGCGTAGGAGTCGACGCTGATGCTCTTCAGGAGCATGTTGTTGTCGCGCTTGTCCCAGCGCACCATCCGCTCGGCCAGCGAACTGCCGGCAGTGCTCGTGGTGTTGCTGCCGGCTGGCACGCCCGAGATGCGGCTCACCAGCAGAAAATCGCGGCCGAGCATCGCGTTATCGATTTCAAAGAAGTAGCGATCCGCGACTTTGTGCACCGCCATCACGCCGCGCTCAGACTTCGCGGCGGCCGTAATCACCTGGTCGTAGGGGCGAGGACCGCGATTCACAGCAGCCGGGCCGCCCCCGGCCGCCGGTGCCTGTCCGCCTCCGCCTGGCGGCTGCGGCGGGACGGGCGGATTCTGCGCCGCAATCGGCGCGATCAGAGTCGCAAGAACGGCAGTCGTAGCAAGCAGTCGAGCATGGCGCATGGCGCCATCTTAATCGACGGAAACCCATCTCACACGGAGGACGCGGGGAACAAGAAGAACCACGGCTTTTCACAAACCGGGTGGGCGTATCGCCGACGGCCTCGAGGCCGCGCTACTTCGCCGTCGCTGCGGTGTACTTGAACCGCCCCACCATCGTGGCTTTGCCGCGCACGTGGGTGGCCATGGCGGCCATGACGGCGGCACGTGTCGCTGGCACCGCGGCACCGACCGCGGGCACATCAATCATCGCGTCGAGCGCGTACAGGTCGAATACGTAGTGATGCATCGGCCCGGTCGCCGGTGCTGCGGGGCCGCGATAGTACGGGCCCGTCACAGAGATCTGCTTCGATCCATCGGGAAGGTCCGGTCCCTGCGGTACATGCTCAGCCAAACCGCGCGATGTGGCCGGGATGTTCCACACCATCCAGTGCAGCGTGTCGCTCGCAAGATCAGCGGACGTCGAGTCGACGTCATGCACGATCAGCACGTAGCTCTTGACGGGAGGCGGAGGCACGGCAGCTGCTTGTCCTCGTCCTGCCCCGGCCGGCGCTGGTTGTGCCGTTGCCGTC
>Ga0114969_10002767_pt1 | contig 14312 bp, 10 predicted proteins | sample M_130807_MF_Meta_FD_87316 | JGI IMG/M metagenome (GOLD analysis project Ga0114969, IMG submission 87316) | Freshwater microbial communities from Lake Montjoie, Canada to study carbon cycling - M_130807_MF_MetaG | ecosystem: Environmental > Aquatic > Freshwater > Lake | place: Lake Montjoie...
CGCGGCCATCTCCTCGGAGTGTTTCACCGGGGTGAGCAGATCCCTTGTACCGCAGGCGATCAGAGTTGGAATCCGGGCCAGCACAGGCAGCGCCGCACTCTCGTCATGGACTTCCAATGCGTGCAGGAATTCGACCAGGGTCGCGATCGAGGTGCCGTGAATCATGGCCTCGGCGAACTCGACGACGCTGGGACTGACGTCATCGCCGCCGAACGAGGCGGTCCGCAAAATCGGCCGCAGCACCGAACGGGTGGCGCCACGGGTGCGGTGAATGAGCCCGGGGTTGTAACGGGCGGTGAACCGAACCGCCTCCAGTGCGGGGTTCTGCAGGATCTCTCCCAGTGGCGAACGGGGTAGCCCTTCCACCGCAGCCGAGATCAGCGCGGCGCCGACGACACAGGGTCCGTAATGCTGCGGGAACTGACGCGCATGGGACAGCACCGTCATCGCGCCCATGGAATGGCCCACCAGGATCACCGGTCCGCTCGGAACCATCACCCGCAGAATGGTTTCCAGATCCAGACCAAGTTGCCCGACGGTGTAGGTCGCGATCGGGGCCGCCGCGGACTGTCCGTGCCCACGTTGGTCGTAGAACACCATCCGGACCTGATCACCCCAGCGCTTGGCCAGTGCGGCGCGCTGGAAGTGGAAAGATCCCATCCGGAGACAGAATCCGTGCGCGAACACCACCGTCAACGGCGCGGTCACCGGGCCGACTTCGCGGACCACCAGTGGCGTGCCATCGCCCGTGGTGACAACGCAGCCCCGATCGGCATCGAGCAGGGCGAAGTCCTCGCCCGCGTAGGCGTCCTCGATCATCCTGTGCTGTCGTAGGGCCTTGGCAGCTGTGACGCCGGCGACCGCAGTGAGACCGGCGACTCCGGCCAGCAGTCCGGCCTTGCGGGCCGGACCCAACTTATCGGCCATCGGGGCCGGACCCGATGTGGCTGCGCAGCACCCGGCCGCGTGGGCTGGTGACGACTTCGTAGTGGATAGTGCCGAGTAGGTCGGCCCAGGTCTGCGCGGTCGGCTCACCGGAAGTGCCCGGCCCGAACAGGATCGCCTCGTCACCCTCGGCGACATCGGGAACACCGGGACCGAGTTCAACGACGAACTGGTCCATACAGATTCGTCCGACGTTGCGCCGCAGGCGGCCGTTGATCATCACATCCAGCCGTCCGCTCAGCATTCGGTACACACCGTCGGCGTAACCGATCGGGAGAAGTGCCACAGTTGTGTCTCGGTCGGCGGTCCAGGTGTGACCGTAGGAGACACCCTCGCCGGCGCGAACCGATTTCACCGCCGCGACAGTGCATTTCAGAGTCATTGCCGGCCGCAGACCCATCTCGCCGCGCTCCGGGATCGGGCTGAGGCCGTACACCGCAATACCCGGACGAACCAAATCGAAGGCGAGGTCAGGCCGGGTCATCGCCGACGGCGAGTTCGACAGGTGCGCCACATCAAAATCGACGCCGCAGTTGCGGGCCTCGGCGAGCATGGCGGTAAACCGTTGGGCCTGAAGATCATTGAGCGGGTTGTCTGGTTCATCACCGCTGGCCAGATGGCTCATGATGCCGCGGACCCGGATCGCGTCGGCGGCGACCGCCCGGGCAAGCGCGGTCAGCACGTCCGGGTACTCCTGCGGGCCGACTCCGTTGCGGTTCAAACCGGTGTCGACCTTGATCGTCACCTCCGCGGTGCGGCCGGTCCGGGCGACAGCGGCCAGCAGATCATCCAGTTGCCGCAGTGCGGAGATTCCGATTCCCACATCCGCGTTCAGGGCCGCGTCAAAGGCCGTGCCCGGGGCGTGCAGCCAGGCCAGCACCGGGGCGGTGATCCCGTCGGCGCGCAATGCCAGCGCTTCGGTGACGGTCGCGACGCCGAGTTCGGCCACCCCGGCCGCCAGTGCGGCGCGGGCCACGGCGGTGGCGCCGTGCCCGTAACCGTCGGCCTTCACCACCGCCATCACCTGGGCCGGGCCGGCGTGCTCACGAAGGACGGCGACATTGTGCGCGATGGCACCAAGGTCGACGACGGCTTCGCCGTTGACCGCCTGGGCCTGTGATTGCGTCGACGAAGTCGACGGTGTGGTCTGCATCCTCATGTCACCGCCGTGAATTGTCCCACGTCCGCTCCCCCGGCTGCCGGTAGCATCGCCCCGATGCCATTGCCTTCCGATCAGGAACTGGATGCCGTGCTGGACGAGTTCCCGGCATTGGCCGGGATGCCACGCCGACTCGAGGACCTGCCGGGCGGCCTGACTAACCGCAACGTCAAGATCACCACGGCGACCGCGGCCTATGTGGCGCGCTGCAGTGGCAGTGCCGGCAACCTGCTCGGCATCGACCGCGACAACGAGTACGTCAACTCAGTAGCCGCGGAGCAAGCCGGAGTCGGGGCGCCCGTGATCGACTACCGTCCAGACCTGGGCATCCTGCTGGTCGGGTTCATCGAGGGCACCACGCTGACCAATGCCGACATGGCGCGGCCGGATGTGCTGACGCGGGTTGCCGACGGATGCCGCGCGTTGCATAGCGGGCCGCGGTTCCGCGACCGGTTCAACATGTTCGAGCGCCAGCCCGAGTATCTGACGACTGTGCGGGACAACGGCTTCCGAATGCCTGCGGACTATCTTGATTTCGCCGACGAGTTCGCCACAATTGCACGGATTCTTGAAATAGGCGATCAGAGCACGGTGCCGTGTAATAACGATCTGCTGGCCGGCAACTTCGTCGACGATGGCCAGAAGGTCTGGCTGATCGACTACGAGTACTCAGGCAACAACGACCCCTGCTTCGAACTCGGCAATATCTGGGCGGAATGCGGACTGTCCGCCGACCAGCTCGCCGCACTCGTCGGCCGGTATTACGGCCGTCCACTGCGGCACAAGACCGCCCGTGCGCGTCTTCAGGGCATCGTCGGCAAGTATGGCTGGACATTATGGGGATGCATCCAGCATGGTTCCAGCGAACTGGAATTCGACTTCTGGGACTGGGCGATGCAACGGTATGAATCCGCCGTCGCCGAGTTTCGCGGCCCCGACTTCACTCGATTGCTCAACGACGCGCAGGCGCCGGACTAGGAGGACGATGTCGACTCCCGTTGTGCCCGAGCGTGCTCAGATCGTCATCATCGGCGGCGGCGTGATCGGCACCAGTGTCGCCTACCACCTGACCAAACTTGGCCGCTCGGATGTGGTTCTGGTGGAGCAGGGTCAATTGTCCTGCGGCACAACCTGGCATGCCGCCGGACTGGTGGGCCAGTTGCGCGCCTCGGAGAGCGGCACCCGGTTGGTTCAGTACTCCACCGCGCTCTATGCCGAGTTGGAGGCCGAGACTTCTCTGAGCGCGGGTTACAAACAGTGCGGTGGTGTCACGGTGGCCCGCACCGAAGACCGGATGACCCAGCTGCGACGCACCGCGGCGAACGCGACCGCCTACGACCTGGAGTGCGAACTCTTGAGTCCGGAAGCAGCTTTCGAGCGCTACCCGGTGATACGGACCGATGACCTGGTGGGCGCGATCTGGTTGCCCGCCGACGGTAAGGCCAATCCGACGGATCTGACGATGGCGCTGGCCAAGGGCGCCCGGCAGCGCGGTGCAAAGGTGCTCGAGCGGGTGCGGGTACTCGATGTGCTCACCACCGACGGCCGGGCATCCGGGGTGCGAACCGACGCCGGCGATATCGAAGCCGAGATCGTGGTGAATTGCGCCGGCCAGTGGGCGAAACAGGTTGGTGCGATGGCCGGGGTGAATGTTCCGCTCTACTCCGCGGAGCACTTCTATGTCGTCACCGAGGCCATAGACGGTGTACATCCCAACCTTCCGATCCTGCGCGACCCCGACGGTTACACCTACTTCAAGGAGGAAGTCGGCGGACTGGTCATCGGTGGCTTCGAACCTGAGGCCAAGCCGTGGGTGGCTCCGGACAAGATTCCCTACCCGTTCGAATTCCAACTGCTGGAGGAGGATTGGGAGCACTTCGAAATTCTCATGGAGAACGCCCTCCTGCGGATACCCGCCCTCGAGCACACCGGCCTCAAGAAGCTCTACAACGGACCGGAGAGTTTCACCCCGGACAACCAGTTCATCCTCGGCGAGGCGCCCGAGTGCGCGAACTTCTTCGTCGGCGCAGGTTTCAACTCGGTCGGCATCGCCTCGGCAGGCGGGGCAGGCCGGGCACTGGCTGAGTGGATCGTCAACGGATCGCCCACCACCGACCTCACGGGAGTGGACATCCGCCGGTTCGCGCCGTTCAACGGCAACGTGGCCTGGCTACACGACCGGGTCGCCGAAATCCTGGGCGTGCACTACGAGATTCCCTGGCCCAACCGGGAACTGACGACGGCACGGCCGTTCCGGCGCTCACCGGTATACCAACTGTTGGTTGACGCGGGAGCGAACTTCGGCAGCCGAATGGGTTGGGAGAGAGCCAATTTCTTCGCCCCACCCGGCATTGACCCGATCATCGAGTATTCCTGGGGCAAGCAGAACTGGCTGCCATGGTCGGCAGCCGAGCAGGTCAGCACCCGCACCGGTGTGACGGTGTTCGACCAGACGTCGTTCTCCAAGTATGTGCTCAGAGGCTCAGACGCCGAAGCGGTATTGCAGTGGCTGTGCACGGCCGATGTCGCTGTGCCGGTGGGCAGGTCGGTCTACACCGGCATGCTCAATGCGCGAGGAACCTACGAGGCTGATGTCACCGTCACCCGCACCGATGCGCGCGAGTTCCTGATCGTCAGCAGCGCGGCCAGTACCGTTCGGGATCTCGACCACATCGCCAGGAACATGCCGGCCGGTGCACGAGCCCAGGTCGTCGACGTCACCTCGTCGATGGCGGTGTTCGGGGTGATGGGACCGAAATCCCGCGAACTGCTGTCCGGCCTGACCGACGCCGACCTCTCCGACGCCGCCTTCCCGTTCGCCACCAGCAGGCTCATCTCGCTCGGGTATGCCACCGTGCGCGCCACCCGGATCACCTATGTCGGTGAACTCGGTTGGGAGCTCTACGTCCCGGCCGAGTTCGCCGTCGGCGTCTACGAGGACCTGATGTCGGCCGGCCGACGACTGGGCGTCGCGCGCGGCGGCTACTACGCGATCGAGTCGATGCGTCTGGAGAAGGGCTACCGCGCGTTCGGCCGCGAACTGACGCCCGGGGACAACCCGGTCGAAGCCGGATTGCTATTCGCGTGCAAACTCGACGGCGACGTCGACTTCCTCGGTCGAGCTGCAGTACGGCGCGCACGAGACGAGGGACCGCGACGGCGGCTGGCGAGCTTCGTCGTGGACTCCCCGGAGCCGATGCTGTGGGGCGGTGAGTTGATCCTGCGCGACGGCGCTGTCGCGGGCCAGGTGTCCTCGGCAGCCTGGGGTGCGACGGTGGGGTCCTGCGTCGGGTTGGCCTACCTGCGCGCGGCCGACGGCGCAGTAGTGACCCCGGACTGGTTGCGGGCGGGGAACTACGCCGTCAATGTCGGTGGCGAGGTTTATCCGATCACCCTGTCACTCAAGGGAATCTACGACCCGCGAAACGAGCGGGTTCGCGGCTAGTGCGCGAAGTGCTCCTGGGTGAAGTGGCCGCCAGGCCGGGTCGCGTCAAGGTGGCCCAGCACGGAGTGCAGGTCCTCCCATAGTGAGCGGGCCAGGTCCGCGGAGAAGCCTTCGCGGACCACCACCCGCAGCACTGAGATGTTCTCGGCACCCGGCGGCATCGTGTACGCGGGAACCTGCCACCCGTAGGACCGCAGTGCTGCTGACACATCGAATTCGGTGTAGCCCCAGCCCCCGTCAGGGCGACCCGCGCCGCCCGACAGCTTGAACGCCACCACCGGGATCTGTGAACCGTCGGTGATGACGTCGAAGTGTTTCGACTCGGCCAGCTGGCCGGCGAACCACTTGGCGGTATCGGACAGACACGTCATCACGGTGGTGTAGCCGGCCCGACCCAACCGCAGGAAGTTGTAGTACTGCCCGACGACCTGATTACCGCCCTTGGAGAAGTTCAGGGTGAACGTCGGCATGTCGCCGCCGAGATAATTGACCCGGAAGATCAGATCCTCGGGAAGCTGATCGGCATTGCGCCACACCACGAAACCAACACCGGGGTAGGTCAGCCCGTACTTGTGGCCGCTGACATTGATCGACGCCACTCGCGGCAGCCGGAAGTCCCACTTGAGGCCGGGCTGCAGGAACGGCACCACGAACCCACCACTGGCGGCATCGACATGCACCGGAACGTCCGGCCCCTTTTTCGTCTTCGCCAGTTTGTCCAGTGCCGCGCAGATCTTGGCGATCGGCTCGAGTTCGCCGGTGTAAGTGGTGCCCAGGATGGCGACCACCCCGATGGTGTCGGAATCGACGTACTCGAGCACCTTCTCGGGCGTGATGACATAGCAGTCCTCGGTCATCGGGATATAGCGCGGCTCGACCTCGAAGTAGCGGCAGAACTTCTCCCACACCACCTGCACGTTGGATCCCATCACCAGGTTGGGCGTTCGGGCCTTCCAGGCATCCTTGTCCTTGGTGGAGACACGTTGCTTCCATCGCCATTTCAGCGCCAGGCCGGCGAGCATCACCGCTTCTGATGAACCCACGGTGGTGGCACCGATGGCGGTGGAGGCGTCGTCGTCGCGCAGATTCTCGGCGTGAAAAAGATCGGCAACCATTGCGATGCATCGTGATTCGATCGCGGCGGTGGCCGGGTATTCGTCCTTGTCAATCATATTCTTGTCGAAGGTCTCGGCCATCAGCTTCTCGGCCTCGGGGTCCATCCAGGTGGTGACGAAGGTCGCGAGGTTCAGCCGGGAGCTGCCGTCGAGCATGAGTTCGTCGTGAATGAACCGGTATGCCGCCGCAGGTTCCATCGAGTCGTTCGGCAACCGCAGTGACGGGATCGGTTCGGTGGACAGCCGGCCGGTGTAGGCCGGCGCGATGGACGGGGACCGGTATTTGACGTGCGGCATGGTTAATCCTTCGGTTTCAGAGTTCGGCAATCGCGCGGCGAATATGGGTAAGGATGCGCGATGCAGAGGTGGGCACCGACACCGGCCCCGGATCGGCGGCCGAAGCATTCGCGGCCCGGGCGTGAACGAACGCCGCGGCCGCCGCGGCCTCGCCCGGCGCCAGGCCGGCCGCCAGCAGTGCGCCGATGATGCCGGACAGCACATCGCCGGAACCGGCGGTGGCCGCCCAGGAGTCGCCCGCGGGATTCAGATACACCCGGTCGGGCCCGGCGATGACCGTGACGTTGCCCTTGAGCAGAACGGTCGCGCCGAACGTCTCGGCAAGCCGGCGCGCGGCGACGACGCGGTCCGCGCCGGGGGGCGCTCCGGCCAGGCGGGCGTACTCGCCGGCGTGCGGGGTCAACACGGTGGGTGCCTGACGCCGGGTCAGCAGGTTCGGATGGGCGGCGAGCACGGTGAGCCCGTCGGCATCGACAACCACCGGCAGATCACTCTTCAGTGCGAACGTCAGGGCCATCAGCGCTGCCTCGTCGGTACCCAGGCCGGGTCCGACGACCCAGGCCTGGACCCGACCGGCCGACGACGCATCGGGTGCGATGACGACCTCCGGCCAGTGCGATACAACGTCGGCCGCGGCAGGCCCGGCATAACGGACCATGCCCGAGGTGGCCGCCACGGCGGCGCCGGTACACAGGACCGCCGCTCCTGGGTAGGCCGCCGATCCGGCCAGGATGCCGACCACGCCCTGGCTGTACTTGTCATCGTGTGGTCCGGGCATTGGCCAGTGGGCCTTGACGTCGGCGGCGTCGAAGCCCACCAGATCGGTGTTGGGAAGGTCCAGGCCGATGTCGACGAGTTCGACGCGCCCGCAGTCGGCAAGTGCGTGAACGGGTTTGAGCCCGCCGAAGGTCACGGTCAGCGCCGCGCGGACCGCCGGTCCGTTGATCGCCCCGGTTGCAACGTCGATCCCGCTGGGAATGTCGACGGCGACAACCGGAATACCGGCGTCCTCGATGGCACGAAATACCTCGGCCGCCGCCGGGCGCAGCGGACCGGAACCAGAGATGCCCACCACCGCGTCGATCACCAGATCGGTACCGGCACGAATGGTCTGCACCACCCGGCCGGCCGCGTCGCGGAAGGCGGTCAATGCAGAGCGGTGGGTGCGCTCGGGGTCGAGCAGAATGGCATCGGACGCGACGCCTCTGCGGCGCAGCAACGTCGCCGCCCACAGTCCATCGCCACCGTTGTCACCGGAACCGACGACGACGCAGATCCTCCGGCCGGCGACAGCCCCCGTGCCGCGACGCAGTTCACCGGCGATCGCGGTGGCCAAACCGGTCGCGGCGCGGCGCATCAACGCGCCGTCGGGCAGGGCAGCCAGCAGTGGCGCCTCGGCCGCCCGAATCTGTTCGGCGGTGTAATAAAACCGCATCAGGTGCTATTCGACCGTAACCGATTTGGCGAGGTTGCGCGGTTTGTCTACATCGTATCCGCGGGCCCGGGCCACCGCAGCAGCGAAGACCTGCAACGGAATCGTAGAAAGCAGAGGCTGGAAAAGCGTTGACACAGAGGGGATTTCGATGATGTGGTCGGCGTAGGGGCGAACCGTCTCGTCACCTTCCTCGGCGATGACGATCGTGATCGCGCCGCGAGCCTGAATCTCGCGAATGTTGCTCAGCAGTTTGCCGTGCAGCAACGCGGCGTTCTTGGGTGACGGCATCACGACGATCACCGGCAATCCGTCTTCAATCAGCGCGATCGGGCCGTGTTTGAGTTCACCGGCGGCGAACCCCTCGGCGTGCATGTAGGCCAGTTCCTTGAGCTTGAGCGCGCCTTCCAACGCCACCGGGTAGCCCACGTGACGGCCGAGGAACAGCACGGTCGGCGCCTGCGCGAAGCGACGGCCCAGTTCGGTCACCGAGTCCAGGTGGCCGAGCACCTGCTCCACCAGTGCGGGCATCGCCTCCAGTTCGCGAAACTCGCGTTCGACCTCGTCCGGGTATTTGGTGCCACGAGCCTGGGCCAGGGCGAGACCGACGAGGTAGTTCGCGGTGAGTTGCGCCAGAAATGTCTTGGTGGCCGCCACGCCGATCTCGGGTCCGGCGCGGGTGTAGAGAACGGCGTCGGCCTCGCGCGGGATCTGGCTGCCGTTGGTGTTGCAGATGGCCAGCACCTTGGCCTTCTGCGCTTTGGCGTGCCGCACCGCCTCCAGGGTGTCGGCCGTCTCACCGGATTGGGAGATGGCGATCACCAGGGTGCCGCGGTCCAAAACCGGGTCGCGGTAGCGGAATTCACTGGCCAGCTCGACCTCCACCGGCAACCGCGTCCAGTGCTCGATGGCATATTTGGCCAGCAGGCCTGAGTGGAACGCGGTGCCGCAGGCGACGATGAACACCTTGTCGACCTCACGCAACTCCTGATCGGAGAGGCGTTGCTCATCAAGGACGATCCGCCCGTCGACGAAATGACCAAGCAGGGTGTCGGCGACCGCGGTGGGCTGCTCGGCGATTTCCTTGAGCATGAAGTAGTCGTATCCGCCCTTCTCGGCGGCGGAGAGGTCCCAGTCGATGTGCAAGGGCCGGGCATTGACGGCATCGTCATTGCCATCGAAGTCGGTGATTCGGTAGCCGTCGGCGGTGATCACCACAGCCTGGTCCTGACCGAGTTCAACAGCGTCACGGGTGTAAGAGATAAAGGCGGCGACATCGGAGCCCAAGAACATCTCGCCCTGGCCAATCCCGACGACCAGTGGGGTGGACCGTCGCGCCGCGACGATGGTGCCGGGGTCGTCGTCGTGGGCGAACACCAGGGTGAAGTGGCCCTCCAACCGGCGAACGACGGCCAGCACGGTGGCGACGAAATCACCGGCCGTCTCGCCGTGCTGGTAGGCCCGCGCCGCCAGATGAACGGCCACCTCGGTGTCGGTGTCGCTGGCGAACTCGACACCGTGTTCCTCGAGTTCGGCGCGCAGGGTGGCGTAGTTCTCGATGATGCCGTTGTGCACCACGGCGAACTTTCCGGCCGCGTCGCGGTGCGGATGCGCGTTGCGGTCGGTAGGACGGCCGTGGGTGGCCCACCGGGTGTGACCGATTCCCGCGGTGCCACGCAGTTCGTCGGCGTCGGTCTCGGCCAGTGCAGCCTCCAGATTGGCCAGCCGTCCGGCCCGGCGGCGGACAGTGAGTCCACCATGACCATCGAGTATGGCCAGCCCAGCGGAGTCGTAGCCGCGGTACTCCATCCGGCGCAGAGCGTCGACCACGACAGCGCAGGCGGGCCGGTGACCCACATACGCCACGATTCCGCACATGAATAACCAGGATAGTCCGACCGACTCGGCCGACCGGTTCGGCTACGGTCGACAGGTGGCTCGGAACCGCAAGCTCTTCACCCCCCTGACCCGGAGTGGCCCGCACCGCGTCCTGCGTGGTGACCTCGGCTTTGCCGGAATTCCGGGCATTGTCTACACACCGGCTTCCGGTCTGGGACTGCCCGGGGTGGCCTTCGGTCACGATTGGCTCACCGGCGCAGACCACTACGCCAAAACCTGTGAGCACCTGGCCAGTTGGGGCTTCGTCGTGGCTGCGCCGGATACCCAACGCGGGTTGGCGCCGTCGGTGCTCAATCTGGCCGCCGACCTCGACGCCACACTCGACGTCATCACCGGGGTGCGACTGGGCCAGGGCGACATCAGTCTGGACCCTGACGCACTGGCCCTGGCCGGGCACGGATTCGGCGGTGCGGCGGCGGTGGTCGCCGCAGCGGATGGAACCCGGGCGAAGGCGGTGGCGGCGGTATTCCCATCGGTCACCAAACCGTCGGCGGAGCAGTCTGCTGCGGCGCTGACGATTCCTGGCCTGGTGCTCGCCACGCCCGACGACCAGAAGTCTTTGCGCACCGACGCACTCGAGGTCGCTGCGGCATGGGACGGGTCCATTCTGCGGGTGGTCGAGAAGGCCGCCGCAGCAGACTTTGCCGAGAAACGCCGCCTGCTGGGACTTCTCGGCTTCCCGGGATCGCGCAACAGCACCCAAAAGACGGTGCGGGCACTGCTGACCGGATTCCTGTTGTTCCACCTGACCGGCGATGAGGCCTACGGCGCGTTCGCCGAACTCGATGTCACATTGCCACGCACCGCATTGCCGGACCCGGAGGCCCCCGCGGTGACGCATGAGGACCGGATTGTGGCTTTGTTTCGCTGACCGGATATAACCGATTCATGAGAACCGGCGTATTCCTGTCATATTCGGGCGGCTTCCGCGAAAGCGTCGAGCAGGTCGCGGTGCTGGAGAAGCAGGGTGTCGATCTCGCTTTGGTCGCCGAGGCGTACTCCTACGATGCGGTCAGCCAGTTGGGCTATCTCGCCGCGAAGACCTCCACCATCGAACTCGGGTCTGGTGTCTTTCCGATTTACACCCGGACACCCACACTGCTGGCGATGACGGCCGCCGGCCTGGACTACGTCTCCGACGGCCGGTTCCGGTTGGGCATCGGGACGTCGGGTCCGCAGGTGATGGAGGGCTTCCACGGCGTGCCATTCGACGCGCCGATGGGCCGCACCCGCGAAGTCGTCGAGATCTGCCGACAGGTGTGGCGCCGCGAGAAGGTCTCCCACCAGGGTAAGAACTATCAGATACCGTTACCGCCGGATCGCGGAACCGGACTGGGTAAATCACTTCGGCTGATCAATCACCCTGTGCGCGAACGGATTCCCATCCATATCGCCTCGCTGGGTGAACAGAATGTCGCGCTGACCGCCGAAATCGCCGAGGGTTGGCAACCGATCTTCTACTACCCCGAACGAGCCGATCGCGTGTGGGGTGACGCACTGCGGACCGGAACGGCCAAACGCGACCCCGCACTCGGCGAACTCGACGTTATGGTGGGCGTCTCACTGGCCATCGGTGACGACGTCGAGGAACGACTGAACTGGGCCAAACCTCAACTGGCGCTGTACATCGGCGGTATGGGCGCCAAGGGCAAAAATTTTTACCACAACGTCGCCACCAAGTACGGGTTCGGCGAGGTCGCCGATCGCATCCAGGATCTTTATCTGTCCGGGCGCAAGGCAGAGGCGGTCGCAGCGGTGCCGGACGAACTGGTGCGCAATATCTCGCTAATCGGTCCGCGAGGTTACGTCAAGGAACGGATCGCCGCCTTCGCCGAAGCGGGCGTGACCACCCTGCTGGCCACCCCGGTGACCGGTGACCCAGCCGAGTACGTCGATTTCATCGAGCAGTTGCAGGCGTTGCTGGACTAGCGCTACCTCATTGGCCGACCCGGGGTAGTTCGTCGGCGGCGATCTCGCACGGGGTGGCGACATCAGCCGCCGCGACCGATGTGGGTGGCGGCGGTGTCGCGGTTGGTGGCGGTGGCGGCGGTGGGACGGCGGGTTCAGGCGTCGCCACGACAGGTGCGGTGCCGACGGGCTCAGCCGGGGCGACGGGCTCAGCCGGGCCTGGCGCGGCAGTGACTGAGACGGCAGCCGGGACCTCTGCGGCAAGCAGGGTATCCGGACGCGAATACTGCTCTGGGACAACCGATTTAACGTCGGTTAGTGACCCATCGGGGGTCCTGGCCTCGGTCGTAACGGGGGTCGGCCCGGACGGGGTGTCGGCGTAGGAACCCAATGTCTGCGCTATCCAGGTGACCAGGCCCGCCAGCGAGCCACCGATATCCGGTATGCCGGGTAGCGCACCGACCGGTGCGCCGGACGTCCAGCCCTGCCCGGGCGACGGCGACAGGGGCGCTGATACCGGCGCTGATACCGGCACGGGAGCCTGATCAGGAACTGGCTGTGGAGCCGACGGTATGGATGGCCGCTGGGGCGGCGTCAACTCGGCCGGGCGGGCAGGGGTCTCGAACCGCGGTTCCGGGAGTTCCCCGAGTCGGCTGACGGCCACGTCATAAGCCGCCGCCGCCTCGGTGCCCAAACTCGCTACTGCCGAGAAGTCACCGCTGCGTGCCGCGTCGACCTTCGCATCCACGAGGTGCTCGAGTCCGACCCGTAGCGCCGTCAACGCAGCCGCCGCTGATCGAAGCGACGCGACAATCTCGGCGGCAGCCGCTGACTGGCGTGCCAGAAATTCACCAGCGCTCGAACCTGAGCCACCGAGCCAACTGTGGCTTACCAGATCGAGCGCCTCCCGATGGACGCGAAGCGCCTCCTCGGCACCCGCGGATGCCGCACTGAGGGCTGCGGCGTCGGCGTCCAGGATGTCGAGGCGCAGTCCGTCTTCGGCGTAATACCAGTCCTGAATCTGCTGCGGCGAATCGGCCACGCTCGCCGCGCCCTGAGCCAGCCGGGACCGGACCTCGAAGGTCATCGCAGGGTGCCCTGCGCGCGCGATTCGGCATCGGAATAGCCCTGCGCACCGGCTCGCAGTGCCGCACTCGTCTCGCGCGCCACAGCAGCCCAGCGCGCGAGATCGGCCACCACCATGTCGACACCCATTCGGACCGCGTCACCTGCCCGACCGTGTGCGCGGCCCGCGACCGCGCCGTCGAACTGCAAGCCGGCCAATCGGGTTCGCAGCGTGCCGAGCACAATATCGGCGGTGGTGTCCAGGCGCTGGGCGGCCGCCGCCAGTGCCGCCGGGTCAACCGATGTTGTTCCCATATCGGGTTTGACGCGAACCTGCCGGTGTCGGTTCCGTCGAAAGGATCAGCCTTCGGTGCTGACCGATTTGGCGACCCGGGCAGCCACCTGACGCGCGGTGTCCTCGTCGGCCGCCTCGACCATGACCCGGACGATCTGTTCGGTTCCGGAGGCCCGCAACAGGATTCGGCCGGTATCACCAAGTTCGGCCTCGGCCAGGGCCACCGCGTCACGAACCGCGGGAGCCTGCACGGCAGTGGCCTTGTCGGCGACCTCGACATTGATCAGCACCTGGGGAATTGAACGCATCGGCGCGGCCAACGCGGCCAACGAGGAACCCGTCTGCACCATCCGCGCCATCAACCGAAGTCCGGTGAGGATTCCATCGCCGGTGGTGCCGAACGCGGGCATCACGATGTGACCGGATTGTTCGCCGCCGAGGCTGAACCCACCGGAGCGCAACTCCTCAAGGACGTAGCGATCACCCACGCCGGTTGTGCGCACGTCGATCCCGGCCTCCCGCATCGCCAGATGCAGGCCGAGGTTGCTCATCACCGTGGTGACCAGTGTGTCGGCGACGAGTTCGCCGGACTCGTGCATGGCCAGAGCCAGCACAGTCATGATCGCGTCGCCGTCGACCACCTGACCGCAGGCATCCACCGCCAGGCACCGGTCGGCGTCACCGTCGTGGGCCAAACCGAGATCTGCACCCTGGGCCACCACCACCGCCTGCAACTGCTCGAGATGCGTTGA
>Ga0114969_10002769_pt1 | contig 14302 bp, 17 predicted proteins | sample M_130807_MF_Meta_FD_87316 | JGI IMG/M metagenome (GOLD analysis project Ga0114969, IMG submission 87316) | Freshwater microbial communities from Lake Montjoie, Canada to study carbon cycling - M_130807_MF_MetaG | ecosystem: Environmental > Aquatic > Freshwater > Lake | place: Lake Montjoie...
AGACCGCTGGGCATTTGTCCCGCTTGCGGGAGGCACTTTGCGGGGCGTTGCCCCGCAATTTGTGCCTTCAAATGACTCAGCGGCCGGCGGCCAACGGGCATTTAAAATGCCCGTTGGTCTAAGAACCCCTCGCTACGCTCGGTTGTTCCGAAATTGCCAAAGTTAAGAACTAACTTTCTTAACTTTAGCACTCCACGGTAGCCTAGAAATTCGGAGGTCCCACCTTGACACCTGGGTCTGCAGAGCCACCTGCAATATTCAGAGTATCAGCAATTGTCCCTACACTCGAACCTCTCAGTGAAACAATGGACGACTTTAGATCGTCGAATGTCTCAGGAATAAGAGGATAGATAAACCCTGTCGTTGCCGCACCGATGATGAAATCCCTACTCATATGTTTTACAGTGAGGACCTCTTTATTATAGAAAGCGGCTGCAGTGCTCAAGACTAATAGGATGAGTCCACCTATCGCTGCCCATAGGATAATTTCAGATATAGGCATAACTTCTGAGATTTCGGGGCAGAAAAAACGCGTATGGAAACCGCGGGGGCGACTTAGAGTGTCTCATAGTCATCGGAAGAAAGTGGGGCGGTGAGTTGCGGAATTTCGCTTGCGGCTGTAATATCCTCGAACTCGCCAAGGCTGAGATTCTCTGAATCCCCGAGAATTTTCAGATCATTATCACCCTCTTCAATCATTGGCCGGAGTTCAGCCTCACCCTCTTCGCTGAGAAGAGAATCGATGCCGGTGAATCCGACTGACTTCTCTGTATCAATTATAAGGGTGTTATTTTCTAGCGGCATTGGTGCCGCTGGTGCCGCTGGTGCCTCTGGTGCCTCTGGTGCCGCTGGTGCCTCTGGTGCCTCTGGTGCCGCTGGTGCCTCAGCCTCAAAAGGGGCACTTTTAATCTGAATGGAGTCATCGGCTTCTTCCTGGAGACTATCCCGGAGAATGGACTTCACCGGAAGAAGATTCCGAATCGCCTGGACAATTCCCTCCTCCAGAAAGCGATTCACCTCGGTCATATTCTTCTGGCGTTCCAGGGATGTCACAGAATCATTAAATAAATATACATTCGACCAAAGGATACGACTGCACTCTGAAAGAGTGCGATGCATGAAATGGTCCGGCTTGGGTACAGTTATCTGGATCGGGGCTGATCGCCGGGGTTTCGCATGGAGGCGAATTGCGGAAAGAATCTTTGTGTGGCCAATGAAGACTGCTGTAATCAGATCGTCGATATAGTCACAATGTATGTTCTGCAGAAGTGAAGCAGTCTCCCTCTGGACCTTGTCTAAATTCCACTCGGGAATCTGACTGAGGGACTCCTGGAACTCACCGAGGGCTGATTTGGCCTTAGAGACCACGGCTGGCGCGGTTTTCACTTCAGCGCAGCGATCCAGAAAGAAGCGAAGTAGAACGGGCTGGAAATTGAAAACCAACTGCTTCGTGTATTCTGATTTTGCCTCGCTGTATACGGCTGCAGACGCATCCGGAGTTTCCATGTATGCTAAATCTCGGGTTTAGAAAAAGAATAGGGATTTACCGTGGACTACTTAATTTCGGTAGTTGGAGTTACCGTCTCCCTATTAGCCTCAGGTCTCCGCCTGTGCAGTTCGAATTCGTAGTATTTGAACCCCTCGAAAGATGTCTTAATTCTCAGACACTTGTATTTAAACATCCCGAGATACTGTATGAAGCCGTCCGAGTATCTGACCAGCACAGGCAAAGATGCATATTTCTTGAGAGAATCCAAGATGGGCTCCTGCCGGTAATACATCTGATTTCCAGAAGGGTGGCCAGGCGTCTTCATACCGCCGATGCCGACCTTGTAGACTACGCGCAAATCTGAGCGCACTCTATCTAGCGAATCCGAGTCAGTAGATATGTTCACAATGAAGATATCTTCTGGCAACTTCAGGGCTTCCATGGCTTCATCGTGACTCTTGAAGAAGACAGGCTTGAGGTGCATTTCTATAAAAGAGACTTGACGTGGGTTTAGGTTCTAAATTTAACCCATTCTGGCCACAATGACAGGGGGAAAATTCACCACTGCAGCAGGGTCCGCATTATACGTGGCCACATAAAATACCCCGTTGCTCGTGGGCACACCATTTGTTGTCTGACCTCTCACTAACTGAACCTTTCTCCAGACCTCTATGACGTCACCTTTCACGGTAAACCGCTTTTCCTTACCTAGATCAATTAACTGGTCTCCAACAAATACATCTGTAGCAAGTATAATACTTCCGGTAATATTGGTATCAATCGTCTTTAGATCCGTAAGGGTTCTTGTATTTATGGTAGTGCCATCATAGGAAAAGTCGATGGCTGAAGAGGCAGTGAGACCGGCTGCAATATCCGCCTCTGTCCAACCTACAGAACCCGTAATTGCACTTGTAGTTTGATCCGTAACAATAAAACGGCTCACAACACTCGGGGTCTGCGCGAATCCACGTAACATGCTCATTCTATACTTGGATCCAATATTTTATTTTGGCAGTTCACCTTACCATCCTTCTCCGGCCTTTTCTCCATTTAGTCGCACAGGCCCCGCAGCGAGAGAGCCGCCACCTGCCGCATTATTCGTAGGACGCCGGTTTCCAGATTTGTTCTTATTGTTATTTTTACGAGTATTGGAACCATTTTTGCGCGGGCTGTTTGGCGAAGGCATTCTAAATTGCCTGTATATTTTGCGCGACCCTGTGATGAATCAGCCAGGCACTCAAGATCCATGGACTCGCCCCAATTGTAGAGCGCTTCAAGGCCTCGTTCTCTAGACGATGGCCTCTCGCAATCTGCACAAGTGTCGTGTAGGGGTCCGCACCGCGGAGTCTTGCAGTCCTGAGTTCCTCCAACGTTGTCGGTGTGTCTATAATAGGCGCTGACACGTCCGTTGCCTGGGCCCATGTCCTAGATATCATGATCTGTCTCCAACTCGGCTGCGGAGGTGCCGGCAAGCGCTTCAGAATACAACGTGATTGGATTGGCTCGGACATACATTCCAGACGTCGAACTTCGAGAACACAGGTCACATTGGTAGACACGGTCTCCAAAATCCGGCGTAAAAAAGCCTGTGCATCAAGTGTAATGTCGTCGGCTCCCTCCAGCCACACCCACGTCGGCTCTCTCGTGCGGACAATGTCATGTAGCGGCTCACGGCCATGTCGTAAGGCGCGGTCATCGCGACAATTCCAGCGAAAGATTGTATGGCCGGAGCGTTGTGCGTTATGACGAATCCAACGGGACTTGCCCGAGCCAGATGGACCTACTATCAAATAACTCACACCTCTTGCCATTGCCTGGCCTTTCATAGTAGTCGCAGAGGGTTCCATTCTATCTAGAATATTGCAGCATGCTTAGGCCCCAAAAATTGAATATTAGAGGGTTGCCATAATAAGGCATGCCCACAGCGTCGCTAGCCATTAAACGCATCATGCAAGAAATGAAGGAAGAGGAGCGCGAGACCAGTAAGTTCTTCACAATTATGCGCAATCCGCATGAACTTCTAAAGTGTCTGGCAACAATACAGCACGTGCCACGCAAGGGCTTCGAAGACCGCACCTTTTACCTCGAGATTGTGTGCCCGGAAAACTATCCAATCGGACCGCCAAGCATTCGCTTTCTAGACCCTGTCGCATCTGTGCCCCTAGACCAGATCAATGCAGAGGGTCGCCTCTGTATCGATATGTTTGAGTGGTGTCCAGTGTGGACTCTGAGAGGCCTAGTCTATACAATCTGTAGTCTGCTCGCCGATTAATTTGCTCGCAAACTATCTCGTAGCAACGCCGCGCCCCTTCATCATCTCCTCCAGCATCATCGAATCACGAATGGCATTGCGACGCAGACTCTGGTTCAGCGGATTATTCTCGACGGCCTCGACCACCGCAGGCATATTGCGTTCGGTGCTGACGTCCAATTTGAGGGGCAGGCGGTATTTAACGCGACCCAGGTCACCCGCGCCCGTCGTGAGACCCGTGACACGGTTGACGGCCATCGCCCTGTCATTGACATCATCCACCGTGAGGCGCTTCGCTGTCTGCCGTATATCACCATTCGTCACGGCAATGTTGCCATTACCTGCAATCGGCTTACGCAGAACAGCCACTGTCGTCTTGGCCTCGTTCTTCCGCATATTGAACGCTGCCTCGTGGCTGGTGAAGTCCTTGTTGACGGAAATGGCCGGCCCGGCAATGCGGGAGTCAGCGGACAGTTGTGATTTTTGCGTGGGTTTAGCAATGTCATTCGGGTCATAGACCTTGAGGCGCTCGGGGCCAGCCGCGGGACCTGAGATACCGCGGTAGTCCCAATCGATCGTCGTCTCCTTGATCGTAGTCCGGGCCACGTCGCTCGGGTCCCACGTCGTCATCGCCGGCGCACCCGCCGCATAGCCCACCGCCGTCCCAGTCTGGCGAATATTGCCGACCGTCTCGCCGCGGCGAGTGGGTCTTGCGTCGTCATTATAGTGCACGGCCACTTGGCCCGCATCAGCCGGCACCAAGTTCAGGCCGACAACGCGGGTCTGAGTGGCTAGACGCTCATTCGGGCGCACCTCATAGGTGGTTGCACCGTAGTCGTCTTTTGCCCCACCACCATAGCCCGAGCCGTCCGTATTGCGATATCCTGCACCGCCGTATTGCTGGGTCATAGGTGTGCGGTAGTCGCCTGCCACATAGGACTGGAATGCCTCCTTCGACACAGGTGTGCCGAATAATTCCTCTGTCGTGTCTGTGCGCGTCGTGTGCTTTATGACTTGCATGGGGCGCACGGCCTCCTTAGTGACTTCGGATGTGGCTATACCATTGCGCTCACCGGTTTCGTTGATGAAGAATGTATCCGGTCGGTATTTGCGGACTTCTCCGGAGTCGAGAGCGGCCGCGCTGACGAAATGGACACCAGGGACGACTTGGTTATTATAGGAGAGTTTGGGATTCGTGGCGACACGGAGTTTGTCCGTCGTGGGCATGGCACGCTTCATGACCTCGTTCACCTCGAATTGCTGGAACCCGCCCTTTCCAGTGATTCCACCGTATTCTCCGACGCCTGCGCCCACGCGAGTCGCTTCGAATGGCCGCTCATTGTTGCGGCGTTGCGGGTCGACGATACGGCTCTTGATGAATTCGGCGTTCGCCTCATTGCCGAAGGGTTGGCCGAAGGGTTGATTGTGATTGAACATAGGGGCCTGCTCTTGTTTCTGGATCTGCGTAGTCCCAGCGCCGGTATACATGTCGAGACGGCTCGTATTCGCCGAAGGCGCCATGTTTTGTTTCATTCTACCGCCAAAAAAGGGCTGCATATTGCTGTGTTTGAAGTCGGCAGCGGGGATTTCTTGGCCGCTGAGATTGCTGAAGACGGAATTACCGTTGACCCAACTCGCGGATTCCTCGACGCCGCTGCTGGACATGGCGACTCGGGGCACGACGGAATCGATGGGCTCGGGCATAGGGCCATTTCCCGATGCGCTGTGATTTGCACTCTTACCGGTGCTATAAGAAAGGGGTCCGCCATATTGGGGACCGGCATTAGGTTCCGATAAATATGTCTGGCCGCCGGAAGCCTTATACATCAGATCGAGTTCCGCGCCGGATTTGGCGTAGGTGGCAGCCGATGGATCGCTTGCAGCCTTGGAGCGGCGTGCAGCGGCGCGCTGAGTGATTGTCTGTATTTGCGCTGCGATTTCTTGTTGGCCACGACCCTGGGATGAACCAGATGCCGCGAGTTCATTCAGTTTATTATTGAGGTCGCGGACCTGAGCGGCCTCTTCCTGAGTCATATATTGTTGAGAGCCGACCGTGTAGTATGAAGTGGGGGTGGGTATATCGATGGAAGGTGGTTTATCAGTAGGCTGTATACCGAGACCTAGCGAATGAAAACCCTCCTTTTTCGTCGTTGTGCCGCCGAGTTTTGAAACGGCATATGCTAGCGCTGAAAGTCCTGCTAGAGCGGCGAGTTCCATACTAACTGAACTACTGTTTTTAGTATTTCGGTTACTACGGTTTGTGTCTTTGTTTGCGCTACTAAGCCCGGTGCACGGCCGATTGCATATCCTTATAGCATTTCTGGCTCTTCCAGGCATCCTTCGACTGTGTTCTCGACGGTACGAAGAAGTCGAATGGCGTCTCAAAGACCTCCTGCGGATCATGGAGAAGATCGACCCAGCGATTCCAGCCGGTGGCTCGGAGTGTGCAGGGCGGGTTGGTGAGACGCTGATGCGTCAGACCCATCACCAGATCCGCCGCGTCTTGCATAGGCACATTGTTCATCCGATTCGTCTCAGGGTTATACTGGATATCATTATTCTTGACACGTGTTCCGAGGCGATTGATATTCTTCAGATCAGATTCGACATCGGTTTTCCATTGGCCCTGGGGCCAAGATGCCCCCGAATATTGCATGCGCACCGTGGCCTCAGCCGGGAAACTTGACGGACAATTGTGCTCGGGCTTCTCTAGATAGTAGCGGGCGGCATACGATGTAATGCGCATGTCGTCCTGCTGGTGGAAGTTGTCGTGCTTGAGTCTCGTCGAGGTCATTCTAAGGGCCGCGTAGAAAAAAGGTCACCTTAGTATTTCTCTGGGCGCCCGCATTGCTGGACTTTCATGGGGACGGGGGCGAATGTGGCCGAGTAGGACCACATCTGAAATGCAGGCAGATGTCTAGGCCTCACGTCAATCGTTAGATTGGTCTTCACGTTTTTCCGGACGATGCTGGCCTGGTCCTTCGGGGGTGGCTGGTATTCGCGAGCAGGGCAATGGGTGAGAGGGATAGTTAGGCCGCGGAGATCAGATTCCACGTCGACCATATTACCAGAGGGCAGACTGACTGCGTTTCCGCCGACTAGACCAAGCATATGGCGCGCCGGAGTCTTGCTCACATACGCAAATTTATCTTCAGAATAGGCTTGGGGATTCTCCTTGGCCTCGAACGGATGTTTTAGAACTTGGAAGGGGTCGTCGTGCATACTACAATAGACTATATATCTTATCCACTATTTTCTTGGAACAGATGGGAGACGGTTCGACGATCGAGACAAAGTCGGGGGACTCACTGCACAAGGCGTCCAACTCGAACAGGTGGAGGATTGGACTCGTCTTGGTGAAGTTGGCTAGCAGAGAGTTCCACTGCCGTATATATTCGTGGTAGGGTGTGATGAATGGGCTCGTCGGGAAATATAGGTTCAGCATATGGATACTCTGAGGTTTGTGTTTTTTCAGAATGGACTGAATACATGCTTTGTATGCATCAAATGTCTGTTTCAAGGTGGGCTGTGAGATTGTGCCGCCTTGAATATGTTTGAGTATGTCATTGCCGCCGATCGAAATAAACACTTTGGCGCCTGGGCCTATCTTGGCCACTTGGGCTTCTATGTCTGCGATTAGGGCATCGTCTTGTGCTAGAAAGGAGAGTTCCGTGCCTTTTGCCAAGCGCGCCTTGAGCAAGTATTCGACGGACTCTGTTTCAGCGACGTAGGCGTTGTTTTTTAGGATACTGTCGCCGAGCATGACGACCTTGGTTGGCCCGGGACTGAAGGCATCCAGCCGCCTAGCCAGTGCTAGGGCGAGAATTGCGCTGATGAAGATATAGACGGGGGTTAAATTCCGCATGCTTATTCATGTATGCGGAATTTAATTATGTTTGACTATTAGATGCGAGCCTATAAGTATCCGAGACGCTTTAGCAGAATGTATTGTATGAAGAAGCCGTGCAGAAAGATGGGATTTACACTGAAGGCATCTTGCCGGCCGTATAAGAATTGCTACAAGAGTGGGTCTAAGACTGGATCTAAGACTGGATCTAAGACGAGAAAGTTACGAACTTTTCTTAATCGAGCATAGGCTTGTAGTTTTTTGCGAACTTTTTCCTAAAAAGTTCATTTTTGCGAACTTTTTCTTAGACCCATGCTCATTTTAAATTGCGATTTAAGGTATACATTTTATATATAATCAATGTATTTAGTTATATCGACAATACCACATTTTTGTAGTATTTTACCACTTATAAAATACTACAAAACATACACGTTTGGTTACGTAAACATAATTTTATTATCTACAATATATTCCATATTATATCACATATATGAGGAATCAAACTATACTATAAATATTATTGACTATTTTTGTGCTGGTATATGGCTTATATATGATATTTATATGGGTTACACTTATACAAATAAAATGACAATATTAAAAATTGTATTAGTAAATACTATATCATTCTTTATACATATACATATACCATATAATGTATATTATCAATTAAATCATAGTCTTTGGCACTCTATAAATGCATATAAATGTTATTATATATCAACCCATATAAGTATAGGAATCGCTAATTTAAAATGAGCATAGGTCTAAAAAGTTAAAAAGTTCATTTTTGCGAACTTTTCTTTAGACCGGTGCAGAATTTAAATGAGCGCTTTTAATAAATAATGGTTGAATCAAGACGTCATAAAAAATACAAGCGGAAAACACGAAGAAGGGGTAGTTCTAAACAATTTAGAGGAACTACCGTAACAAATCTTGATGAAAAGTTTAAAGGTATAAGTTTTTTTAGAAAATATGGGGCAAGTATTTCTGAACTTGCAATATGTAAAATCCTTAAAAATAACCCACACCCGAATATCGTAAAAGTCTATCGTATTAAAGATAATTATATAGATATTGAACTTTTGACACCTATCATTACAGAGAAGGATTATGATAAAAATACACTCATTTCAGAAGCATTATTAGCCAAGAACCATCTACAAAGTTTAGGTATAATGTATATTGACTGGCAACCTGATAATATAGGTATTGATGCTGATGGTAAATATAAATTATTTGATTTTAATGTTTCCGGTATAACTACTTCTGATGGTAAAAAATGGGAAGTACACCCAGCCCCCTATAGTTGGTCTTATAGACAGGCAATTGCTAACGGGTTAAAAGACCCTAAAGAAATTGATGATTTTGCTTTTGAAATTAATTTTATTAGAAAAAATTACGTAGCACTAAATGACTGAGATGTTCCTTAGAAAAACGCTCATTTAAATTCCGCACGGGTCTAATATAATGTTTGTTTATTGAGACTTTCTACGTCTTGAATATTTAGAACGGGAATTTTTACTTCTACGCGATGTCTTGCGCCTTCCACCCTTCTTATTTAGTGTCGTTGGTAATTTATTAACAGTCGCAAAACTTGGCTCAGAACTATTACAAGCAACCGGGATAACCATATCAGAAGGGTAATTGTCTTTAATAGTTTCATTTTCAAATTCATATACAGGAGCGCTAGGTTGTCCTACACTCACACCTGCTGTGTTTTTACGACTTCTTACACCTATTTTTAGAAACTTACCCAGATATCTATTATCATCTTTGTGATTATAACATGTGCCTACGACGGCATTATATATCTTTATAGCAGCACTCATTTATACTATTGTATGATAAATTAAGTGGGCTTGAAATGTTCGTTTGTCTAAAATTTGAAATCAAAGCCTTTTTTGTTATAAAGTCCTCCCACCTATGATTATATGATTTGTGTAGCACGTATTCTTGCCAAAGAAAGCAAGATCCCTGGATCTGATATTAGTTTCCATAACACTGCGGAATGTGGCGCTCATTTAAATTCCGCACGGGTCTAAAGCACCTTTTTGCGAACTTTTTCCTAAAAAGTTCCTAAAAAGTTCAGCAGTTCACATCACGCATATACGCTCTGCTAGGAATGCCCCCGCGAACCCATCCAGCCGCGGCAGCCTCGGGCACTAGATTCTTCGGGTTCTGAATATTCTCCGACAGACTCTGCACCATGGGTGTCCACTGACCCGTGAATTCCTGTTCTGTCACGGTGCCGCACTCCTTCATCTGCTTAACCTGCTCGCCGTGGATCAGATTCGACTCCACGTCCGGGTTACCACGGCCACCGCCCATGTAGGGGACAGTGAGGAAGGGGCGGGCCTGCGCACGAATCAGACAGCGATTATTCTTGAACGAGGACTCATTACGTAACATGGAATCAGAGTCAATTCTGGCATTATTGAAGCCATATCCCTCTCTCGGATACATGAGTTGCTGTTCGGCCGCAATAGGATTCACACTCTTGGAATCGGGCACTAGATTCAGCGTCGTATACTTGCCGGGGCCCACAGACTGGGTGTAGTATTGCTGGATTCCGCAAAGATCGTCCCGCGTCTTTGTCAAGCGGTTGATGTCCATCTGATGACTTTTAGGAAAAAATCCATGGCGTATTCTAGAAATGAAACAGGCGGAACGTTTCTGTGATTGCATAAAGCAAGTGCGGCAGACTGTAAAGACAAGAAAGGGGAGTCCCAGAGGATCTGCAGGTAAAGGGCAGGCTGCGATTGCTATTTGCGTCAAATCTGTTCTTCAAACGAGGGGCAGAACTCTGAAGAAGTTCCGATGCCGGGTTCCTAAAGGCACTAGAAGTGCCAAAGGCACCAAAGGCACCAAAGGCACCAAAGGCCCTAAACTAGAAACCCAGCCCCTCGGTCATAAATAGTCTACGCGGCGCTATTCAACCAGGGCATAGGAGAGCCCTCCGTCCCACTCACGCACGCATTTCTGCCACCCTCCTTGCATGTCTTTCCAGGAATCTTATACAGCCAATTCTGATATGACTCCCTGTCACTGGGTATAGTGGTCGACGGCATTGTGATGAACGACCTCTGGCTCTGTGACTTACCAAATACATCTGTTGGGTCGGAGAACCAATTCACACGGAAAAAGTCGTCGAGCGTGGATTTGACAACTGGGTCTTCTATGGACTTAGCCTGAGGCCGATGAGGATTATATTTGATTTCGTCGACCAACACGTTCATGAAGGGGTTTCTGGGTTTCGGAAGAGTCGTGGCCTGGCCGTCATTATAGGAATCGTCTACCCCGTCTACCGGAGGGCTTTTCCAGGCATTTATTGCGGGCTGCTCGGGTCCGACGCGAGAAACGAACTGCTCCTGGATATAGGAGGCCTTTAGCATGTCGATAATGTCGGGCATCGTGACGACTAGTCCGAGAAAGACAGAATAGGACATCGTCGTCATGAGATCGTGGTTGAAGAAAGACATGAATGAGGCCACGACGAATATGGAGACGGCTGTGCGGGCAAGGGCATTCGCACGCTCGGAGAAACAAGGAGGTCTACCTGTATTACGGCGTTTCCACTGTGCAAGCCATGAGTCTGTAAGAATAATTGTAGGATCTTCCCAGAAGCCTGGTGTACAAAGTGGGACTTGCACCATTCTACCTAGCGTCGAATACTAAATTTAGGCTACAACAGCAGCCCAAATTTAGTGCTCTAGAAATATAGTGAAATACAATATCCATACACTTTACTTCTTTCCCTTCTTCTTATCTGCCTTCTTTCCGCTCGTATTGTTTGTCAAGATCGAGCCAAAGTCGTCATTGCTTGAGGCCACGGTGTTTACTATAGGTGCAGCGACTGCAGTGACTGCAGCGACTGCAGCGACTGCAGCGACTAGAGGGGCACCAGTAGCAGTAGCAGTAGCAGCGGCAGCCTTCGCCGCCTGCTTCTGTCGGAGGCGCGCCTTCACTAGGGCCAGTCTCGCGGATTCAGGCTTCCCGGCAGCCGCTGCGGCCTCCGGATCCTCGAAATTGAAGGTCTTCCGAAGAGACTCCATCATGTCCACGAAGGCCGGATTCTCTGAAAACTCCTTCATCATCTCCTCCGCTTCGGCGGCGAGATCCTGGGGATTGAACTCCCCACGCTGGAACTTGTCCTGGAGTTTCTTCACAATCCGCTTCATCGCGTTCTGGATCACTCCGGGGTTGCGCATTGTGCTCTGCATCAGAATCTCGAACGCCCGGCTAGGATCAGTCTCACACTGCTTCATTGTCTCAGCGTCGAGGCCAAACTCCTCCGGCTTCAGTTCCTTGACAATGTCCTCGGCCAGTTTTGCCAGACGGCCATTCTTGAACTTCTCGGGGAACGGCGGCAGACGATCCATTCCCGCGCCGCCACCGCCAAACATATCCTTGAAACGCTCAGCAAAGGCCTTGAAATCTGTGCGGTCCATCTTCGAGCGCCACTCATTCATGAACTTATCAGCCCACGCCTTGAAGGCATCCTCGCCACCCCCTTCAACGCCTGAGCCCCCCTCCCTCATGAGAAAGGAGAAGGTCATAAGGCTGAGGAACTGGTTGATGGCCTTGCGAGTCCCCTCGGTCGCGGAATTCCAGGCCGCCTCGTTGATGAATACGCCGGGGAGAACCATGCCGGGAAAGACCGAGGGGTCTCTTTTGGGATTCCCTGCGGTCGGCATCACGAGCGTCTTATACATCTTGATACGGTCAGCCGCCCCTATCTCGAGGGCCAACTTGATATTCTCGGTCAACTCGGGGAATACATCTGTGAGAGCGCTGGCGAATTCATCATACTTTGCCTGGAAGATTGCCTCTAAGGAATCACTCATCTAGACAGGATATATAGAGGATATTTTCTAGTCTTTACGTGCGACGATATCACATGCCCCCCTCCCTTACCTTCTCACATAGCCGGCAAAGCACAAAAAGATACTGCCACACGACATCCCGACTTGCTTGAGACATCTCGGGCCAATATTTGTCGAAAATCATCAGGGCGGGCATCATCTCATTATATTGCTCAGACATGACGGCACGAGCAAGGTTACGAATCTCTACGTCCTTCTTGTTCGCAATCAGATCATTCGCTCGTTTGTAGATATTCTCGTGGAACACGTCGAGCATGAGTTTCGGATTTGACTTTTTTCCTGCGCGAATCGCCTCGAGAGCCATCGCGATTCCCTTCTCCTCTGGGAACGATGAGTTGAGTTCCTCGAAAAAGCGGATGAGTTGGTTACAGAATGCACCCAATAGTGACATGACTATCCTATAAATAGTTAGGTAGTTGTTGTTTAGGCAATTTTCGGCACGTGGCTCGAGTTTGTCGCTTACATAGGTCGCGGCCTCGCTTGCGGCATCCCCGTATCCCTGTTTCTCTGGTAGGCCTCCATCTGTTTGTCGAACATCTCCTCCTTTTTCGTCTTGGTAGTCGTAGGACCCTGTTTTACGCCGGACATTCCTATACCCTGTGTTGTTCTGTCACCGGGTGAGGCGCCTCCATTGAGAAAGCCAAAATCGAAATTCTTTGAACTGCTGCTCTCTACGCTGGCACCAGAACCGTCAATAAGATTTCCGTATGACTCGCTCAATTTCCCACCCATTTCTGATATATTCCAGGCCTCAGGTTCTCCTGCTAACTGCGCCTGTGCCTGCGACTGTGCAGATGTGCCAGATGGTGCTCTCGAAGTGTCCTTGAGTTTACGCTCGTATATCCAGTTCATCACGTCACCGTTCACCTTGATAGGGTCTTCTTCACCTTTGATAACGAGTGTCGGAACCTGTTTCAGCCAATTGGGTAGTTGCCCTCTGGGTGTCGTATCGATACAGATGAAGTGGAATTCTCCCTTGTATGGTGTGGCCGACAGTTCTTTAATGAATGCCTGAGACCATTCACATTTGTTGCTGTAAAAACAAGTGTGGGGTGGTTGGGTTTGCCGTAGGGCCATTCTACAGAATCGCATGGATAAGGGATTTTGATAAAAACGCAAGGTATAAAAATGAATCTAATACATCCAATAAGTGTAGGTATAGAATGTCCGTTTTCCAGAATATCCAAGCACCATCCGAGAGGAAACTCCAATTCACCCTGGGACCGACGTCTTATCCGTATGCAAATACTCTGCGCCGGGCCATTATGACTCTCGTGCCGTCGGTGGCGTTTCGCTCCGACCCGCCCGGCGTTGTCCTCGACGTTCCTGATATCAAGATCACCCAGAATGACAGCAATACCCAGCCGAATGAACTCCTCGCACATCGCATCAGTCTGATACCCATACACGGTGTCGACCCGCTAAAGTGGGATCCGGACCGCTTCGTCTTCAAATTGGATGTGAGCAATGAGAGCCCTGAGCCGCGGGATGTGATGGCTGCCGATATCAAGGTCTTCGAGCGGCGGAAGGCTGCCGACACGTCGATGACTTTAGTGGAGGTCCCTGGGCGCACATTCTTCCCGGTCCACACGCTCACTCGCGACACTTGCCTCATTACCACTCTCCCCGGCAAGCGCTCGACGAATGCGCCTACACTCCAGGCCGAGATGCGGGCGACGATTGGCACGGGTCGTGAGCATGCACGGTTCATTCCGACCTGCCAGGCCTCGTATTCATATACACTAGACACGAATACTGAGCGGCGCACCACCTATTTCGAGAAGTGGCTTGTTCGCCATAAGAACGTGGAGCCCGAGAGCCTGAAG
>Ga0114969_10002770_pt1 | contig 14297 bp, 13 predicted proteins | sample M_130807_MF_Meta_FD_87316 | JGI IMG/M metagenome (GOLD analysis project Ga0114969, IMG submission 87316) | Freshwater microbial communities from Lake Montjoie, Canada to study carbon cycling - M_130807_MF_MetaG | ecosystem: Environmental > Aquatic > Freshwater > Lake | place: Lake Montjoie...
GCAGGCCGTGCGATAAATATCTTGCAGTCTTTGCAGGAAAACCATGACCACACCAATCTGGATAACAGCATCCAATCTCGGCGTATATAGCGAGACCTACAGTTTCAATGTCAATCCGCTAGTTGTAGCGTGGTCGGGACCTGGCAATACCACGGTGTCGCAGATCAATGGCAGCTTGCAAGATGGATTGTCGTGGATAGTGTTTGGCAGCAACGTTGAAGTGATAGGCGAAAGCTCTTTGACAATTGAAAGCACGCTGCGTGAGATAACTTGGCGACTTACTGCACCAAATGGATCAGTAGCTGACCGGACGTATCAACTGCGCATAGACCCTGTGATTAACCCTCCTGATTGGACAGGACAGCTGCAGTTTTTGGGCTATGCAGCCAGTGCCGGTACTAGCACCTATACGGTCACAGCACACACTGATACTGGCTTGCCAATTGTCTATACTATAGCTGCATTTGCACCGCCCACTGGCATCACTATCAACAGCACCACAGGTTTGATAACCTATGCTGCACCAACTGTTGTCACAGATCAGACCACGGCTTTCACAGTCAGAGCAACCACAGGCGCTGTGTACAGCGACTTAGCAGTGTCAATTGACTTGTTGACCGTACCGCATGCACCAGCCTGGGTCACTGATAGCGGGCTGCTGGCAATAGTGTTAGAGAATGACTTTGTTGAGATAACACTGGTAGCGTATGATAGCAGCGGGGCTGCTATCACCTATGCGATAGTTAGCAGCTCGCCTGCGTGCCCGTTCACGCTGACCACAACAGGACTGCTGTACGGGCTCACACCAACTGTGTATACCACCACTGTGTATCAATTCACAGTTAGTGCTACCAGCGCAAATGGCACTACCAATCAGACCATGGACATTATAGCTAGCCCAGTTACGATTGGTGCACTGCTGTATTGGACGTCTCAGGCCGACCTCGGCACTGTACTAGATGGTCAGTATGTCACGTTTGATTCCAGTGCTGCGTCCAGCAGAAGCGTGATCAATTACAGCATAGTTGGTGGCATATTGCCGCGAGGACTGATATTAGATAGGCAAAGCGGACTAATATCAGGTTACATGGAGTACCAGACCAGAGATCGATCGTATCTATTTGATATACAAGCAGTAGATACAGTACAGACCATCACCAGACGCTGCAGCATCACAGTTTTACACAGCACTCAATATCAGTACATGGGTATAACCATACCTATAGAAGGTAACCTCAAGGATCTGTATTACAACTACATAGGCGATACCATCAACAGTACCTGGGTACCTTACTCAAGCACCACTCCGCAAAGTGTGCTATACCAACCATATGTGCAGCTGATTAACGGTCTCAACTATGCTATCAACGATCCGGCTGCAGCCATATACTTTGCCAATCTGCATCTCAACACCACAGAGTTGATGATAGGGGCTACTACCAACGTAAACGTATCACCTACTACCACGCTGTTCTACAGTCCAATATTAGATGCAGAAGCTGGTGCGGCTAGCCAGTATCTGCCAGTTGATCAATCAGCAGCTGCTGTTCCTAGCACTGTGACTGTGCAGATGGGTTCTGTGACTGTCACTGTGACCCCGGGCGACACAGCATGGTTAGACACCGTGGTACCCGGTACTAAAGTACGACTGCAAAAGAACGGTTCGCCAAACATTTGGTTACAAGGTTCAGTCACACAGTATAACGGTTTATCGAGCATGACCATTAATGCCACCAATACCAGTGGCAGTGGCACGTACACAGGCTGGCAATTGTTGCTAGCAGATACATATCCTCCGTCGTTGGTTAACATACGCAATGATCTGATAGCTGGACTGGGCTGGGTCACAGACGGTCAAGGCACAGGGGCACAGCTGCTACCGCTGGTCGATCCTACCACCACCGCAGTGATTGGAGCAGAGATAGTAAACACAGGCACAGGTTATATCTACGGTCCCACTCTCACTGTGGTAGGCGCCGGTAATGGCGCGATACTGGGTGCTAACCTCAGCGTGACCAGTGCCAGCATACACTATGGCGGCACAGGCTGGCAAGTAGGTGACACTGTGCAGCTGGACCAACCGGCACTCACACCAGCAGTGGTTACTGTAGCATCCATTAATTCGCAAGGCGCTATCACAGCTCTAACTGTTACAGATGGTGGCGAGTATGCAAGCTTCCCTGCAGGCGACCAGCTGTTGACCAATGGAGTAGGTGTGCCAGCTAAGATAGACTTCAATCTGGGTATAGGCAATGTCTGGGTAGCAGTTGGCGGCAGCAACTACGCAGTTAATGGCACCACCATCAGCACTGTGGGCACAGAACTACTACCCGACTGGCAAACCACATGGCAACCGTATCTGGGCATGGGCACTGTGTTCACAGAATACGGCGATAATGTTGTTGGTAACGAAACCGCCGCAGTCACGTCGGAGATTTACTATCAACGCTGGCCGTTCCAGCATGCTATATTAGAACTGCAAGGCATTAACTGGACTGGCGATACCACATTTGATGATACTTACACGTCGTTTGACGGAGGTGCTACGTTCTGGGCAGAATGGCTAGAACCCCGAGACACACTGTTTGATCAGGATCTAACACTGTTTAACCAGGCTAATACCAGATTTGATGACGACTACGGTCTCTGGCAAGAAGCAGCGTATTATGCCTGGGGCAGCACACTGTTTGATCAAGAGTTTACTATTTTTGACCTTTATAGCACCATATTTGACCAAGGTCCGACACCAACGCACAGCATCACGCTGCTGCGCAGGCTGCTGAGAATCATAGGACAAGAGATTAGTGGTCACAACCCAGTGAGCTAGTAGTTCGTGCACAATAAATACTGCACAATCACAGTGGCGAACCATGGCATCCAACATAAACGTAAGCGTATCAGGCATCAATGTTAACTTCCCTGTACCGGGTATCAGCAATGATAGCGTGGGGTTCAGGACTAACTTTGGTAACATAGTAGCAGCATTGGACACTGCTGCTAGCGAGATCACGCAGCTACAGACCAGCATAAATGCAACTGGTCCAACAGGCGATACTGGCCCAGCAGGTGGACCAACAGGTGCCACAGGTGCTACTAGCACGGTTACTGGTCCTACTGGCGCAAGTGGATCAACAGGTCCTAGCGGCGTTACCGGTCCAACCGGACCTGCGATCATGGCCGGTGCTGTGATATTCCAACAGGCTAGCCCGGCCACTATCTGGATTGTTAACCATTATCTAGGCTATCAATATGTCAATGTAGAAGTAGCCAACCTATCAAACGTGGGAATAGACGGTAGCAGCTACACAGTCACATTCGTTAGTGACGATTCTCTCACTATACAATTTGCTAGTGGAACAGCAGGCTATGCTGCTGTAACATCTGGCGGCGGTTTACAAGGTCCGTCGGGTGGCACAGGTCCAACTGGTATCATAGGTCCAACTGGCCCTGCAGGCGGCCCCACGGGTGCGACCGGTCCCAGTTTAACAGGACCAACAGGCCCCGGCGTTGGGGCAACTGGGCCAACTGGCTATACTGGTGTTGGTGATACTGGTCCCACTGGCTCAACCGGCGCACCCGGTACTGCAGTGAATACAGGCGCCACTGGCGCTAGCGGTGTCACTGGATCAACTGGAGCAACTGGCCCACAAGGACCACAAGGTATACAAGGTTTGCGCGGGTTCACTGGTGCTACTGGTGCTACTGGTGCTACTGGTGCTACTGGTGCTACTGGTGCTACTGGTGCTACGGGTGCTACTGGTGTTTCTGGTGCTACTGGTGCTTCTGGCCCAACTGGTTATACTGGCCCGACTGGACCTAGTGGCCCAACTGGCAGATCTGGGCCAACTGGCACAACTGGACGCACAGGTCCAAGTGGTCCAACTGGTGTCAAAGGATCAACAGGTGCAACTGGTGCAACTAGCACAGTAACAGGACCTCAAGGATTGACTGGCGCAGCTGGCCAAACTGGTGCCACAGGACCGTTTGGATACACAGGGCCAACTGGCCGTACAGGCCCAAGTGGGGCCACTGGCCCAAGCGGCGGCCCACAAGGTCCTACTGGTGTCACTGGTGCTACGGGATTGACTGGGCCGACGGGTGCAACAGGGGCCACTGGTGTGGGGGCCACAGGCGATACTGGGGCAAGCGGGCCAACTGGCCCAAGCGGCGGCCCAATAGGACCAACTGGAGATACAGGCGCGTCTGGCGATACTGGGCCAACTGGGCCAAGTGTCACAGGTCCAACTGGCGATGCCAGCACTGTTACTGGCCCGACTGGTCCGACTGGTTATACTGGTGTCACAGGTGCAACTGGATTTGGACAGCTCGGCCCAACTGGTCCAACTGGCAGAACTGGTCCAACAGGTGCTGCAAGCACTGTTACTGGTCCAACAGGTGCTACAAGCACTGTCACTGGTGCTACTGGTGCCACTGGTGAAACAGGTCCAACTGGTGCTACAAGCACTGTCACTGGTCCAACTGGTTATACTGGATATACTGGTCCAACTGGTGCTACAAGCACTGTCACTGGTCCAACAGGTGCTACTGGTGAAACAGGTCCGACTGGTGTACCGGGTACAGCCACTCTCACAGGCGCCACTGGTCCAACTGGTTATACTGGATATACTGGTCCAACTGGTGCTACAAGCACTGTCACTGGTCCAACTGGTGCTACTGGCCCAGCATCTGCTGTAACTGGTTCAACTGGATATACTGGATATACTGGTCCGACTGGGGCTACATCAGTTGTAACAGGTCCAACTGGCCTAACTGGTACACAAGGTCCAACTGGTGCTACTGGGCCAACTGGTCCGGGCAGCTTGGTTAGCTACACGATTGCCTTGCTCACAGGTGTGTCACCTACCATCAATCCAAGCCCTGCAGGGCAAATGGTATATGTCAGCGACTGGTCACTTGGCGTCAGTGCACCGTTTGCAGTCAGCACCGGAACTCTTTGGGTATATGCCGACGGCACGCCGGTGTGATCTCACGATAAATACTGTCTAGCATAGGAAGCTTTCATGACCGTAGGCAGCAACGTTAATCCCAACTACCCCATACCGGGTATAGACCAGAGTTCAAAAGGATTCAGGGACAACTTCAGCACCATCAAGGTCGAGATAGAGGACTTGCAGAGCAAGAACATAGTGCTGCAGGGCGATGTCACAGGCAACGCTATCATTGACGGCGGTACTGGCGAAGTGGTGATTAACACTGTAGTTAGCGTTGCAAACATAGCTGCAGCTGGTCCAGACACTGCTGTGCAGTTCAACAATATTGGGACGCTAGATGGTAGTAGCAATTTAACCTGGAACCCTTCACAAACTCTGGTAATAGGGCCTCAAACTCCAGATACCTATTACAGTCTAGATACAGGCAGAACCAAGATACACAACGAGCTAGCAGTTATAGGAGACAGTGCTAGCAGCACTGTTACCATAGCAGCTACTGATCCAAACACAGCAGTGATGGAGATAACCAGTACCACTGGACTGGCATACATCGCATTGACTGCAGATTACCCGCTATTCTTTGGCACTAACAGCACTGTACAAGCTGCATTAAGCAGCCAGGGTTTTGGTATAGGTAATGGCAATAGTGCACCAAGCAACAGATTTGAAGTTTTTGAATCTGTGCAGAGCAACATAGCACTGATACAGAGCACGCTGGACAACAGCGATAACACTGTGAGATTAGAAACCACAGGGCCTAATAGCACTATTGGTATTGCACTACAGCAAACCAATGCCAACTATGTGGCGGGTATGCGCATCAGCCAAACTGGTAATCTAACCCTGCACACAAACCTCAACAACGATGCATATCTGGATGACAGCAGCATCGTGGTGTTGATCGACCAAAGCGGTCGGATGGGAGTGGGTATAACTCAACCAGAACAACGACTAGACATAGATGGCGGCATGCAGTGGAACTTGCCCAATAGTGCCAATGTTGCTGCTACCAGCGCTGGTATCATAGGTGTCACAGTAGACAGCTGGGATGTATCAGAGTATCGCAGTGCCGATTACACAGTACAAGTGGTTACTAACACAGGGCTTGTTGAGATCACCAAGCTGCTGGTCATGCACGACAATGGCGTGCCATATCAGTACATATATGCCAATCTCAGCAGCAGCGGCGGTGGTACTGGTCCAACCACGTTGGGCACGATCTTTGCAAGCATGACAGGTAGCACCATGGAATTGATCTACAGCGGTGTGGCAAACGGCAACACAGTCAAGGTAGATGCTACCTACATAACCATATGATGAGGAATTGACATGACCACAACTACTCCACGGATATTCGGACAGGCCAAACCTGTTGCCACCATACAGACCAATCTGCTTACAGTAGGCAACAATGCACAAGCGCAGGTCAGCTTGTTTGTGTGTAACCAAGACGCAGCAATTGACCAGTTTAGCATTGAGCTGCTACCCAGCGGTGACAGCCCGGATCCGTCAAGATACATTGCGTTCAACACTCCGATACTGGGCAATGGCGTGTTTGCTGTAGCAGGTGTGTCACTGGGCAGCGGTGACAGCATAGTGGTTAGCACCGTGGGCGGCAACTGCAGCATCACAGCCACAGGCCTGCAGATCACCAACTGAGTTTTTGGCGCATTTACCACCAATATCTGTACCTAACGTGTAAATATTATCACGAAAGGCGACGAAAAATGCCAAATAACATAATAAAATTTCCCAGAGCTCGCAAGCGTCGCAAGCAGATAACCGACGTGTTAGTAGACAGGATCACACCAGTTGAAACGCATGTGCATCTTGGTAGAGTACCGTTTACCTGTGCAGAATGCAGTAGCGTGGCACACTTTGATTTCACAAATCTCATATTCAAACAAGTGACATTTTACTGTGCACATTGTGGACACGGATACAAGGTAAGCAATCCAATGTTTGCTGAGCCAACCGTCAAGGTACGCATAGTTAACAGTCGAGGTTGATTACTTGTGCATTCAACAGTAATATAAAGCATGAATGAACATCCATTAGGCGACGATCTCACCAAGCTCAGCTACGAAGATCTGGAAAAACGCATCACTGAGCTGACCAAACGCTGGTACACTGCAAGACGCATGAACATGACTGGGCAGGTGTTGCATCAGCTGGACATCATGCTGCAAAGCGCGGAATACGAAAAAATGAGGAGAGCCAACCCAACCCAAGAAACGGGTGGGGTGGTCATAGACACGGATGGTATAGATGCCAAGGAGAAGTGATAGTACAGTGGGCACTACATTAAGCAGCAATCACAGATTCATGCGGCTTAGCGGCCAACGCTTGGTGATCACCGAATGCTATTTTGATTTCAATCTTGATGTAGTACCAGGTGAATCAAAACCCAAGCAGGCTGAGCTGATCACTCGTATGAAGTTCTGGCTAGACAACGTGTTGGAAGACTGTATCGTGATTCCAATGGATCGCGATGTAGACACAAATTGGATGGAAGGGTTAGATAACGCATTCATGTTCTCGCCAACAGACCCAACTGATTTCCTCGTGCATGTGATGGTACATGCCAAGCTGCATGCGATAGGTGCCGGTATGGTGAACATCACAGGTAGCCACATGACCAGCGACCACAGCAATGGTTTTGGCATATGGTTCGAAGGTGACAGTAACGAGCTGCTGCCTCTGCAAAAGGACTGGATGGGCGAACGTGCGTATTTTTCTCTACCCTGGTGGCACCGCGGCGACGCTAGCATGGTAGATATAATAGCCAGACCAGAGGATGACATCAGCAAGAAACCAGACATAATCGTTGATTGGTATCAGTTGATGAATCCGCCAGAACCAGAGTCAAACGGCAACTCAGCTGAGATCATACCGTTTAAACCTCGCATAGTGAACTGATGATCGATCTAGGCAACAGGCAGATACTGTCAGACGGTACTGTGTTATTAAGCACAGCAGGCGCGATCGAAGCACTGTATGCCGACGCTGGTCTTGACCAATGCGTGATAGAAGACAGTGACGATGTGGCGCTGTACAAGCACAGCATGCGCTTGCTAGACATGGATCTCGGGCAGCTATACACTACTGTGGATGACCTGCCTGCCAGAGATTGGTATGCAGAATGGGCCACTCCGGCACCTTGGTCTGCGATCAGCGTGCTGGACTATTGTGTGGATCGCTGCACCACAGACGACCAGATCATCAGGGTCTGCGAGGAATACAAGCTGTTTGATGAACGTAACATGATCCCAGTGCTTAGGCATTTGATCTGGATGGTAGATCACATGAGATCTCGCGGCATAGTATGGGGTGTAGGTCGTGGTAGCAGCGTTAGCAGCTATGTGCTGTACTTGATCGGCATCAATAGGATAGATCCATTGAAATTTGATCTTGATGTTGGCGAATTCCTGAAGTAAATATGTTTAGAACACGGCTCAACAGGAGATATCAACATGGTAGCTAAACACGTAAGCATGCGAGGCGATGTCATTGACATGGATCGCCTGAGGAACATAAACGGTAGCGCACCGGCTGTGGGTAATGCACAGGTCAATGCCAGAGGCGACAAGCTGGGGCCAGGCGGCGTCATCCTCAAGACACAAGAACAAATTGAACACGAATGGGCAGTTGCTCGTGCCAAGAACGCACCCAAGCCAATGGACATCAAGACTCCAAACAGGATCGACGATGCGATGGCCAGATTGGCACCAAAAGCCAAGCCTGCACTCAATGCGGACGACGCCGGATTTGACTTCGAGCCTAGCACACCCGTGCCAGCAGCTGCTGCTAGAGAAGTACCAGCGCCTAGTGCTCCTCGTCGCAAAGTGATTGACTCAGAATAATGGCCGCAGTCAAGTTCAACACCATAACACCAGTACCGGGAACTGTGCTGGTGCACAACATTGAAGAAGGTGAGAAGCGCACCAAGAACGGTATCATCATACTGGATGATAACGGCAAGGAGATAGGAATAAAAGCCAGATGGGCGCAGGTTTGGCTCAAGCACGAAGCTATCGATGACATTGACGTGGGCGAATGGGTGCTGATCAAGCACGGTCGTTGGACTCGCGGCGTTGAAGTAGAAGGCACCGATGGCGTCAAGACAACCATTCGCAAGGTTGACTGGCCCGATGCAGTCATCGTTGGCTGCAAAGAATGCCCCATAGAGACCTAATGTACCTTGACTGATACTGGCTCGTGTGCTACAATGTATGATAGCATGGAGCACAGCAAAGATGGCAAGAGATACGAAGCTTTGGGTAGAGCGTTATAGGCCAGCAAGCGTCAAGGACTATGTGTGGGTAAACGATGCCCAGAAAGCACAGGTCGAAGGCTGGATTGCTGACAAGAACATTCCCAATCTCTTGCTGAGCGGCGGACCAGGTATTGGTAAGACCACACTGGCCAAATGCTTGTTTCACGAGCTAGGCGTTGATGACATGGATATCAAGTACATCAACGCTAGCCAAAACACTGGCATTGATTATTTGCGCAGCTTGACTGGATTCGTTGAGACCATGCCCATGGGCGAGTTCCGTTATGTGCTATTGGATGAAGCAGATTATCTGTCGCCCAACGCACAAGCCATGCTGCGCAACATGATGGAAGAATACAGCAACATCTGCCGTTGGATCCTAACTTGTAACTATCCCAACAAGGTGATCCCAGCACTGCATTCGCGCACACAAGGCTTTCATATTGAGCATTTAGACCGTGAGCTGTTCGTTGAGCGCATAGCTACGATCTTGATCACAGAGGGTGTTGATCTCACTGCAGAAAATCTCGAGATATTGGATGAATACAGCACTGCCACGTATCCAGATCTACGCAAGTGCATCAACCTATTGCAGCAGAACTGTTCTGATGGTCAGCTCAAGCGTCCCAGCAAGGGCGGCGGGCAGGGCACCATGGATTACATGATCAATGCGATCAGCTTGTTTAAGCAGGGTAAGATCCACGAAGCTCGCAAGATCGTGTGTGCTAATGCTCGCACTGAGGACTATGAAGAGATCTACAAGCTGCTGTATCGCAACTTGGATTGGTGGGGTACTACTGATGATCAGCAGAATGCAGCCATCGTGATCATTGCCAATCGCTTGAAGGATCATGGTTTGGTAGCAGATCCTGAGATCTGTTTGGCAGCTTGCTTGATTGAGCTAGCTAGCCTAGCATAAGTTGCATCATGCGCTTAGATCTTTGCAGGCGCAAGTGGCCAGATAATACTATTTGGAAAGCCTGCTGTGCCGTTTATATTTTAACGTCTTTGTAATTCTGTGACTTGGGCTTGTAAAGCTTCAATCATTGCTTGTTGATCTTTTAAAACCTTGATGATTGGGGCAATCAAACGATCATAGTGAATGCTTGCAAGCTTCTGTTCACCATCAACTTCGTTGTAGATACAGATGTCGGGATTGACTGTTGCCGCATCTTCAGCGATGAGACCATACATCTTTTCTGTGTCGAACTCGTCGGTGAAGTTACCTTCTTTGTCTTTCTTTCTGTAATTGAATGTCACCGGATTCAGGTCTAGAACCCAATTGGCATCTGACATGCTAGCAATGTTAGTCTTAGAAGCACGGATAGATGAGATGCCACCGATGTTACCAGAAGCATCAACAAACACGTTACGTGGGGTAGTAACAGTGACGCCGTAAAGGTTTGAGAATTTTATTGCACCTGTAGAACTGATAGTCAGAGCAGTGCTTGTGTTAAGATCAGTGCCACTGGCAGCAATACGATAGGAGTTGTCAGAATTGTATAAACCCGTCAACCAAGCAAATACGCCTGTCTTTAAAAAACCTAAAGTAGGTGATCCTGATCCAGCCTGTTCAATCTGAACCTGTGCATCTTGATCAGTGCTATTGCGGTAAACTTTAAATAATTTGTCAGGCGTTGAACCAATTCCAACAAGACCCGCAGAGGTGATGCGCATGCGTTCTGTATACGCTTCCAGGCCTACAGAACCAGTGTAGGTATCTATCCTCATGCCGCCGCCGTTGAGGCCAGCAAGTGCAATACCGCCTGCTGCGCCGCCAACCAGCTCAATACCGCCGCCGTTGGTGCCCACACCACCCACCACCACTGTGGCATTACCACCCAGTGGTTCTGCTGTAGTGCCTAGCAAGATGTTACCTGTGGCATTTATCAGCAATCTAGCTGTGCTAGCAGTGCTTAGTGCTATCTGGTTGGCAGTGGGGCTGTAGATGCCTTGTGCTGTGGCACTGGTACCAAAAGCCAACGTGACAGCACCTGCTGTGGCAGCAGTGGGCGTTATGCCAGTTGTGCCAGCAGCAAAGCTGGTTACACCAGAAGCGCTTGTTCCATACGCAGTGCTTTGATAGGTGCCATCTGCAAACACGATACCACTATTGGTGCTGCCCACATAGATATTACCACCAAACACAGCCACAGTGTTACCAGTACCAACTGTGGCGGTTCCGATACCCACGTTGCCCAGCGCAGTGATGCGCATGCGTTGGATGCTAGCTGTGGTAAATCCAATCGTGTTGGCAGCGGGTAGATAAATTCCGTTTGGTGGTACATAGCTGCCCTGCACTTCGAGGCTCTGTGCCAATAGATTGCCAGTGAAGGTCACGATCGTGGCATTGCTGCTAGAACTTGACGTCAGTGCGACGTTGCTGAGGTTGAATGCATTGCTTGCCATGCTGATATTTACCTGCGTGCAAGCAGTGCAGCAATGTCAGCTGCTATGATGTCAATTAGAAATAGTAGATCGCACATGTTATTAAATCCAAGATCCTACGTTGGTGTTAGCCGTGTTGTTCTGTGGTATTGGATAGATGTATATGTACGTGCCCTGGTTGAACTGGCTGGTGGTTGGTACTGCTGTGAAACCTATGGTGAAATTGACATTGGTTGCAGCAACAGTGCCCACGTCTATAACTCCTTTGATGAGCAGAGGATAGTACACGCCAACCGCACCGCTCGCTGCTGTCACGCTGACAGGCGTAGAGAACGCACTGCTGATTATGTTGGTCATCAAGGTTGGTGCAGTCGGGGTGAGGAAGTTTGCTGCATTCATGGTACTGACCATGTAGGAGTGCCAGTTGAACGATCCAGTGGTGCTGGTGATAGCATACTGCACAGCAGCAGCGTTGGCGCTGGATTTGAGCACAGTGGTCTGTATCTCATATGCATAACGAGTGTTGGCACTGAGGTTACAGCCCACATTGGCTATGCTGCAGTGGAAGACCGCTGTGGTGGTAGCAGTGCCTGTGCTACCGGTACCCAGTGCAGTGCCGCCTCTGGTTGCTGCAACGCTGAACGTGGTTGTCAAGCTGGAGTTAACCACGAAATATTGCACACCTGCTGCGAGGCCAGCTGGCATGGTGCCACTGGTCGAGAATACCACTATGGTGCCGTTTGGGGGTGCAGTAGTAACGGTGACCACGGTTGGGTTAGCGGCGGTGAATGTTGCGGTCTGGCCTGTGTTGGCTATGGTTATCTGGCCAGTTAGGTTAGCGGCTAACGCATACCACTGTGCACCTGGAATCACTCCGCGCTGTGAGGCAGCGGGCGTGAAGTAGGGAGCAACACCGTCGTATTCAAATACACCTGCTGTTGCTGCGGTTAAGTTAGTGCCAGCTGTGATCCTCAGTGGTGCTGCTGTAGCAGAGCCTGCACCAAGCACAAGCCCGCTGCTGATACTAGCATTGCCTGTGACTGAGAAATTGCTATCGGGTGACGGATTGTTCACACCAACAGTACCAAAGAACACTGCACCATTGCCAGCAGTGAAGCTGCCATAGATGCTGCTGGTACCAACACCCACGCCCGATCCAGAAGTGGTCAGCTGGTTTGCACCAACTCGTAATCCGCCTTGATCTAGCCACAGTGTTTGGTTAGTGGTCATGACTTAGGCTCCAATCGTGCGATGCGTGCTTCTAGCAATTCAATCTGTGTTTGCTGTTCCTTGATGGCCTGCACCAACAGCGGTATCACACGTTCGTATTGCAGCGTGAGATAGTTCTCACCGCTCTTGCTGAGGCCATCTGTGCCCACGTCAAATGGTGCTGGACGTATGACATTGGGCAATATGGCTTCAACTTCTTGCGCTAACAATCCGACCTTCTGCACAGTCTTGTCTTCGCCCAGCAGGTCCACAGCAGCGTCGCTGGCATGATAGTACACACCTCTGATCTGCTTGACCTTGTCAACGGCATCAGTTATGACAGTCACGTTGTCCTTGAGGCGCGAGTCAGAGAAGTATGCAGTGACTTCGCCTGTGACTGCCAAGTTTCCGTTGCCCCACAGCGTGGCCAGTGCTGTGGTACCACCGTACCACTGGAACTGATGCAGTATGTTGGCTGCTGGCACGCTGTACCACAGCGTGCCTGGCGCAGTGCTCAGAGGCGCAGTGGTGCTAGCGTTGGCAATACCTATAGCATAATCAGTGGTAATAGCAGTGATGTTGCTGTTGAATACTGCTTTGGTACCCACGCTGCGTGTGGTAAACGCAGGCACTGCACTGCCAACCGTACCAAAAGTTAAAAAGTTGCTGGTAGCGCCGCTAAATGTCAGCTGTGGTCCGGAAGCTGTGTTGAGAGTGAGCGAAGCAAGCGTGGGAGTACCGCTATAGGCGGGCGCAGTACCTGCGCCAGCTGACACTATGACCTGCCCTGTTGCCACGGCTGCTAGCCTGCTCAGCGCTGTGGTAGTGCTGGCATACAGTATGTCACCTATCACATAGGTATTGAAACCAGTACCGCCGTTGGCAGCAATCAGCGTGCCGGCCAGCGTGATTGAACCTGTGGTCAACACTGCTGGTGTAAAGCCTGTGGTGCCACCGCTGAAGCTGCTAACACCGCCGCTGCCTGTGGCTGCAGTTGCCTGGTAAGTGCCGTCTGGGAAGAATATGCCTGCACCGCCCACTGTGGTGTTGGCTATCTGCACGTTACCTGCGTGGAACGACCTACCATACACAGCAAATATGTTACCTGTTGGAGCATTGGTAGTGGCGATACCAACGTTGCCGTTGACATCAATGCGCATGCGTTCTGTGTATACTTCTGAACCAACTACACCTGTGAACGTGGCAAACGCCATGCCACCAGCACTGAGACCGCTTACGAGGCCACCACCAGACGCACTGCCACCGACCAGCTCAATGCCGCCACCGTTGGTACCCAACCCTTCTAAGACTACAGTGGCGTTACCACCTGCTGGTAAAGTTGTTAGGCCTACCAGCAAGTTGCCATTTGGTGCTAATCGCATGCCTTCTGCACTGTTAGTAGCAAAGCCCAGCGTGTTGGCTGCCGGTAGGAACATGCCGTTGGTTGGTGCTGCTGCACCAGTTGGTATGAA